>ENA-OQQU01001099-OQQU01001099.1-human-gut-metagenome-genome-assembly--contig:-NODE-1099-length-15633-cov-17.586532_pt1 | contig 15633 bp, 17 predicted proteins | sample MGYA00243233_ERZ505096 | MGnify/ENA primary metagenome ERZ505096 (study PRJEB26097, sample SAMN02712159) | human gut metagenome | biome: Gut microbiome | host: Homo sapiens | place: Denmark... | reverse complement strand
GCATACGATGACCTTTTTCAGACGGACGAAAGCCGTGAGGAAGCAAAGCTCTCTATGAGGACTACGATGGCTGGAAATCAGCACCGAGTTACGCTCAGACGATTATTATGCTCATTATGCTTGTGTCAGCATTCTTGGTGTCAGGTATCATTTCCAATGAATTTAGTTGGAAATCAGATTCCATATTTTTCTCAACAAAATACGGAAGGGATAGGGGAACGAGAGCAAAGATCATGGCAGGATTTATCGTGGTATCAGTTATTTACTTTATTGTAATATCGCTGTATTCACTTGTGGTATTGGGATGTCTTGGATCGCAAGGTGGAAATGTCATGATACAGACAGGCTTCTGGCATTGGAAATCTTTTTACAATATCACCTATATGCAGTTGTATTTGCTCACGGTAGTTGCCGGATATATTGGAACCGTATTTTGCCTGTTTCTGTCTATGCTTGTGTCAGCAAAGACGCATACAGCAGTTGTTGCGGTTACAATACCTTTTGCAATCCTGTTTTTACCACTGTTTGTATCAAATTTCGATTTCTTATCGGGAATATTGGGTGTGTTCCCAGACCGCTTGCTACAGATCAATGAGATTATCAATACATTTGATTTATATCATATTGGCGGTAAGATTGTCGGCTCGATACCAATCATGCTGGTCATTTATCCAATCCTAAGTATTTTGATGGTTCCGCTTATGTATCATGTCTATCATAAAACGGAGATTAAGTAGATGAAAAGGAAAAAGAGCTTTCTGAAAAAGATAACTCTGTTGTTCGTTCTTTTCTTTCTTATTCATGTAGGACATACATTTGTAACCAATGATGCGGTCGGGCTACCGGAAAAGTTACAAGGTTTTGGGACTATAAAACAGGAAGAACATCCCATTGCAAGTGATAAGTATGGATGGGAATTGGTGTTGGTAAATCGGGATAATTATATTCCAGATGATTATGAAATGGATCTCATGGAATTGAGTAATGGTCAGAAAATAGATTCAAGAATCTATCCATACTTGCAGGAAATGTTTGATGATGCGAGAAATGCAGGTGTATATCCGTTTGTTAGAGATGGTTACAGAACAGCAGAGGAGCAGCAACAGATTTTAGATGACAAGATAACCGCATATCGAAGTGAAGGTTATACAAAACACATGGCAGAGGAAACAGCAATGGAATGGGTAGCATTACCGGGGACAAGCGAGCATCAGCTTGGACTTGCGGTAGATATCAATGCAGATACTTCTAAATGTTCTCGTGATGATGTTTATAACTGGTTACTGGAGAATTCATACAAATACGGATTTATTCAAAGATATCCGTCCGGAAAGACAAGCATTACAGGAGTTGCTAATGAACCTTGGCATTATCGCTATGTGGGGAAAAAAGCAGCAGAGGAGATTCATCAGAGTGGAATGTGCTTGGAAGAATATGTGGAAAATCTTAAATAGAATAAAAAATTTTGAATATTCTATTTTGACAGCGGAGATTTTATACCCAAAAGCAGAAACTACGAATGTACAAATGGAGCTCAAACCCTTGCGGTTTGGGCTTTTCTAATTTATTGCCTATTTTTAGGAATCATCAATTGCCCCGATAGAGTGGTTCCTAAAAAACAAAGTGATCCTGATAATTATCTTCGCATGAAGAATTATCATTCCTATTGAAAGAAATGCTACGGCATGATAGAACGACCGTATAGACGGAAATAAAATCGATAAATACGGATATAAAACATGACGGAGGAACACACATGATTATCAGGGAAAGAATTTTTTACATAATGGAGCAGAAGAACATGAGCCAGTTGGAACTGTCGAGAAGAACTGGGATTGCAACAAGCAATATCAGTGACTGGAAAAAGAAAAAAACGAATCCCAAAGCAGACTGTCTGTTATCCATATGTGACGCATTGGATATTACACCGGAACAGCTTTTAACCGGAAAAGGAATTGATCCGGAGTATAAAGATGCAGATATGGATTATGAAGTTACCAGGTCGGATATTAAGATATTAAAGCAGATTCACAGTCTTGGGGACGAACAGTATAAAAGACTGATGGCATATATGAAGGCATTGCAGAAACTGGAGCAAATATCATTGTGGAGCATCCAGTAAGGATGCAGGGAAGAAACTTTGTGCCATCAATCAGATTACAGAGACAGCAATCATTCATCCGGTAATAGACAGATTACTTTCATTGCCGGATAAACAGATATAATTAGTGGTCATGCTCTGACCGAAAAATGATGTTATGAGGTGGTAAGAATGTCTAAAGAAAAGATAAAAGTGTATCTTTACACCCGTGTTTCCACAACCATGCAGATAGATGGATATTCTCTAGATGCACAGAAAACAAAAATGAAAGCCTTTTGTGATTATAATGAGTATGAAATTGCCGGTGAGTATAAAGTGGTTCTAAAAGAAAGAGATGCATGGAGTGATTTAGCAAATTTTATTGGAGAAATGGTAGCAAAGTATGCGGAAGCAATGGACTTGGACAATTTGCAAGATCCGGATCGTTATCTTCTTGTGAAAAGAATAAAACAGTTGCATGTCGAATTTTATAAATCGAAGAATATAGAAAAATTCAGAAATACAAAAATCTCTATTGAAAGAAAAGTTGCGGCATGATATCATAACCGTAATGACGGATATATAAATATATAAATACGGATGCATACGAAATGTTGATGGAGGAACAATCATGATTATCAGTGAAAGAATTTTTAACGTGATGGAGCAGAAGAACATAACGCAGTTGGAACTCTCAAGAAGAACTGGAATTGCAACGAGTAACATCAGTGACTGGAAAAAGAAAAAGACAAATCCAAAAGCGGATTGTTTGCTTTCAATATGTGATGCATTAGATATTACTCCTGAACAGCTTTTAACGGGGAAGGGAATTGACTCGGAATATAAAGATGCAGATATGGATTATGAAGTTACTAGGTCAGATATTAAAATTTTAAAACAGATACATAGTCTGGGTGATGAGCAGTATAAAAGACTGATGGCATATATGAAGGCCTTGCAGAAGCTGGAAGCAATGGAGAGTATTGTGGAGGAACAGAACTAGTAGTTAATACTAATAGGATGATAAGCCAGAATAGGGGGATGCAATGAAAAGCATTATGTTTAAGACAAAAATATTTCATGAGGTGAAAATGTATCTTCTTGTATCGGATGTTACAAAGATGATGGAGATATCGGAGAAAGCATTTTGCAAGAAATATTCTGATAAGATTGTTGAGATCCCTGGTTGTAGGAAATGTATCGCAGAAACTGATTTTAATTTATTGATTTCAGATGACAAAGAACTTTTCAAGAAAATGGGTATGTTAGAAGTAACAAAGGTTGAAACACTGAGAAGTGAGATTGCGAGTATCATAAGCTTTCAGCCACTTAAATTCATGATGGCAAAAGAATATTTGAATATGATGAAGATAAAAACTGGATGCAAATCCGAGCAACAATATGTGGAGAAATATGAAATCCCGAAAGAATTTGATGAAGCATTACAGCGTTTTATGAATAGTCATCATGATAATAGTTACTATAAGTCAATGATTAACTATCTTAAGAATAAAGAATGTTTCGATTTAGATAAAATTCGGGAATTAGGATTGGATATTCAGTATTTGTCATCGATAACATCCGATGGATCCATGACTTTGGAAGTATTTGTAGTTGGAAAAGGAATATTTTATAGTGTTCTTGATGATGATGAGGGTGAGCAATGGAACGAAATCCATATTGATGAGATGGGAAATATAAAGCTTCCTTACTTTTCTTATTATTCAGATCGAGTAGAAGAACGTATAATTAATCTCTCACATACTGAGGTGGATAGAGATTTTTCAAAATATAACACGGTAGAAAATATTCAGTGGTGCATACAAAACTTGAATATGAAGGGGATAGAAGATTATGAATTTGATGTTTTAGGTTATCATTCAGATGCTATAGACTTAAGAATTCATACAGATTTACTTGTAAAAATGATAGTCCCGGATGCAATTGATACTATTTTTACAGATCAAATTATTGATTTGGAGAAATTAGTCTGGATAACAGATGTAAGTGATATGAGAGTGTTTGCGCAGGATATATGAATTTAAACGTATCGAATCCGACCTGTTTAGAAGCTAAGCAGGATTGAATGTACTTATAATAATGTGGCTGCCATTTGCTACTTCGCTAAAACAAACTATAGAAACAATGTCAGTGAAAGGAATATACATGGAAGAAGATAAAAAAGAAGAAATAAAAATTGTCAAAGTAACAGAGGAATTAATTAAGGCCAAAACCTATGAAGTAAGAGGTTATAAGGTAATGCTTGATTTTGATTTGGCTAAAATATATGGTTATTCAACCAAAGCTTTTAATCAACAGGTCAAAAATAACAGTGAACGTTTCGCATCAGATTTTGCATTTAAACTTACCAAGGAAGAGGTTAACAACTTGAGGTCAAAAAATTTGACCTCAAGTTGGGGCGGTTCAAGATATTTGCCTAATGCTTTTACTGAACAAGGTATATACATGCTTATGACGATACTTAAAGGTGACCTTGCAGTTAAGCAGAGTATTGACCTCGTGAGAACATTCAAAAAAATGAAAGATTACATATTAGAAAACAGAGAATTGATAGGGCAGCGCGAACTACTTCAGCTAAGTATGGAGACTGCCAATAACAGAATTGAAATTAGCAAGATAAATTCAGATATGATATCTATTGAAAAGCAAATCTCCGATGTTGTGGAGGGATTGAAGGATGTTGTAACAAAATCTGAGCTTGCTGATATGATGAATAGCTTCATTTCAGATGATGATGAAAAGTGGCTCATGTATAATGCGAAGTTTAGTAGCGCTGATGAAGTATATGCGTCAATTTATAGACAGGCAAAGGTCTCGATATATGTCGTTGATAATTATATTGGATTAAGAACACTGGTTCATCTAAAGAATTCTCAGTCAGGAGTATCTATTATTCTTTTTAGTGACAATGTTGGAAATAATAAGCTTCATAATATAGAATTTACTGATTTCTGCAAAGAGTATCCCAATGTAAAAATTTCCATGCAGAAAACTGGTGAGATATTCCATGATCGATTTATAGTATTGGATTATGGAACTGCTGATGAAAGAGTATTCTTATGCGGTGCATCTTCCAAAGATGCCGGTGCAAGAATAACAAGTATTGTTGAGGATTATGGAACAAAAAAATATGCGTCGGTTATGGCAACATTATTGCAGAATCCGCCGTTAGTATTACCCAAATAGGAGTGACTTGGTTGAAAAAGAAAGTAAAATGTTATATATACACCCGTGTCTCTACAGCTATGCAAATACATGGCTAGGATAGATGATATGAAGGAGATACCGCATTTAATCTGCGGTAAAACTGCCGTAGGTGGGAACTATAATTTGACGCGTGACAGCATAGCAGTCAAAATAAAAAAGTCCGCCGGTGCGTTAAAGCATCGACGGACTTTTGCTTTGCTATTTTGCCAAAGTAAAAATCAAACAATTACAGAGTCTGATGCACTTCACGGATCACAGCATCAGCAAGCTCCGGAGCTTTGGCGGGATCAATATCATCCGGAAATTCCGCATCAATGGTGGAAGCAGCCGGGCGATAGTTCAGGCGCAGGGCATTTGCCTGAATGTAATCCGTTGCCTTGTTGTAAGTATCCTCTGTAACGCCGTTTAAAGTAATGGTATATAATTTTGCCATAATCTATCATCCTTTCTTTTACGTTGTGGTTAATGGAAACAGTTCCTTGTTTCTGTATATAGTATATCTCTTTTCCTGAAAAAAGAAAATGGAATAAAGTAACAAATGTAATAATAGGAATCATTACTATATTTGTGAAATAGTCACATATTACCATAATGAGACATTTGTCAACTGTGTTTTGCTCCGTAAAAATGATAAAATGAACCATCAAAAAGCAGTTTGCAAAGGAGGAAAACAAGGGAAAAATGGAAGACAAAGATAAGAAGAAAAATGTGAAAAAAATAATCGTGTATGCAGTGCTTTTAGTACTTATTATGGGAATCGCGCTGGGAACCGGACAGATTCAGACAGAGGAATTGGGGAGGATATTTACGGTCAATGCAGTTGCAGTCTGTAAATTATTGCTTTTGATCTTCGGGGTATTGTTCTTAAAAAGTCTGATCGTATGGATCCTGGGGCTGATCAAACCGGCGAATCACAGAGCCAGGTCTGTGCTCTCTCTGTTATCCAGTCTGACAAAATATATTGCGTTTCTGGTGATCCTGTGCGCAGGACTGACGATCCTTGGAGTTAACATGACTACCATCATTGCCAGTGTCGGAGTATTGGCTCTGATCGTCGGCTTCAGCGCGGAGAGTCTGATCGCGGATGTGGTGACAGGAACTTTTATGCTGCTGGAGAATCAGTATAATGTGGGAGACATCGTGGAGGTGAACGGTTTCCGTGGAACTGTGACGAGCATCGGCATCCGCACCACCTGTATCACGGATACCGGTGACAATGTGAAGATCATCAATAATTCCGAAATGAAAAATATCCTGAACCGCTCCGACAATTATTCCAAGGCTGTCTGCGATATCAGCATCCCTTATGAAACGGATCTTGAAAAGCTGGAAAGTGAACTGCCGAAACTCCTTGAGTCAATCTACAAGGCACATGAAGATACTATGAAAAAAGTTCCTGTGTACGTGGGAGTGCAGGCATTGCAGGATTCCGGAATATTGCTCCGGTTCGTAGTGGAAGTCTCGGAGAAAAATATCTATTCCGGCATGCGTATTCTGAATCACGATCTGCTGCTGGGCTTCCGGAAACTGGGCGTGGAGTGCCCTTTCCCGCAGCTGGATGTACATAACAAATAATGGGTGGATCCGGTAATAAAAGAGAAAATGAAGATCAAAGAAGATCATAAAGATCATAGGAATAATAAAATGCAGAAACAGGAAAACAATATACTACCGGAATACCAGACACTCCCGACGGATTCCATAGCCCCGGAATATCCGCCGTTGCCGGACGAATATCTGCAGAGTAAACAACCTGTGGAAAAAGGGGTACCGGAACGCAGTGAAAGCCGGAAGCGAAAAGCAATGCGCATACTCTGTATGCTGACAGCTTGTGTACTGCTTGGCTGCAGCGTGTATGGAACTGAGGCAGATCAGACGAAAATACCGGCACAGACAACGGAGGAGGTGCAGGTACCTGATGAAAACGGAGAGAATCGGGACAGCAGGGAGAATGACCATGTACAGTCCGTGACAACAGAGACAGAAACAGACGTCGCAATAGCAGAAACGTCAGAACCTGTCGACGGACAATATCCTCTGGAAGGCGGCATCTTATATTACAAGATATATAATGAGACTCACCTGGCCAATCCCACTGCTGTCGCCTGGGAGCGGATCCTGGAAGAAGGAGAACTCTCCATAGAACAGCTCCTTGCCGGAGAAGTGATCACTCTGCCGCAGCCGGAGACACCGGAAGGCTTTTCATTCCTGGGATGGGCGGCACATTTTTCAGGCGAGAAGGATACCTATCCGAAGTGGAGTCTGCTTACGGAACGCTTTACCGCAGAGGATGCAGCCAGAATCAAACCGGATGAGGAAGGCAACCGCAGTGTGGATATTCACGCGGTTTGGAGCTCTCAGGATCCTGCTGCCTGGCAGATGATAATGGTATTGGATGCCAATGGAGGAACGATGGAAGGACAACCATCGCAGACGTATAATGCACTGACACCGAAATATTCCGGTGGAACAGTGTATCTGTGTGGATATCCGACCCCGGAACGGGAAGGGTATCATTTCGCAGGCTGGTATCTCACGACGGATGAGGGAGACATACGGGTGGAGACCCTGCCTGCATCCCGCTTTTTTGCACAAAAAGGCGGAGAACCGGATTATAACGTTCCGTTGGAACTGCACTTGATGGCAGGTTGGGAGAAAACCGAAGAAAAGGGGAACTAAAGGTTGTTTTTCTGTGTGGGAAAAATTATAATAGGACTAACGGATCACACACAGAAAGAGGACCCCAAAATGGAAGAACAGGAAGAGCAGGAAGAACAGGAAAAAAAAGAAAGCACAGTGCTCCCGGAGCCTACGGAGATCACGGTGAAAAATCCCAGGATCGGCAAAGTACGTAAGCTGGAAGAGGAAGTAAAACGTCAGAATGAGTTGGAGCAGCTTCGGACCAGGCGCATCCGTAAGGAGCAGGAATATATTGAGCAGATGAGCAAGGCGGTGGAACACCACCTGCGCAATACCAAAGAGGAGCAGCGGTATAACGAAGAGTTTGAACGCCTGATCCGCAAGGATGTCTACCAGATGCACGGCATCAGTGAGGACAAGCTGCAGGGAATGACGGAATACCGTTATGCCCTGTATCGGGGAACAGCGTTCGGCATGTTTTTTCTGTCGCTGATCTTGACCGGAATCTGTGGATATCTCCATGGTTTCGGCTCGGAATTATGTATTTTCATGGCTTTTTATACAGCCATCGAGGGAACGCTGCTGAACAATGGGAAGAGACAGCATGCAATATTGGATGTCCTGACGAGGATTCTGTATCTGCTCTTGTTCCCGGCGATGCTGATCGTGTTTGTGTGCTATGAACTGGGATTTACAGAGTATGCCCTTATCGTACCGGCGCTTACGATAGCCGGAGTGGTGCTTCTGCTGCTGGGAGCGGTGTCCTATTTCCTGTATGACCCTTACCGACTGGATCGTAAGAATCATAAAAAGGCTAATCGCTACATCCGTGACATTGAAAAGGCTGCCATCAAAGAAGTGGAACTGGAAGAAAAAGCACTGGCGAAGCAGGCGAAAAAGCAGGAAAAGCTGGAATTAAAGGAAGAAGCCAGACAGAAGCGTGCGGCGAAGAGAAGAGAATGGAAAAAGCGGACAAAGGAAGTATTCTCCGGCTGGAAAGAGAGTATCCGCGAAAAGCTTCCGAAGAAAAAGCAGGAGCCGCCGGAAATTCTTGAGAATACTAAGACATCAACAGCGGCAGATCCCATGGGAGATACAGAGACTTCTGAACAGACGGATGCTGTGGAGATGACGGTAACAGAAGAGGAACAGACCGAGCAGTCCGTGGATACAGAAGGCAGTGGGACAACGAGCATGGAGGAAGCGTAATGGCATATTATCTGATTGATTTCGAAAATGTAAAAAGCCGTGGCATGGAAGGCGTGGAGCTTTTGACGGAGGAAGATACTGTCTGTATTTTCTACAGCGATAATGCTGACAGCATGACCTTTGACCTGCATCGGAAATTAAATGAGACGAAGGCAAACATCATTTACCACAAGGTAGCGGTGGGGACCAAGAATGCACTGGATTTCCAGCTGGCAACCTATCTGGGATATCTGATCTGCGAACAGCAGAGGGAGGGGATACACCCGAATTATTTTATCGTGACCAAGGACAATGGCTTCACCAGCCTCATGGTGTACTGGAAGGCGCAGGGAGTTCCCGTGCGGATCATCCGTAACCTCTTATGGGGGAAGAATCCTGTGGCAGAGCAGAATCTTCTGACAGAAGAGGAAAATGAGGCAGAAACAGTCGTTACCACTGCAGAGGATGTGGCAGAGCAGCCGCAACCCACACAGCCAGAGCCGGTGGAAGAGACCAAAGAGTCCGCACAGCCGGAGCCGGAGAAGGCAGATGCACCCGAGGAACCCGCACAGCCGGAGCCTGAGACGGTGGACGAGCCTGCACAACCCGTGAAGAAGCCTTCAAGGAAAAAGAGCAACACGAGAAAGAAGAGTGTTGCAAAGACAGATGATAAGACCGCGGAAAAGAAAGCTGCAGAGAAGAAGCCTACTGAGAAGAAACCTGCAGAAAAGAAGTCCGCGGAGGAACCGGATGAACTGACTTTAGCCGTAGAAAAAGTCCTTACAGATCAGACCATCGTCCCGCAGGTGGTAAAATTCATCCGCCAGTACAAGACCAAGCAGGGCATCAACAATGCCCTGAATAAGGAGTTCAAGGACAGCAAGCGCACCAGTGAGATTTATTCTGCCATCAAACCCCTGATTGCCGACAAAAAGGGAAAATGATAAAAAAGATCAAGAAAATGTGAAAAGAAAGTTATTGACAATATAAAAGCAGAGTGGTATTGTTGCTATCGAACAGAAAGTGAAATTCGATGAGCAGAACAAGATCTGCATACGGAAGCATTTCAGAGAGCCGTCGGCTGGTGTGAGACGGTATGTGAGTATGACAGACTATCCTCTGTGAGAAGTGCACTGAAGATTTTAAGTAGGTGTCACCGGTATTCTACCGTTATTTAGAAGCCTGTTGGAAATGAAATATTTGTATTTCATGGAGATGGGAACAAGGGGTCATGTGATAAAACATGGCAAGCAAAGTGGTAACGCGGAGAGCTTAGAGCTTTTCGTCTTTGGGTGCTTAAGGGCGCCGGAGACGGAAGGCTTTTTTGTTTTATGGGCAATCAGAATTTTTCTTTCTGTCACGACAAAACAACAAGACATAAGAAAGAAGGAAACAAAAATGAACAGTTTGGTAATCATTCTGATCGCAATGGCAGTGCTGGTAGCAGGCTATGTCTTCTACGGAAGATGGCTTGCAAAAAAGTGGGGAATCGATGAGAAGGCGAAGACGCCTGCATTTACCCATGAAGATGGAGAGGACTTCGTGCCTTCCTCCAAATTCACCGTATTTTCTCATCAGTTTTCCTCTATCGCAGGGGCAGGCCCTGTGACGGGTCCCATCCTCGCATCGGTATTCGGATGGGTGCCTGTGCTTCTGTGGCTTCTGATCGGCGGCTTGTTCTTCGGTGCGGTGCAGGACTTCGGTGCCCTGTATGCTTCTGTGAAGAACGAAGGAAAATCTATGGGAATGATCATTGAAAAATACATCGGTAAGACCGGCAGAAAATTGTTCATGCTGTTCTGCTGGCTGTTCACTCTGTTAGTTATCGCAGCCTTTACCGATATGGTGGCAGGTACTTTCGTAGGTACCGGACTGGAAGATGCAGGTGTGGCATATGCTAACGGCAGTGCAGCATCCATTTCCATGTTGTTCATTCTGGTCGCTGTGATCTTCGGTCTGATCCAGAAAAAAGTTGGAAAAATGAACGAGTGGGTCAAGGCAGTCGTAGCCATTGGTCTGCTGGTAGTGATGTTTGCGGTAGGCATGAAGCTTCCGATCTATGCTTCCAAGACCACATGGATCTACATCATCATGGCATACCTGTTCCTGGCATCCGTAATGCCCATGTGGCTTCTGATGCAGCCCAGAGATTACATGACCACCTTTATGTTACTGGGCATGATCATCGGCGCTGTACTCGGTGTGGTCGTAGCACATCCCGATATGGAGCTGAATGCATTTAACGGTTTTCAGGTGGGCAACAGCAGCCTGTTCCCGACGCTGTTTGTCACGATCGCCTGCGGTGCGGTATCCGGATTCCACAGCCTGGTATCCTCCGGTACTTCCTCCAAGACCATCAGCAATGAAAAAGATATGCCCATGGTAGGCTACGGTGCCATGATCGTAGAGAGCCTGCTTGGTGTGGTAGCACTGGTAGTAGTCGGAGCAGTAGCTGTGAACGGTACGAAACCCGATGGAACTCCTTTCTCCATTTTCTCCTCCGGTGTTGCAGGGTTCCTGGAGAAAATGGGTGTTCCCGTAACCGTGGCAACCGTATTCATGACCATGTGTGTATCCGCACTGGCACTGACTTCCCTGGATTCCGTAGCAAGAATCGGACGCATGTCCTTCCAGGAGCTGTTCTTAGGGGATACCACAGACACTGCAAAGATGACTCCCATGCAGAAGGTTCTGACCAATAAATATTTTGCAACCGTGATCACCCTGTTTTTCGGCTATCTGCTGACTCTGGGCGGATACAACAATGTATGGCCGCTGTTCGGTTCTGCAAACCAGCTGTTGGCTGCACTGGTACTGATTGCATTGGCAGTATTCTTAAAAACTACCGGCCGTACCGGCTGGACGCTGTACTTCCCCATGGGAATGATGTTAGTCGTAACCTTCACTGCATTGATCCAGAAGACGATCGCGTTGGTGAAAAATGTGGCTTCCGGACAGGCAACCTTCCTGGTAGACGGTTTACAGCTGATCGTTGCCGTGCTGCTTATGGTACTTGGCGTTATGGTCGCTTACAGCTGCATCCGCAAGCTGTTCGGTGCCGGGAAAAATTCAGACAAAGAGGCAGCGTAATACAGCAGAAAAATAGCAGATAAATATAGCAGAAAAATATAGAAAAGAAATATGGCATACAAAGAAAAGATATGCTAGAATAGGGAACGGTCAGAGAGCAAAAAAGCTTTTTGGCCGTTCTTTTCGTCAGAGTGGAAGCTGGCGGGGATGATTGTAATGGGAATCAAGTAAGTAACAGGGAAAAGGATAAAAGCAAGATGAAACAGAATATGCAGGATCTGACGGAAGGATCCTTAGGGAAGAAAATACTGATCTTCAGTGTGCCGCTGATGCTATCCAATCTGCTACAGGTGCTTTTCAATATGGCGGATATTGCAGTGATCGGACAGTTCGCGGGATCTCTGTCTCTGGGCGCGGTGGGCTCCACGGCGACACTGGTCACCATGTTTACCGGGTTCCTCATTGGTCTGTCCGGTGGTATCAATGTATTAACGGCATTATATTACGGAGCAAAAGATAAGGACAGCCTGTCGAAGACCATCCATTCCGCGGCACTGGTCAGCCTGATCATGGGCGTATTGTTATTAGTTCTGGGCGTGGGATTGTCCGAGTGGATGCTGACGGCATTGAAGACGAAGGAAGAACTGTTGGACAAAGCGGTATTGTACCTGCGGATCTATTACCTGGGAATGCCGGCACTGGCAATTTACAATTTCGGTAACGCTGTGTACAGTGCGGTGGGCAATACGAAAAAGCCGTTGTATTATCTGGGATTTTCCGGAGTGCTGAATATAATCTTAAATCTTTTCTTCGTCATTGTCTGTCGGATGGATGTAGCGGGAGTGGCATTAGCAAGTATCATTTCCCAATACGTGTCCGCTGTGCTGATCTTACAGGCACTGCTTCGAAGCAAAGACATCTATGCACTGCATCCCGGAAAGCTGCGGATGGATCGGGAACTTACGAGGGACATTCTGAAGCTGGGAATGCCTTCCGGATTACAGAACGTGATCTTCCAGTTCGCCAACAGCTTTGTCCAGATGGGCGTGAACTCCTTTGATTCCACGATGGTGGCGGGCAATTCCGCAGCTTCCAATGCGGATGCACTGGTGTATGATGTCATGGCGGCATTCTATACCGCCTGTGGCAGTTTTATGGGGCAGAATTACGGCGCCGGCAAAAAGAAAAGAGTGCGGAGCAGTTACCTCATCAGCCTAACGTATTCCTTCGGCATCGGTCTGCTCCTGGGAGTGTCACTGGTAGTTTTCGGAAGACCGTTTTTGTCTTTGTTTACCAGAGATGCGGCAGTTATGGATGCCGGAATGTATCGTCTGACGATTATGGGCTTTTCCTATTGCATCTCGGCATTTATGGACTGTACCATTGCGGCAGCCAGAGCCCTGGGCAAAAGTATTGTACCGATGTTCATTGTCATCATGGGCTCCTGTGTATTCCGTGTGATCTGGGTTTATACGGTATTTGCGTATTTTCATACGATTCCGTCCCTGTACCTGCTGTATATGTTTTCCTGGAGCATTACCGCAGTGGCGGAGATCCTGTATTTCATACGGATCTACAGACAAAAAATGGCTCTCCTGTCGTAAGACAGAGGAGCCATTTTGCTGTAAGTACGCTGAGCCGGCCGGCTCGATGGTGTATGGATTTATGCAGCTTCGGCCTCTGCAGTAGCAGAAACAGCAGCGTAACGAACCGGCAGGAGATGAGCGCGTTCCAATGCCACATAAATGGTAGGAAGTAAGATCAGCTGAAGGATGATGCCGGGGAGACAGGATACGAAATATCCGGTAGCCCAGGCAGACCAGCTGTAAGAACCGCCGGCGAAGATCAGGGCACGCAGGATTCCGGTGATCACGCGGCCGCCCAGCATGGCGATGATCAAAGCCGCATACAGATCAATGACCAGCTTGCCGCTGCGGAGAGACTGCATGACCAGACCGCTGATCAGACCATAGAGTCCCAGCTCGATCATCATGATGGGCATATAGCCGAAAGCGGGCATGCCGGTGAGCATACTGGATACAAAGGGTCCTAAAATACCACAGATGAGACCGGAAGGAGCTCCGCAGACCAGACCGCACAGCAGTACGGGCAGATGCATGGGAGAGAACAGGACGCCACCCTTAGGGATCGCATGCAGAGCCATAGGCAGTACCACACATAAGGCAACACACAGAGCGGTGATAATGCTCTTGTTTAAAACGGTTAATTTTTTCATGGAATGAAACCTCCTGAACAGTAATAAAAAAGCCAGAACGGCATAGTTCCCCCTTCTGGGGTAATATGCCTTCTGGCGTCAGGCTCCTTCGTGAAGCACAACTTATAATAAAGGGTAAGCATTTTTTTGTCAAGATAAATTGCAAAAAAGCATCTGCCATGCTATCATGAAACAAGTATTATTTTTACAGGAGTAAGGTTATGCGTATTATGGTAATGGATGGCCAGGGCGGAGGCGTAGGCAGAAGCCTGCTGGAGGCATTAAAGGAACATTTCCCTGAGGCGGAACTGATCGCTGTGGGAACCAACGCCACGGCTACGGCGAATATGATGAAAAGCGGCGTGACAAGCGGAGCCACCGGAGAGAACGCTGTGGTATATAACAGTAAGAGAGCGGACGTGATCATGGGACCCATGGGAATCGTTATGGCAGATGCCATGTTAGGAGAGATCACACCCACGATGGCGACGGCAGTGGCTTCTGGTGATGCGAAGCTGGTCCTGATCCCCATGAACAAATGCCATGCGACGATCGTGGGAGTAGAGAGCAGACGGCTGGGAGAATACATTGCGGAGGCTGTGGATGAGATCGCGAAGATTTTTTAATGATCTGGCAGAGGAATTACGGGAACTTCCTAAAGAGGTACGCATCATTGCCATTGACGGAAGATGCGCGGCCGGGAAGACGACACTGGCTGCAAGACTGGTAAAGGAACTGGGTGGGGATGTGATCCATATGGATGATTTTTTCCTGCCGCCTGCACTTCGGACACCGGAACGCAGAAGCGAGCCCGGAGGAAATGTGCACTATGAACGCTTTTTAACGGAAGTGCTCCCGAATCTGAGATCTGGCAGACCTTTTTCCTATCGGAGATTTGATTGCTCCCGGATGACCCTGGGAGAAGAGATTCCGGTAGGAAATAACGGTTATGTATTCGTGGAGGGAGCCTACAGCTGCCACCCGGTATTTGGTGACTATATGGACCGTCGGGTATTTTTGGATATTGATGGGAAGACCCAGGAAGAGCGGATCCGCAAGCGGAATGGCGAGGACAGATTACAGGACTTTTTACAGCTGTGGATCCCTCTGGAAGAGGCATACTTTCAGACATTCTCTGTGTGGGAAAAAGCAGATTACATCATATTATGATGCCAGGGTCAAAAGGTCTAAACCCACATGAGCTTGCTCATAAGTGGGTGAAAGACCTTAGGACCCGCCCCGATATGAGCAT
>ENA-OQQU01001087-OQQU01001087.1-human-gut-metagenome-genome-assembly--contig:-NODE-1087-length-15727-cov-9.887124_pt1 | contig 15727 bp, 10 predicted proteins | sample MGYA00243233_ERZ505096 | MGnify/ENA primary metagenome ERZ505096 (study PRJEB26097, sample SAMN02712159) | human gut metagenome | biome: Gut microbiome | host: Homo sapiens | place: Denmark... | reverse complement strand
CGACAGCTTGTTTATTCTATCAAAATGTTTTGCATTTGTCAAGAACTTTTTTCATAACTTTTTCAACTTATTTTCAAAGCAATATCTATAAAGTCATGTCTGTAAAATGCAACTCACAAGCTCTACAACTCAATGTGTCCCGCGAGTCAGCTTTGATATAATATCATCCCGGCACACATATGTCAACGGATTTTCTGCAATTAATTAAAGTAGTAAAACTACCTTAAAAAACACAAATTTTCTAAATTGTCTGTTTATTATATACAATTCTCGCAATTACTATCTGACAGCCTCTATCGCTTCCTTGATATTTGCCACACCGACAATCTCAATTCCACTAATATGCGACACTCCTGCAAGACACACTTTGGGAACAATACACTTTTTAAAGCCAAGCTTCTTTGCCTCAGCCACACGCTGCTCGGACATGGTAACTCCGCGTACCTCTCCGCTTAAGCCTACCTCTCCAAAGCATATGGTATCCTCACGCACTATAATATCCTTTTTGCTTGATGCGATTGCAAGCACTATCCCAAGGTCTATCGCGGGTTCGTTCATCCTTATACCGCCTGCTATATTCACATAAGCGTCACAGTCTGACAGTGACAGGTTGGCTCTTTTTTCAAGGACCGCCATGAGTAGATTTACTTTATTATAATCTGTACCATTTGCTGTACGCCTTGGATTATTAAAAAAACTGTGACATACAAGAGCCTGTATCTCGAGAAGTATCGGGCGGCTTCCCTCTATGGAACATGTGACAATTGATCCTGATGCTCCCTCGGGCTTACCGCTAAGCATATACTCCGACGGATTTTCCACCTCAACAAGTCCCTCCGCCTTCATTTCAAATACGCCTATCTCATTGGTCGAACCAAATCTGTTCTTAACGCCTCTAAGTATCCTGTACGACTCATACCTGTCACCCTCAAAATAAAGCACAGTATCAACCATATGCTCTAACGTCCTCGGCCCCGCAACCGCACCATCCTTTGTCACATGTCCTACTATAAAAACAGAAATACCCAGAGTCTTTGCAAGCTGCATAAGCACTCCGGTTGTCTCCCTGACCTGTGAGACACTGCCCGGTGCCGACGCTATCTCCTCATTGTACATAGTCTGGATGGAATCTATTACAACAACCTCCGGTTTTTTTCGTTGAATCACGTCCTTTGCTATATCAAGACTTGTCTCACATAAAAGCTCCAGTGAATCCGTAAAATCACCAAGTCTGTCGGCACGCATCTTTATCTGATGCAGGGATTCCTCACCTGACACATAAAGTAATGGCACCTTTTTTTGTGAAAGTTCCCTGCATACCTGAAGTAGAAGCGTGGATTTTCCTATACCCGGATCTCCTCCCACAAGCACAAGTGACCCCCTCACAATTCCTCCACCAAGCACTCTGTCAAACTCGGCTATACCTGTCACTATACGCTCCTCTTTCTCGCTTTTTACTGCCGAAAGAGGCAGAACCTGTGCCGCCTTTGATTCTTTTTTTACTTTTCCCGACGAACTTATCGACTTTTTATCTACGGTTTCCTCTACAAATGTATTCCATTCCTTACAGGCCGGGCACTGTCCCATCCATTTTGCCGATTCATAACCACATTCCTGGCAGAAAAATACAGAGGTCTTTCCTTTTGCCATATTGTTCTCCTTTATAAAATACAAAAAGCCCGGCTTTCACCGGGCTAAAAATATGCTCTATTTTCTTGATACTTTGATATCGACTGAATCAACACCCTCAAGCTCTACGCTTAAGCTGAGCTTGCCGCCGAGATTTGTCTTCATAGTACCTGCAACAGCTCCAGCTATATCAATTTCGTACTCCGTCTCCTCTTCAAGGCCAAGAGTAATCTGAGCATCCTCAGGTCCCTCCACAGTAAATGTCACTGTATCAGCAGTCTCCTCGAAATCCATAACCGCTGTTCCCGGAACAGACTCGTATACAAAGAGTCCGTTTCTTTCGAGCTTTGTAATCTCCTTAAAGGTCTTTACCTTGTAGATATCTCCATCCTTCTCAAAATTGTCAAGCTTTGCCTTTGCAGCCAATGTATAATCTCCGAAGCTGAGCTTTCCGTTTTCCTCAGTACGGATTAATTCACTTATTACAGCCATTTTTATCCTCCCGTAGCTATATTGATATATTAATTATAAATCCAATTCTACTCAACAGTCAATGAAATTTGTTTGTTTTTCGTAGAAATTATTACCTTATTGCCGCGCTTAATTTTGCCGGTAATAATATCCTCTGACATACGGTCTTCAATCTCCTCCTGAAGTTTTCGTTTAAGAGGTCTTGCGCCATATTTTCTGTCATAGGCTTTATCCACGATAAAGGATTTTGCACTGTCGCGCACTGTGAGCTCTATATCAAGCTGTTCTTTACAGCGTTTCTTAAGCTCCTTTACAAGAAGTGTCACTATATGCTTCATGTCATCCTTGTTGAGAGCTCTAAATACAATAGTCTCGTCGATCCGGTTCAAAAACTCAGGTTTAAATATACGGCGGACCTCCTCCATGACACTGTTCTTCATACGCTCGTGATCCTGCTTTTCATCCTCACCAGCGCCAAAACCAAGGCGCTTTGGTTCTATAATAGAAGAAGCTCCTGCATTTGATGTCATGATGATTATTGTATTCTTGAAATCAACCGTGCGCCCCTGTGAATCAGTGATTCTACCATCATCAAGCACCTGTAAAAGTATATTGAACACATCAGGATGTGCTTTTTCTATCTCATCAAACAGTATAACAGAAAAAGGATTGCGTCTGACCTTCTCTGAGAGCTGTCCGCCCTCCTCATGGCCCACATATCCCGGTGGTGAACCAATCATCTTTGAAACACTATGCTTTTCCATGTACTCTGACATGTCAACACGTATCATGGCATCTTCTTTGCCAAAGACAGCCTCAGCAAGCGCCTTTGACACCTCCGTCTTACCTACTCCTGTCGGTCCCAAAAACAGGAATGAGCCAATCGGCTTCTTAGGATCCTTTAAACCAACACGGCCTCGTCTGACTGCCTTTGCGACAGCAGAAACAGCCTCCTCCTGTCCTATTACACGCTTGTGAAGTATCTGTTCAAGCTTTGCAAGTCGTCCTGCCTCTGACTCTGTAAGCTTATTTACAGGTATTTTGGTCCATCCCGATACTACATCCGCTATCTCATTTTCACCGACTACAGGCTGATTTTTGGCTCCTGTGCGACGGTTCTTTCTGATAAGCTTCTGCTGTTTATTTTCAAGCACTTCCTTTTCTGACATAAGCGCACCGGCAGCTGCGAGATCTCCTTTCGACAAAGCATTTTCCAACTGGTTCTGCTTATCTGTTATCTCTTTTTTCAGTGCAAGCAGCTCGTCAGATGATGTCAGATTCTTAAGCCTTATCCTGGCTGCCGCTTCATCCATCAGATCTATCGCCTTATCAGGTAAAAATCTGTCATTTATATATCGTGCAGAAAGGCTTACTGCCGCTTTCACGCCCTCATCTGTTATGATGACACCATGATGCTTTTCATAGAGTCCCTTTAATCCTGTGATTATCTCTATTGTCTCATCCACACCCGGCTCCTCAACCATCACCGGCTGGAAACGGCGCTCAAGCGCAGCATCCTTTTCCACGTATTTGCGGTACTCTTCTATGGTAGTAGCGCCGATTACCTGTACCTCGCCTCTGGCAAGCGCAGGCTTTAATATGTTAGATGCATCTAACGAGCCTTCTGCTCCTCCTGCACCTATTATAGTGTGAAGCTCATCAATGAAAAGCAGTACATTTTTGGCATTTGAAACCTCGCTTATCACCTTCTTGATACGCTCCTCAAACTCACCACGATACTTTGATTTGGCTACAAGCCCGGACATATCAAGAGAAACCAGTCTCTTTCCCAAAAGAATATCCGGAACATTGCCACTGACTATATCCTGCGCAAGTCCTTCTACTATAGCGGTCTTACCCACTCCCGGCTCTCCAATCAGACATGGATTGTTTTTGCCACGGCGGCAGAGTATCTGGATAACGCGCTCCATCTCCTTTTTTCTGCCTATAACAGGGTCAAGAAGCCCTGCCTCTGCCATATCTGTCAAATCTCTGGAATACTGATCTAATACAGGAGTCGCAGAATTGTATGATGTACCGTAACTTTTCATCAGATCCCTGTATGCAGACGGATCCTCACCCATCGCACCAAGAATATCTATAAACATCTTCTGACTGTTAACACCCATGGTGTTTAAAAGTCTTGCAGCTGCACAGTCTCCCTGCAGTACTATAGCCATCAGCAAGTGTTCTGTACCTATCTCATTGCACTCAAATCTATCGGCTTCCTCCGATGCGCGCTCCAATACTCTCTGTGTCCTTGGTGAATAGCCATCCCTGTCCATCACTTCGATGTTATCCCCCGGTGAAATCAGGTCTTCAATCATCGAAATAAGCTTATCATATTCCACATTGCAGGCTGTTAGAATCTCAGCTGCCACACCGGTGCCCTCTTTTATAAGGCCAGCCAGTATGTGCTCTGTTCCAACATAGCTGTAATTCATTTTCTTTGATATACGTGCAGCCAAATCTATTGCTTTTTTAGCCTTACTTGTATATGGTTTCAAGTCATATCCTCCAGTCATATTCACTAATTTAAGTCGATGAACTGCAAATCATCATCTTCGCTGTCATCCTTTGCACTGCTGTCTATAGTCTCAGACGGCTTATTTTCCTCATTGACAAAGCCATCAAGTGCCATTTGAACCTGATTCTTCAATGTATCATCATCTGCAGCATTCTCCTGATTTAAAGCCTCTTTTGAATCAAAATCAGATTTTTCATTCTCAGCAGTTTTCTTTAAATCGGATGTAATTTCTACGGTTCTTCCGACATAGGATGCATCAGATGCTTCTGTACTTTCCGTATTTTCGTCTGATTCTAAAATCTCAGCTATCTGTGACTCTTCGCCAGATTCCTCAGCCGGTTCCCGGATTTCATCTACCTGCGATTCTTCAGCCGGTTCCTGAATCTCATCTACCTGCGATTCTTCAGCCGGTTCCTGAATCTCATCTACCTGCGATTCTTCAGCAGATTCCTGAGCATCATCATTAGCTTCTATATCATTTTCCTCTATATCGAACTCTTTTGTATCGTCTTCTTCATCATTTTCTTCATTAGCTGTGCGCTTCTTATTTTTCACAATAACCACCAGAAGAAGTAATGCCAGAATAATGATAATAAGAACCAGTATTGCAGCTAAAACAAGATATTTATTGGCAATTCCCGGGACAAGCTCGCTCTTTGTTGTATCGTTTTCATCCTGTGCCACTGTAGGTGTACTGAGCTTGGTTCTCATATATGTGCCATCTACACTATCATATGTGTACCAGCCACTCTCACCATTGTCATTCATAGCGTATACGAGGTAAAAATCCTTTGTCTGATCATCGGTTTTTTCGACTTTGGTCTGGTAGGCTGTTGCCACACCCTTGCCCTCTATAGAGAGCGATATCTCATTATATCCTTCAGGCACATCATCCACCTTAGGCAGTAAAACCACTATAAAATGCGACTCTGAATTGATACGGACAAACTCATATGCTGCATTCTGTGCTGCATCATATACAAAAAGCCCATTGCCGCTTTCCGACTGTAAATACACAAGCGTGACATCGCCAAAGGTGCCATGAAGGGTATTGTATTCAAGTCCGTCAATCACTGTCTTTGAGTGCTCAAAGCCTTCAGGAACAACATCCTCCGGAATGTCATTTACCATAGTCCACTCTGTGCCATTTATATCGAACTTCTTCCAGTTATCCTGCTTATCTGCATTCTCCGGATCATCCTCGGCTCTTCTGGTAACAACTATATTGTATGTGCTTGTGCTGCCGTCCTCTGCTGTCACAACAACGCTGACCGTATTCTCTCCAACCTCAAGTGAATCATTGCCTGTGACTGATGTCACACTCGCCTTGGAATCAGCCGGATTTGCTGTAACCGCAAGGCTTGAACAGCTGTAATCTACCGTAGCTGTGTAATCCTTTGTCGCAGCAGAAAACTCAGGGGAAAGCGTACCTGCCGAGATAACAAGCGAACCAAGAGATGCGTTTGAGGATTTCTTTTCCTCTTTGTTTTCATTATCTTTATTTGCATTGCTGTCATTGCCGGTATTGCTGCCGGAATTGTCCTTGTTATCCTTGTTGCTGTTTGAATCGTTGTTTGATGAAGCACTTGTTACCGTCACCTTCGTGCTGGCACCGGTAATTATACCTCCGGCATCGTTGGCCTCTGCATCTCCTACAACTGTACAATATGCCTTTATAGTGCAGCTTCCTGCAGCCTTCGCCGTAAACGAAAATGACCGCGATGTCGGGTATTCCGGTCCCGCTGCATCACCAATATTTGCCACACCATCTCCACCGTTACTCAGTACTCCCTCGTCGGAGCTTGAGATAACTACAGTGCCAAAATATCCTGACGGCATAGAAACCGTCACCTTGACTGTTTTTCCAACAGCTACAGAGCTTGAGCTGACACTTAATCCAAGTCCCTGCGCATATACATGCTCGGCAGGTGTGAAAACAAGCATCACCGCCATAACAAGTGATAATATACATCCAAATAATTTCTTCATATTTTCCTCACATTTCTAATTCTGCGATATCTTTGATTTGCCCAGTATGTGTCTGTTCATGATTATCATATCAAGGGCATTTCCACCATCACCCTTTCTGTTGGCATCAGCTGCCTCCAGATAAGCACCTGTGAGTGTTCCCTTTCCTAAAATATGTCTGTTGAGCTTAATCATATCAAGGGCATTTACAGCACCGTCACCATTGATATCTCCATATACAACAATATCATATGTCTTTTTCAGGTTACCCGAAGCATCATAAACAGCCACTTTATTGCCTGTTGCAACCTTTCCGCTGTTTTCTGAGCCTGAGCTTGTCAGAAGCTTTACAGTACCTGATGCTGATACTGCTATATTCTTCACAAAATCAGCTGCACCGGTTCCAGGCTCAATGCCTGTAATATAAGTACCTATACTGTATTTACCTGATGTTATGTTTACATCTGTATTATTTTGGTTATTATTGTTCTGATTATTATTGCCACCTGCATTATTTGCAGATGCCGCCTGCCTGTTTATATTGATAGTGTATGTTCTTGTATCACCGCTTTGCGACTTGCAATTTACCTTAATTGTATTATTTCCGACAGCAAGCGAATAGCTTCCTGTGCCTGAAACACCACTATTTTCTGAAACTGCATCTGCTGAAACAGTCACTGAGCTTATAGCATTTGAAACAACTGCTGAATAGCTTGTTGTCGCTCCATTGAAGGCCGGTGTGAGTGTTACACCGCTTATCGCAAGCGACTGCAGATAGTTATTGGTATCGCCAGCTTTATCGAAGCCCACTGCTGACGATGGCATATTGTTGTATACAGGTATTTTAAATACAAAAGCCTGATTCTTGTCTGAATATCCTTTAGCCAGACTCTGTCCCTCAGTAAGAGCCGCTGTGGCATTGCCCATGTACTGATGGAAATACAGCGAGCTTTTATTTACTACATTAAACTTCTCAAAATACAGTGTATTTTGACCCTTATTTATATAATTGCTGCCAACCTTTACAGCTCCGCCGCTTATGGACTTTACTCTTGTATTCCAGCCCTGCTTCTTGGCAAAAGACAGACCATTTTTATAAATCTTATCCTTCGTGTTTCCGGTTGCATTAAAATTAAAATAATTATAATATCCTTCGTATCCGGAATATGTACCCGAAATAAGAGGACTCGTTCCCTTTTGTCCCTGCTCCTGCTTTAAACGCGATGCTATATGGTATGCACTTACTCCACTGCTCTTTGCCACATCCATGAATGTGCTTGCATAATTGATTTTCTCACCATTGTTGGAATAGGTCTTTGTTCCCTCCATAAATGTGCCTTTTACTATGGACTTGACACCTTCAAGTGCCTCATTCGGACTGTATGCCAGACTCTGAAACTGAAAAATATTGGTCTCATCAAGAAAATTCCTTGGATCCATGAGATAAGCAATATAGGCACTGCTTGCTGACACCCATCCCGGTTCGTACTCAACCCACGTATTTGTTGACCAGTTATATGCTCCTGCAGCTGTGGATTTCTTGGCATTGTCTGCTGATTTGGATACCAGATTAAGTCCGTTTACACTTTCATTTTCAATCACCGTATCCCAATCAAGCCCTGTATTTACAGCCTCAAATGTCCATCTTGGATACTTATTGTGAAGAGCTGTAAGGTTTGGAATATAGCTGTCAGGAAAGCCTGCATTCTTCATAGCCGTGACAAAATCAGTATTGTCTCCGCTGTTATTGTATGTCACCTTTATGTATGTACTGATAGTCCAGCCCGTAAATGCCTTGCCGTTTAAAGTACCCTTGACATTGTACCAGACCACACCGTTTACCCTGGTCTCTCCAATTATGTCAACCTGATGGTTCCAGTTGAGTGAGACAACCTTGGTAGTGCCGGATGTGCCTGCTGCATTGCGGACATACACATTGCCACCTGTAATCGTACCTGTAGCATATGCTCCCGATGAGGTTGCAAGGGCAATCTGCTCCTCATTATTCTGCTGTATGGCATCCGCATTGCCGGTGTCTGCCGAAGCATCCCCTGTCTGCGCATTGTCTGATGTAGCTGTGCCGGTACCTGCTGATACAAAATCAGACCTTATATAGCTGACACACTCCTCATTATTTGCTGCCAGATTGTACTTTGCCTTGTACCACACCTTGCCGTCTGCACCTGTGGTCTGCTCAAGAATAGTAATATCCTTGCCGTTTGAAAGCTTGTGCTCCAGCTCATACTCTGTTCCCGGTCCGCTTCTCGCCGCTACCCAGTATCTCTCATCACACACAACCTTAGCCGCCTGATCCGCATAGACTGCTATGCTGCTGTATGGCGCCAGGTCACATGCGGCTAATGACAATGTAACGACAGAGGCTGCCAGAAATTTATTTATCTTTATCATCAAATCCCATCTTTCTTATGTGCATTGTTTACATTAATCCGTTATCCATTTAATTATAATAGAATATGACCTTTGTATCAATGTATTCGGCAGAAATTTATTATTTTTTTTAAGGTATACATCGAATTGCATGCAAGCATGCATCGATGATACCTTTTGCCCCTTTAATCAAAAAACTCCCTTCAACGTGCAGCTCATGCTTACGTTTCAGGGAGTTGTCTGATTCATATTCTACTTTTTCTTACTGTCTCCTGTATCTTTTTCTAGCTGAACAGGGATTTTATCTTATCCCATAAATCCATGAAAAAGTTACCAAGCTTTTCCCAGAAGCCCGGGTCATTTATCTTATCGCCAAGCTTTGATGCCCAGTCCTGTGCCTGATTGATGACTGAATCCCAGTCGATATTGGCATCCTTAAGCTTCATAAGAAGCGATGTAAGCTTTGCAATATCATCATCAGAAATCTTCAGGTCGTAATCCTTTGCAGCCTCCTTTATCGCATCCTTTATCTGGCTCTCATCCTTGAGCCTTCCATCGGCAAGCTGCTTCTTTAGGTCTGCAATCATTGCCTCGATATCCTGCGAATCGCCATCAATGCTCTTGTTGAGCTCTCCTGTTGTGACAAGCTCATCCATCGCTGCGTCTGTCACCTTGTCGTCAAGCTTCTTGCCTGTCATCTCCTCGTATGCCTTTAGTGTGCCTACAAGTGCTGCCGTTCCGGAAATAGGGAAAGGGCCTGCGACTATGATTTTAGCATCAGCTATGCCTGCTGTGGCAAGCGCATTCTTGTACATTCCTACCGTACAGTAATTGATATTGTGTGTGGAAACACTAAGACCCGCACCCTTTTTATCCTCTGTAATGAGTACTGAGGAAAGTGACCTTGTGCCAATCTCGCTCTTGCTGATGTATGAATCGAGGTACTTGTGCTCCTCATCATTATTTACATAGACCACATCGTATTTGTCCAGATCAGTGAGCTCGATTCCCATAAATCCAAGCACTGTCGCTCTCTGATCCGGTGTGAGGTCTGCTCCAAGACTTAAGTATGGCTTATCATTTTTGCTGATGGTCACCTTGTCGTTTGTCTCACTGCCGGCTGTCGTTGTACTGTCTGCAGTACTGTCTGTGTTACTCTTATCAGCTGCGTCACTGCCTGATACATCAACGCTTGAAACTGTATCAGTCTGCGTAGCTGTCTCTGTTGCAAATACAGCCGGATTCATTGTAAACAGTGTCACAGCAGCAAGCATGCCGCATACAATACTCTTTGCTTTTTTCTTTATTAATCTAATCATTTTTCCTCCAATCTACTGCTCTATATCATACGAAATTGTAAAGCTGCTTCCGTCGAAGCTGACATCGGCCATGCTTCCGCATACCACAGGCATCATCGGCGACATATGACCTATATCCAGATCCATGATGATCGGCACATTAAACTCTCTAATCAGTGATGAAAGCGCCTGTCTGTGGTCTATGCCAAACATTTCCTCTCCGAAGTGCGCCGGGCGTCCGATAAGAAAGCCCTTTACATTTGAAAACCATCCTGCATTTTTCATCTGCCACATAGCCCTTCTCATGCCCATCACATTAAGGTCACAAGCCTCAAGGAACCATATGATACCATCATCACTGTAGCGCTCATTAAATTCCCTTACATGGTCAAACGATGTACCAAGCAGATTGATAAGACAATCCATGCAGCCACCAAGCAGCCTTCCTCTCATGGTAAGCCTGCTTTCCTTTGCCACCGCAGGAATAGAGCTGATACACGACTTTTCAGTCAGGTTATAGCCCACAAACGGAGCATTCTCATCCTTTATCGATTCCTTCTCCCACATAGGGTAATTGGTAAATGAAAGCTGCCTGCCACAAAGCAGATTAAATGCATCGGTAAGTGACTCATGCCACACCTCCATGCCAAAGCTGCCCGCACACGGCCCGTAAATACCTGCTGTATCTGCAATAGTAGCCTCCAAAAATGTGAAATTAGTGTTGTCGGAATAGCCCATGTACCATTTCGGCTTTGACTGCTTCACGCGCTCAAAATCAATATAAGGCACTACCTCGCACATCAGCTCGCCACCACCACAGGATATAAGCACATCACTGTCAACAGAAGCATAGCTCTCGTTCAGCTCTTCTGCGCACTTCTTAGGTGTATTGCTGATACCTATGCCACTGTCGCACCTGCAGTTAGGTCCCTCTATCGTCTTATAACCCATGCTGTGAAACCTTTTAATGGCATTGTCAAAGGCACTCCTGTACGGCTCTGTTGTACAGCCCATCGAGGGCGCCACAAAGCCTATTGTTCCTCTATCCTTTAGAAATTCAGGGTATCTCATGTTTCTATCATCCTATCACTATTATTTACATATCTAAGCTTCTGTCTGAAGTAAAATATGTAGGATTTTATCATTTCTGTCCAGGTCATTTTACTGTCATAATTAAATGTCGTCGTGTACTGCACATGCTGTCTGTTGCACCAGTTGTATATATCATGCAGACTTATCGAATCAACATGCTTCATATTGTTCATAAACACCTTAACCTTTAAAAGCTCATCCTCACTGTCGATGTATAGATGAAAGATAGTATTCGGACATTCAATTATTATCTGCTGTTCCCCTATATTTTTCATCAATGTATCCTCTATTGAATAATGTATCCTGTGTGATTAAAAACATTATAGTCTGTCACACCGGAATGTGAGTAATAACATAATATCGTAACTGTTCAGTACCTTCACAGTTAAAAAATATCACATAACCATAGTACTACACCGGCGTCACAAAATCCAGTCATTTTTGCCTGCCAATTCTTACTATTTTATTAAGAAAAACGGTAAATATCATACCCCCTCACAGTCAAATGCCGGGATGAAGCTGTCCTTTGCCACGTCACCCTCCTGTATAAATGCATTCGTGATTCCTATTTCGAGGGCATAGTTAACAAGTCTTTCATACTCTCTCTTTGTCACTGTGCGGTTTATCTCAGGATAATCCTCTAGTGCAATCGGCGTAAACTGGCTCATCATGCTTATATATACGTGATCATGATATGTATCATACAGGTACTTAAGTACAGCCTTTGCATCATTCACATGTCCCGGCAGTAGAAGCTGTCGCACAATAACTCCCTTTTGTATGAGTCCTGTCGCATCGTCAATCACAACCTCCGGCTGCTGCCTGACCATCTCTGAAAGCGCCTGCTTTGCGACAGACGGATAATCCTTTGCCCTTGAACACCTTGCCGAAAGCGTACTATCCATATATTTAAAATCAGGAAGATACACATCCACTATGCCCTCAAGCAGCTTTAGCTCTGTCACATTTTCATATCCGCTCGTATTGTATATAATAGGAAGCTTCATGCCACGGCTTTTTGCATCGTTTACCGCCCACACTATATCAGGGATATACTGCCCCGGTGTGACCAGATTGATATTATTTGCGCCTTTGTCAGCAAGTTCTATGAAGATATCACTCAGCCTCTCTTTACTGATCACCTTTCCCTCTTTTCCGTCAGAAATCTCCCTGTTCTGGCAGAACACGCAGTGCAGGCTGCAGCCTGAGAAAAAAACTGCCCCACTTCCTCTTTTTCCTGATATGCACGGCTCCTCCCAATAATGAAGTGCTGCTCGCGCCACCTTTATTTCAGATGAAACTCCACATACACCTGTTTGTCCGGTTCTTCTGTTTATGCCACATTTTTTGGGACACAATAAGCAATTTTCGTATTTATTCATATTTTTCATTTTAACCCTTGCTAAAAATAATGTTTGATACTACAATCTATATGATTATGCGGTGCATATGTCATGCACCTTCAGTAGTCATTTTAAAATTATACCATAACTATTCTTACAGAAGAGAATAGTTAAAATACACAATAAGGAGATTACAATGAATCAGTCAAACTGTATCGTCGCCCAGTCAGGCGGCCCAACTGTTGCAATCAACGCAAGCCTTGCAGGAGTCATCGCAGGAGTAAAAAGCTCCGAGAAATACGATATCTGCTATGGCGCCGTAAACGGAATACTCGGCATATTAAATGAGAATTATCTCAATCTGTCAGATATTTTTGCAGATGATGCTAATCTTGAAAAGCTCAAGACCACACCTGCCATGTATCTTGGCTCATGCCGCCACAAGCTCCCTGATTACAAGGATGATGATTCACCATATGTATACATCTTCCACCAGTTTGATAAGCTCTCCGTAAAGGCTTTCTTTTACATCGGTGGAAATGATTCGATGGATACCGTATTAAAGTTATCCGATTATGCAAAAAAAATCAACAGTGATGTGAAAATTATAGGGATTCCAAAAACCATCGACAATGATCTGTGCATGACAGACCACACTCCGGGATTTGGCTCTGCCGCCAAATATATAGCATCAAGCATGCTCGAGATAGCCCATGATACCTTTATCTATGCTGTTAAAAGTGTGACAATCGTTGAAATCATGGGACGTGACGCAGGATGGCTCACTGCCGCTTCCGCTCTCGCACGTAATGAGTACAATACAGCGCCTCAGTTCATCTATCTGCCTGAGGTGGATTTCGACAAGGACAAATTTGTTGCCGATATAAAAGAAGCCCTTACGCACACTAACAATGTAATAGTTGCCGTATCCGAAGGAATACATGACGCAGACGGCTCATACATTACATCATCAAATGCCTCATGCGACCAGTTCGGACACCAGCAGCTAAGCGGTGCCGGAAAGGCTCTTGAGTTCATTGTTAAAGAAAACATCGGTGTCAAGGTTCGCTCAGTAGAGGTAAACGTGCTCCAGCGCTGTGCCTCACATCTTGCATCATTAACCGATATCGAGGAATCTTTTGCTCAGGGTAAAAAGGGTGTCACTATTGCAGCAGAGGGTGTGACCGCATCAATGGTATGCTTAAAGCGCATCTCAAATAATCCTTATCAGGTAGAATACACATATTCTGCTATCAAGGATATCGCAAACGAGGCCAAGTCTGTGCCAAGAGAGTGGATCAATGATGCTGGCAATGATGTGAAGCCTGAGCTTATCGAATACTTAAAGCCACTTATTCAGGGAGAAACCGCTGTAGCCTACAAGAATGGTCTGCCTGACTATATGGATGTGTCACATCTTCACAAATGTAACTGATTTTAGCTGCCGCCTACACCCCGGTGTGGGCAGCAACAGCATATCTCCAAGGAGGTCGATTTACATGAAGAAAAAAGTACTTATAACCTGCGCCGTTGTGCTTGGCGTGATTTTGGCTGTTTATCTTGGCTTTGCCTTTTATTTTAGCAGCCACTATCTGTTCAACACAAAGATTAACTCTGTAAAATACGCAGGGAAAACCGCAAAAGAGGCAATAGAAAAAAATACAGCCCTAAGCCGCGACTACCTGCTCACAATCACTGATAGAAAAGGCAACAGCTTCTCACTTAAGGGACCTGATTTTTCCTATGAATATGTCTCAAACGGTGACGAGGAGCAAATCCTAAAAAGCCAGAATGCTTTTACATGGCCTGTCAGTCTCTTCAAAGCTCAAAACTATACACTAAAGGGTTCGTCCAAATATGACGATGCCGCTTTGGCGGAAAAGCTCAAGGCTCTTGATATTTTCAGTGATGACTACATTGAAAATCCGGAGGATGCCCACATCGAGATAAAAGACGGCAAATACGATGTGATTGAAGAGAAAAATGGCTGCAAGCCGATATATGACAGCATCCTTGCCGAGGTAAAGGACGCCCTTGACAACGAGCTCCCAAAGCTTAGCTTAAGTGATGACTGTTATGAAGCTCCAAAAATCACAAAGGAAAGTGATACAATCAAAAATGAAAAAGAAGCCCTCGACAAATACACTGCTTCAACCGTCACTTACAAAATTGAAGGTGCCGACGAGAAGCTTGACTCAGCCAAAATCCTTGATATGCTAAGCATCTCAGATGACGGCAGCGTGAGCATAGATGATGCCAAGGTCACTAAATATGTCCAGCAGCTTGCTTCCAAGTACAATACCTTCGGCCGCAAACGCTCGTTCAAAACATCGTCCGGTGACACTATTGAAATAGGTGGTGGAGACTACGGATGGGTAGTCAGCAAGAAAAATGAGAAGGCCAAACTTCTTTCCGATTTAGAGGGAGGCAAGCCAGTGGAAAGAGAGCCTGTTTACGAGCAGACTGCTCTCTACCGAGGCGCTGACGACATAGGTAATACATACATAGAGATTGACTACACAAAGCAGCACATGTGGTATTACAAGGATGGTGCTCTCCAGATGGAGTCTGATTTCGTATCAGGTAATCTCGCCCGTCAGAATGGTTCCGTAGATGGTGTATACAAGATTGTTTACAAGCAGAGAAATGCTACTCTTGTCGGTGAGGGTTACTCTTCTCCTGTCAGCTATTTCATGCCGTTTGCCTACAATATAGGTATCCATGATGCCAGCTGGCGTGATACCTTCGGAGGAACAATTTACAAAACCTCCGGCTCACACGGTTGTATCAATGTGCCGCCTGCTTTTGCAGAGCAGCTGTTCAACGCTGTAGATAAGGGCACTCCTGTTGTTGCCTACTACAGAGAGGCTGTCACTCTGACAAACAATGCTGCAAAGATGTCCAATGCATACTCGTATGTAGCTCCTGATGCAGCGCAGTAAGTGTGGATTGCATTGTATCTTTTAATAATATGGGAAGGCGACCGGCGCATGGGAAATTCACCCCCGTGC
>ENA-OQQU01001085-OQQU01001085.1-human-gut-metagenome-genome-assembly--contig:-NODE-1085-length-15731-cov-5.734243_pt1 | contig 15731 bp, 10 predicted proteins | sample MGYA00243233_ERZ505096 | MGnify/ENA primary metagenome ERZ505096 (study PRJEB26097, sample SAMN02712159) | human gut metagenome | biome: Gut microbiome | host: Homo sapiens | place: Denmark... | reverse complement strand
AGGCGCAGGCAGCGAAGCGTCCCTGCCAGTAACTTTGCGCGTCCGCAGACGCGCCTCCAAGCTGCTCTTCCCCCAAGATTTCGTGAAGAACCATTCATCTACGCCACCTTGGCACTCTTATTTGAAAAATAAAAACGGGTACTGTGGAGGATTTCGTCCTCACACAGTACCCGTTTCTTTGATGCAATCGAGGGGGAATTACTCCGCAGCAGGCGCGAAGAAGGAAATCTGCGTCGCACCGGTCATGGCATCGGCGGACAGCATCGTGATGGGAGCCGTTTCGACGCTCAGCGTTGCGAAAGAGCCTTCATAGCCGCTCTCGGTCGTGAAAGCGAAGGTCAGCGCATTGTGACCTTCCAGCGCGCCGTCCATCGAGAAGACAATCACCTTCACCGCATCAGCCGGAACGTCCGTCGCCATGACAAACTTTTCGCCGGTCGCGTTGATGGTAATGCTGACTTCCTTCACGGTTTCGCCGGTCTTGTTGTAGACGGTGTAGTAGCCGGTCTGGTTGTTCGCAGCCTTGGCAGCGGCCAGCAGACCCTGCACATAGCCCAGCGTATCCACCAGCGTGCTGCTGGAGACGGCGTCCACCATTTCTTCCTTGGTCTTGCCTTCAATGGCAGCTTCCAGTTCGGCGATGGTCTTGCCGGTCACGAAAGCTTCGATGGCGTTGTAGCTCACGCCCAGCGGCGTGGTTGCGCCCGCCTTGGTCGTCATGTTGGTGCTGTACAGACCGTCGTTCACAACCTTAGAAGCCAGCACCTTGCCTTCGGGATAGTTCTGACCGAAGGAAGCGTCGGAGTTCGGAACGCCTTCCGCCGTGGCGGCATCCATGAACTGGAACTCGTCGATGTGCGCGGCAACGATGGTGTCGCCATCCATCGCGACGGTCAGCACAGCGAAGCAGGACGTGCCATGTGCGGCATACTCAACCTGACCGATTTTGACTTCAGCCAGCGCAGCCGTGGACAGCAGCATGATGGACAGGAGCAGTGCGAAAAACTTTTTCATAGGAGCCAACCTCTTTTTTGCGAAACTTGGCAGAATTTCTACCAGCAACACTATTATACGCGCAGCAGTGCCGGTTTGTCCAGACAAACTTGTCAGAAAAATAGCAAAATCGTCGCTTGATGCAATCAGATGTTATTGCCGTATCGACCAGTCATTTGCGTCCGTACTTGCTCGATAACCTCATCCAGCACAAAATTACGGAACCAGTATTCCCCGTCATCAGGGAAATCAAGGTAGTCCGTGTAGAAGGGCATGATGCGCGTGTCCTGCTGGCGGAGCGTCCGAATCGCGCCTGTCCGGCAGTCCACTTCCGCGTTGAAGCTGCGCCCGTCGGGGTAATCCAGCGTCACTTTCCAGATGGGGTCGCCCTCGCCGGGGTCAATCAGCACACCGCCGCGCAGGGAGTAGTCATCGTCGCCCAGCGCGCGGGCAGCGTATTCCGCCGCGACCTCTTGAGAAATTGCGTAGTCGGGGACGTCGGGGTAAATCGTCTGACACAGGCAGGCAACAGACCAGTCGCCGACGTAGCTGCCGCTGATGCTTATCGCGGACTGGAAAGAACGGAGCGTCGCCTGATCCCAGCGCAGGATATTGGCACCGTACAAATCAACATAGCGCTGAACAATATGATTGGCGTACATGCCGTAGACGATGCTGGGCTGCGTGTTCGCGTCGCGGTAGAAGATGGTGACGCGCAGGTTTTCCGCCAGCGTGTTCCAGACGCGCACGGGCAGCAGAATGCTGGTGCGTAGGGCACTGAAGCTCGGAATCTGTACGGAGCCCACCACGGACAAGTCGCTGTCGCGCACGTCCATGAGGAAGTACCCCATGTCGGTGGACAAACAGAAATGCCAAATCAGCTCACCATCCTCGCGATAAACAAGGAACGAGGAATTCTCATAGCACAAATGGGCGTTCAGCGATTTCAAGGCGGCAGCGGTCACATCATCGGCGGTGGATTTCGTGCTGGCATCAGGAACGACCTCCAGCGCCAGCAGGGCGTTGAACAGCGGCAACGTGCCGTCCGTTTCCATCTGGCGCAGACCGGCTTCGTCCGTCAGGCTGCCGGTCAGCAGCGCTTGCAGCTGCTGGACGGTTTCGCGCTGGTAAATCGGGGGCAGATAGCCCTGCATCAGCAGCGTGAAGCGCGCTGCATCCAGCGGATTGCGGTTCCAGCCGACATCCAGCACTTCGCCGTACCAGTTCAGCGCTGCCCAGTAAATGTCACCCTGCGACGTGTTCTGCGCATCCTTGGTGAAAATCACGACACCGCCGCCCGTGTAGTAGGAGAATCCGCCTGCCGTGTCCTCAAAATCGCTTTCAATAAAGCAGGTGTACCCTTCTTCTGCCATATTCCGCTGATATTGGCGCTCAATGGCGGCACTGGCGGCAGATTGCGCCGTTTCGGCATCCACGGCGGGTACGCCATGGGAGAAGTCCGTGCGGTCGAGGGTGGACAGCAGCTGACTGGGGAAAAACTCCTGCGGCAAACCGTAGAGATTGCCGGAGTACGTCGTTGTCAGCAGCGTACCGGTCAGCCCGTTCAGCTCCAGATAGACGATGCTCTGCCCGCTGGGGGCATTCGGCTGGCGGATGGCAATCTTCCAGAAGTCGCCGGACGCGCCCGCAAGGTACTCTGCCGCCAGCACCTCGGACGATGAACCGCCCTGAATGGCGAGCGCGGCGTCAATGGCTTCTTCGCGGGTCAGCGCTTCCGCCGGAACATCCGGGAAGCCATCGCGCCCGACGCTCAGGAACAGCTCATGCACCGTCTGCATTGACGAGCGATCCGCCCGCGAAAGCGCCAGAATGTACACACGCAGCTGCATGGGCGTCCATGTGCGCATGTCGTAGCCGAAAATGCGCCGGAAGCCGCGGGTCACTTCGTCCGCCGTGTGATTGCTGCCCGCACCGCGTTCCCGCCGCATTCGGCAAATGCTGCCGTCCTCCGCGTTCACCGCGACTTCGTACGTTGTGCCGAACGCATCCAGCGCATCAAAATTTACGCAGTAATACGCTCCCTCACAGGTGCCGTCATAAACACCGGAAAGGAAGCGGATACCTACACGATAGAAATCAAGATTGGTGAAATCCGCCTGCGGGTCGTCATTGGTGCGGATGTAGGCAACTGCGCGGGCAAGGGCGTCCTGCACGGTGATTTCGGTGGAGAGCGGTTCGCGCGTCATGCCCGGCAGAATCCCCTGATAGCCGATTCTTTCAAGCGTCTGGCTGAGCGCCACCTGCGCGCGGATATCCCACTGCCCCAGCGACGACCCCGCAGGGCAGAGAATTTCCAGCAGCGTGGAGAGTGAACAGCCGCCGTCCTTTTCGACCTGCGTCATCAGCGCCGAAATTGTCTCTTCGTCCACTGAAAACTGCAAATCCGCCGCGCTGGCCAGAAGCTTTTTCACCTGTGCCGCCGTCAGGAAATCGCCCTGACGGGTGACGTCGGCAGTGAGCTGCGGGGAATCGTCCGACAAAATCCCGGTTTGCAGCAGGACACCCGCGCCCAGTACCAGCACGAGCAGCACCGCCGCGATGGCCTGCCAGCGAATCACGCGCGGACGCTTTTCATCCTGCGAAACGCGGCGCAGGACGGCATTCACCTGCGCGTCGGTGACGTGCAGACCGGCTAAATTCGTATCCAGCACCCGCTTGAGTTTATCAGACATAGCAGTCACCTCCTGTCAGCGAAAGTTTGAGCGCCTGTTCCGCTTTTTTGAGCCGCGTATGCACCGTCGACTTGCTGATGCCCAGTGCATCGGCGGTTTCCTGAAGGTTCATGTCCTGATAATAGTAAAGAATCAGCGGCTTTTTGAGGTCGTCGGGCAAGCGCAGGATGTCCAGCATCAATTCCCGATCCTCTGGCAGCACGGTCATCATGCCCTGCGGCAAGTCCTCCAGCGCGTGCCGCATGTCGATGTGCCGAAACCACCGTTTCCGCTGATAATCGCGGCAGACATTGATGGCAATGCGCATCAGCCACGTTTTGACGCTCGCGCCGTTGCGCTGCTCGAAGGTGTCCATGGCGCGCCAAGCGCGGAGGAAGGTGTCCTGCATGGCATCCTCGGCTTCACGCGCGTCGGAAAGGATGACGAAGCATGTGCGCAGGATGGCGGTGCCGTAGGTGCGCATCCAGTCTTCCAAGCGGCGTTCATTGGGGGATTGCTGCTCCATGCTTTGCCCTCCTTTCATTTTCATGGTGATTTCAATGGATTAGACGCATAAAGCAGTGCGTTTTTCCAGGGGTAAGGAAAAAATTGCGGAGAAAAATAATACGATTTCCCAATTCATTTGCGCTATTTGCTTGCGCCGCGCATTTTCATCCGGAAATAGTATAAGAAATCCTTATAGCCCCCTTCCTGAATTGATGTTTGTGTTTTGGAAAGATGTATGGTATATTTTTCACAAAGTTGCGAAGAGCAACCAGAGTGTCTTCCCTGCACGGGGACATTCAAAAAGGAAAGGGGTTTTTCATCATGAAGAAGCTGACGGCGCTGCTGCTCAGCCTGTGTATGGTGCTGACGATGGCCTGCGCGACGGCGCTGGCGGAGGTCAAGACAGCGAGTGCGACGGCGGAAGGGTTTGGCGGCGGAAACGTGACGGTCACGCTGAGCGTGGACGGCGACAAGCTGGTGAACGTGGAAATCGACGCGACATCGCAGACTGATTCCATCGGCGGAGCGGCGGCGAAGGTGCTGGCGGAGCAGATGCTGGCAAACAACTCCGTCGAGGTGGATGGCGTGACGGCGGCGACGGTGACATCCGACGCGGTGAAAGCGGCCGCTGCGGCTGCACTGGCGGAGCTGGGGCTGACGAACGCGGACTTGGCGAAGGTCGAGGCGGCGGAGAAGGAAACCTATACCGACCTGACTTGCGATGTGTTGGTTATCGGCACGGGCGCGGCTGGCGGAGCGGCGGCGATGGCGGCTGCGGAAGCCGGCGCGAAGGTCATTGCGATTGAAAAGCTGGCGACCATCGGCGGCACGTCTGCGATGGCGGGCGGCGGCATTGCGGCGCCGGAATCCTCCGAGCAGAAGAAGTACGGCATCGAGGATACCTGCGAAGCCTACGTCGATCTGTGGGTGGAATACAACCACAACGAGTATTTCCGCGAAGACAGCGGCATGGATGAAGACCGCATCCGCTTCGTGGTGGGTCAGGCGGCGGGTCTGATTGACTGGCTGGAGGAGAACGGCTTCGAGTTCGGCCGTCCGATGAGCTTCGACCTGATTGAGGGCGTGGATCGCTTCCACTATGCCTCCAACGGCAAGCCCACCGACCTGCTCTATGCGAAGAATCAGAAGCTGGGCGTGGAATACTGGCTGGAAACGAAGGCAACGGCGCTGCTGACCGACGAAAACGGCAACTGCATCGGCGCGACGGTCGAAAAGGACGGTCAGACCTTCAACATCTACGCCAAGGGCACGGTATTGGCGACTGGCGGCTTCGGCAACAATCAAGAAATGATGGAACGCTTCACGCCCGTTGACGCGGCGCAGGTGGCGTACTTCTACGGCTCCGCGGGTCAGACTGGCGAGGGCATTCTGATGGCGGAGGACATTGGCGCGGCGGTCTATGAGAAGGGCGCGCGTCTGGGCATGTCCTATGTCGTGGGCGACGGCACGAACGCGGAGCTGACCTCGCTGGGCGGCCCGTGGAGTCAGGCGCCGATTGTGGACAACACGGGTGTCCGCTTCGTCAATGAATATTGCCATTCTCTGAACTATCCGAGCCTGATTTACCGTCATGCGGCACCGTATTACTGCATCTACGGTTCTGACCGTGAGGACTATGCGGCGATTTTGGCGAACAACGTTGATGACCCGGCAGTGACCTCTGCGGACACGCTTGAAGAGCTGGCGGACAAGCTGGGCTTTGACAAGCAGGCGTTCCTTGACTGCATCGCGGTCTACAATGCGGCGAAGGACACCGGCGTGGATGCGGCGTTCGGCGCGCGCGTGGATTTCATGAATTTCGCGACGGTTGGCCCGTTCTACGCGGTGCAGATTGCGCCTCAGTACACAGGCACGATTGGCGGCGTCGTGACGGACACCTCCGCGCAGGTGCTTCGCGCGGACGGCACGGTCATCGGTGGGCTGTACGCTGCGGGCGAAGCCTCCAACGGCGCGCTGTACGATCTGGTCTACATGTCCGGTTCGTCTTTCCTGAACGCGCTGTCGATGGGCCGCATTGCGGGCGAAAACGCGGCGAACCAGCAGTAACCGGTTGATAAAAATGGCACCAGACCGAAGCGGCAAATGCTGCGAAGGGCTGGTGCTTTTTTGAGTGCGGGGATTGGGTGATTCATTGTACTGCGGAACAAGTCAATTTTGATAGTGGCGACCCAAGGGGTCAAGGGAGCGATTAGAAAACACTTTGGTCGTCTTCGCTGGACTCCGCGCGATTGAGTTGAGCGCTTCGCCATACTCTTTCCGCGTGTTTAGCCCTTTTTCATTTCCTCTATCATGCAGTCCCGAATCATCCGAATCGCCGGTGTCAGCCGTCTGCACACCAGCACCGACCGATGATGTCCAATATCCTCCGTCAGCGGAATCAGCTTCACGCCCTTGAAATAGGATGGCTTTCTCGCTGGAAAGAAGGAAATCCCCAGATTCAGCGAAACCATCAAAATTTGCATATCTGCCGAATCCGCATAAATAATCGATGGATGCGAAAATCCCAGATTCTGCGCCCAGTCGTGAATCGCGCCGCGCCCGCTGCGCGATTGGTCGGGGGCAAGCAGAATCAACGGATGCGCGCGTAAATCAGAAAGCGACACAACCGACTTTTCCGCTAATGGCGACGCTTCGGAAACGGCGGCAATCATCGGCACATCGTAGAGTACCTCCTGATAGGTGTTCCGCTGGTCGATTTCGCCGGGAAGCGTCAGCACCATGTCGCATTGCCCGCGGTAGAGGGCGTCGGACATGGCCGTCAGCGAGAGGTACAGCGGGTGAATCACCAAATTGGGCAGGTGCGGATGCAGGGAAAGGTACGCATCGACAATCAGCTCTTTTTCCAGCGGCCCGTTGTAGCCGATGTGGATGGCGCTCACACGGTGCGCATCGGCGAAAGCGTCCTGCAATTCAAGCTGAATCCCCATCAGGCGCTCGGCGTAGGGGAGAAACTGCTCGCCTTGGTCGGTCAGCACCGCGCCGGTAGACAGACGGTGGAACAGCGCACAGCCCATTTCTTTTTCCAGCGACGCAATCTGCTGGCTGATGGCGGTCTGGGAGACGTACATGTTCTTCGCAGCGGCGGAGAAGCTGCCTTCGCGGACGACGGCGAGGAAATACGCGATTCGGTCGGTGTTCATGCGAAAAAACCTCCAATGAGGGACAAAAAACTCCCTTCCGCGGTGCGCAGAAGGGAGCAAAGATGCGAGCGGTTAAGGGCGCTGACCCATGCCGCCTTCAAGGGTGATGGTCTCGCCGGACATGAATTTGAAGTCCGGGGAAGCCAGCTGGACGCACACATGGCCAATTTCTACCTCGGAATCGCCGTAGTGGCCCATCGGGGGCATCTTGACATTCGCCTTGAACGCCTCGGGATATGCCTTCTGGAAGTTCTCCAGCTGCGTCGTCCATGCCAGCGGGCAGACGACGTTGACGTTGATGCCGTCCTTGCCCCATTCGGTGGCGGCAACGCGGGTCAGGCCGCGAATGCCTTCTTTTGCCGCGGCATACGCGCACTGCCCGTAGTTACCGAACAGGCCCGCGCCGGAGGCGAAGTTGATGACAGCACCCTTCGTTTCCTTCAGATAGGGGTAGCACGCCTTCATATAATAGAATGTGGCGTACAGACCGGAATACAGCGCGAGATTGAACTGCTCGGTGGTATGGTCAGCCAGCGGAACGCCGGATGCGGAAGCCTGCGCGTTGTTAATCAGCACGTCGATGCGACCGAAGGTGTCAATCGCCTGTTTGACGACATTGTTCACAACAGCCTCGTTGTCCGCGCTGTCATTCACGTCCGCCTGCACGCACACCACCTTCACGCCATAGAGGCGTTCCAGTTCTTCCTTCGCGTCGGTCAGCTTCTTCACGTTGCGGCCCGTGATGACCAGATTCGCGCCTTCCTTGGCGTAAGCAGTCGCAATGCCGTAGCCAATCGAACCGCAGCGGCCGTTGCTGAGCTTCGCATAGCCCGCGCCGGTAATAATCGCCGTCTTTCCTGCCAGAAAACCCATTATATAATTCCTCCTTCATGGTGAAGGGCTGAACAAGCAGCCTGCGCGTTTATGGTATCACAGATGATGCGGAAAAGCAAGAGCGGACGGCACAAAATGGACAAAAATTGATGATTTTTTCACAATGCCGCCAGCTTCCAATCGGAAAAACGGAAAAGAAACAGCGAAAATCCGATGAATTGTTTGACGCATCCCATTCATTGCACTATAATGGAGCCAGTAGCGTTCCGGGCGTACTGCGCGCCCGGCAAAGTGGGAGGAACGCGGAATGAAGGCAGAGAGCAAACGCTCGGTGCGCATCATGCTTCAGTGGCTGCTGAGCGCGGCGGCGGTGCTGATGGCGGCGCTGCTGATTTGGCAGTGCGTGACCATCTATCATGAGGGCATCGCGCCGGAAAACATGGGCGAAAACGGGCTGCGGATTCACGATATTTACAGCCGGGAAATTGTCACGGCGCACTTCGCCTCGATTGCGTGGAGCGTGTGGCTCTTTCTGGCGCTGCTGGCGGCGAACATCATCGCCGGAAAGCCGGAACAGAAGGAATCGCTTCGCGCGCCGGTGGAGAATCAGCTGCTGATGCTGCGCGCGCGGACGGAGGAGACGGACGAAATCCGCAAAGTGAAGAAACAGCGCACGGGCGTATGGTGCGGCGCGGCGATTCTGTGCCTGATTTGCGGGGGCATGGCAGGGCGATTCCTGCTGGACTGGTCGAATTTTGCCTCGCGTGATTTGGAAGTCGTCGTGCGCCAGATGGTGATTGAAACGTTCCCGTGGATTGGGCTGGCGTTCATCCTCCTGATGGCGGCTGAGCAGTGGAATTTCCGCCTGTTGATGAAGGAACTGGAACTGCGCAGGAGCGCCCCGAAGCGCAAGCCGGATGCAGCCGCTCCGGAAAAGACGACGGGCAGGAACGTCATCCGCGTGATCATCGCGGCGGCGGCGGTGGCGCTGATTGTGCTGGGCGTGATGAACGGCGGCATGTTCGATGTGCTGGTGAAGGCAATCAATATTTGTACGGAGTGTATTGGCCTTGGCTAAGAAATTTGCGGCATGGTGGAGCGCCCATAAGCCCACCACCCGGCGGCTCATACAGGTCTACGCCGCCCTGCTCTACAACGCCTATGTGAAGGGATTCATCAAGGGCGACATTTACACCGGCGGCATCAAGAACTTTTGCGTGCCGGGGTTCAACTGCTACTCCTGTCCGGGCGCGATTGGCGCATGTCCGCTGGGGGCGCTGCAAAACGCGCTGGCGTCCTCGGATAAGCGCGCGCCGTACTACGTTCTGGGCATTCTGATGCTCTACGGGCTGATTTTGGGGCGCACCATCTGCGGCTGGCTCTGTCCGCTGGGGCTGATTCAGGAATTGTTCTACAAGATTCCGACGCCGAAGGTGAAGAAAAGCCGCTTCACCCATGCGCTGTCGTATCTCAAATACGTCCTGCTGGCGGTGTTCGTGGTCATCATCCCGCTGGCGTACAGCTTGCAGCAGTATCCCGTGCCGGGCTTCTGCAAGTACATCTGCCCGGCGGGGACGTTCGAGGGTGCAATGGGCTTGCTGGCGAACCCGGTCAATGCGGGCAAGTTCTCCATCCTCAACATCCTCTTTACGCGCAAATTCGTCATCATGGTGGCGATTCTGCTGGCGTGCGTGTTCTTCTACCGCGCGTTCTGCCGCTTCCTCTGCCCGCTGGGGGCGATTTACGGGCTGTTCGCGCGTGTGTCGATTCTCGGCGTGAAGGTCGAGAAAAGCAAATGCACGAACTGCGGGCGCTGCGTGGCGCACTGCAAGATGGATATTCGGCATGTGGGCGACCATGAGTGCATCCACTGCGCATCGTGCGTGGACGTTTGCCCGACGAAAGCCATCAGCATGAGAATGGGCAAAATTACGCTGAAAGCGAACGAAGTGCAGCCGATGAAGCCGGGCGAAGAACCGCAGCCGGAGGACAACAAAAAGCGCACGAACCGCCGCATTCGCGTGATGGCGGCGTGGACAACGGCGCTGGTAGTGTTGGGCGTGGTGATGTGGCAGGTAAACAAGGCGGACACGGTGGAAGAACCGGTAAGTCAGCCCGCCGCGACGGAAACGATTGCACCCGAAGCCACGGAAGCGCCGGGCGACGACACGCCGGTTGGCTACGAAGTCGGGATGAAGTGCCCTGATTTCACGGTTTCGCTGTACGGGGAAGAAGGCGGTGAATTTACGCTGTCGGCGCAGAAGGGGAAAGTGACGGTCATCAACTTCTGGGCGACGTGGTGCACGCCGTGCGTGGCGGAATTGCCGTATTTCGCGGAGCTGTATGCGAAGTACGGCGACGAAATCTCGCTGGTGGCGATTCACTCGAACCTCGTGACGGACGATGTGGACAAGTTCCTCGCGAAGGAGAACCTCGACATGCCGTTCGCGCTGGACAAGACGGGCGCGGTGATTAAGTCACTGGGCGGCTCGACGCAGCTGCCGATGACGGTGATTGTCGATGCGGACGGGAAAATTGTGTACAACAAGGTCGGGTCGGTGACGCTGGATATTCTCGAAGGGCTGGTAAAGCCGCTGCTGCCCGAAAAGGAAGACGATACGCCCGTGGGCTGTGAAGTCGGCATGAAGTGCCCTGATTTCACGGTTCCGCTGTACGGGGAAGAAGGCGGCGAATTTACGCTGTCGGCGCAGAAGGGGAAAGTGACGGTTATCAACTTCTGGGCGACATGGTGCACGCCGTGCGTGGCGGAATTGCCGTATTTCGCGGAGCTGTATGCGAAGTACGGCGACGAAATCTCGCTGGTGGCGATTCACTCGAACCTCGTGACGGACGATGTGGACAAGTTCCTCGCGAAGGAGAACCTCGACATGCCGTTCGCGCTGGACAAGACGGGCGCGGTGATTAAATCGCTGGGCGGCTCGACGCAGCTGCCGATGACGGTCATTGTCGATGCGGACGGGAAAATTGTGTACAACAAGGTCGGGTCGGTGACGCTGACGGTGCTGGAAGGGCTTGTCGCGCCGCTGCTGGCGGAGTAACCAATCAATATGGGCAGGGGGATTCGTTCTCCCTGCCTTTTTCAATTGTAACAAATGCGTCGGAACGCTTGCGGAATAGCCTCTTTGCTGGTATCATGAAGGCAGAAATCACCATAGGAGGGAAAACGCATGAAGAAACTGCTGTGCGGGATATTGTGCCTGCTGATGCTGTTAGGCTGCGCGTCAGCGGAGGGGTATTGGTACGCCGCGAAAGGCGACAATGGCTTGTGGGGACACATCGACGAGATGGGGAACTGGGTGATTCCGCCGAAATTCGACAGTGCGGGCGACTTCCGGGGCAATTATGCGTGGATTCAGCAGGGCGACCGGGAGGGGTTCGCGAACCGTGACGGCGAAATTGTGCTGCTGCTGGATGAGAATGTAGTGACAGACAGCGGCTATGACGGCTTCTATTACGGCGGACGCGAAACGGGCATTTGGCTGCTATACAAGAAGGCGACGGGGAAAAACAGTCTCGGCACGGAATGGCTGGAAGGCTTCTTTGATGTGCAGAGCGGTGTTTACAGCGGCTTGAAGTGGCGGCAGGTGAGAATCTGGTGTTCGGATAGCCGACTGATTCCCGTGGCAGATGAAAACTGGAAGTGGGGCTATGTCAGCCGCGATACGGGCGAAATGGTGATTCCGGCGAAGTATGATTCGGACAACATGGGTTCCAATTTTTATGACGGGTACGCCGTTGTCACATTCTGGGACGATGATTACAACATTGTGCAGACGCTGCTGCTGGACGAAACGGGGAAGGAATATCCCCTGCCGGAGGGCATCAATGCGGCGAACTGCGATACCGTGATTAGTGGCGGGCTGTTTGAGGTGGTGGACGAGAACGGCTTATACGGCTATTGTAATACAAGCGGCGAAGTGGTGATTGAACCGCAGTTTGCGTATACCTTCGAGTTTGCAGACGGCTATGCGGAGGTTGAATTGACCGACGGCACTTATGGTGTCATCGACCAAACGGGGAAAGTTGTGATGCGCACGACGGATACGCACTATGCAGACGTCCGGCATGGCTGCTATGTGCTGCCGACGGGCGAACACAGCTTCACGATGTACAGCGTGGCGGGCGAGGAGTTGTTCACCCTGCAAGGCGAAAATATCGTGCGGCTGTGGACGCCGGAAGAAAACGGCTTGTGCATGTACGTCGTGGAGAAGGGCAGACAGCGCCGCTGCGGCTGGGTGAACATGCAGGGCAAAATCATCAGCGAAGCGAAGTGGACATTCCCGGAATACGACCAGCCGGACGTGTATTTCCCGTCGGGCTTGCAGGCAGTGTACGATATAGACGGCACGAGGCTGGCAGGGTATCTCGACGAAAGCGGCGAACTGGCGATTCCGCTGCAATTCAGCTTTGTGACGCAGTTCTACGGCAAGCTGGCGTATGTGGGAATGGTGCAGGACGACGGCACGACCCAATACGGCTACATCAACCAGCAGGGCGAATGGGTGTACAGCTGGACGGAATAATCCCTCGGCGGCGGTGGAAAATGACCATCGCCGCTTCTTTGTGCCTTGACATGGAATGTCCTCAATGGTATAATAAAGATGATATTGTCCATCTGCCTGCACGGGCGCTGCGGGAAAAAGCGGCAGTGCCCGTTTGGAGGCGCGAAAAACACATGACGCAGGGGGATGAGCGCATGAAGGCTGCGAAAACGTCGATTCGCCAGCGCCTGACCCACAGCAAACTGCCGATGCTGGTGCTGGTCGGCGTTGTTTTATTTGCGCTCATTTTCCTTGGGATGCGCTTTTTCACCCGCTATACGCGAGAAGAACTCTACCGCGAAAGCCAAAATCAGCTGACGGAAATTACGTCGCAGATGTACGAGAAGCTGTCCATCACGCTGGAACAGCAGTGGGATTTCCTGACTGTAATGGATAGGTCCGTAGCTTTCTACGCCCCGACGACACAGGAGGCACTCGTGCAGCTGCTTCAGGCGACACAGAATCAGCTGATGTCGCAGGACAGCGCCCTGCGATTCCTTGCGATTGACGAAAGCGGAAACCTGATTAACGCGGCGGGAGAGCGGATGCCCTGCGAATTTACCGATACGCTTGGCATGACGGGGCGACAGTGCTTCCTTATTCGCGGCAAGGGCGGCGATGAAAATCAAATGGTCTTTTCCCTGCCCATCATGCAGCCGCTGACGGTTGCGATGGGGGAAAAGAGCATCCGCATCACGCATCTGGTGCTGCTCAAGGGCATGAGCAGCCTGACGCCGTTCTTCCGCAGCAGCGCATTTCACACGCAGAACAGCACCTATGTCGTCATCAGCGACGGCGTGAAGATGTATTCCGACGCGGCGGATGAGAACATCAACTTTCTGGGACGGAACATTTATCCGGCGCTGCGGACGCTCCGTTACCCGCACGCGGGCAATTTTGATAACTGTCTGACGGAACTTGAAGCATCCGACAATCATTTCACCTGCACCGATGTGCTGGTGGACAAAACACAGTATTTCTTGTGCATGAAGCGCCTAACTGGATGCGACTGGACGATGCTGTTTCTTGTGCCGGGGGTGGAGGTCGCTGCCGGTGCGCGCGCAATGGTGGATTCGATTACGCTGATAGTCAACATTGCGTTCTTCGTCTTGCTGCTGCTGACGGTGGGGGCAATGTACTTTCTGTTGACGGCGATGCAGAACCGGGAGCGCTACGCCGTGGAGACGGAGAACGCGCAGGCGCTTGCACAGGCGAACGCGGAGCTGGATCAGGCACGTCAGGCAGCGGTGGATGCGCTGAAACTGGCGGAATCCGCCAACGTATCCAAGACGGCGTTCCTGACGAATATGAGCCATGACATCCGCACACCCATGAACGCTATCATCGGCTTGACGAACCTGATGCAGCACGACCTGAACAATCCGGAGAAGCTGCAGGCGTATATCGACAAGCTGCATACATCTAGCGAGCATCTGTTGGGGCTGATTAATGACGTGCTGGACATGTCCAAAATCGAGAGCGGCGCGGTGACGCTGCGCATGGATGAAGTCAATCTTGCTGAGCAGATTGAGCAGATTGAAGCCATCATCCGCCCGCAGACGCGCCAGCGCGGGCAGCACTTTATCGTCCGCGCGAGCCAGATCCACCATGAGAATTTCATCGGCGACGCGACCCGTCTGCGGCAGGTGCTGCTGAACATCCTGTCCAACGCGGTCAAGTACACCCAGCAGGGCGGCGAAATCAGCCTTGACGTGCGCGAGGTGTCCCGCAGCGGGCATTCGTATGTGAAATATGCCTTTGTGGTCAAGGACAACGGCATCGGCATGACGGAGGAGTTCCAGAAGCATCTGTTCGACGTGTTCACCCGTGCGGAGGATTCCGTGACGAACAAGGTGCAGGGCACGGGGCTGGGCATGGCGATAAGCAAGAGCATTGTGGACATGATGGGCGGCGTGATTAACGTCGAGAGTGCGCCGGGCGAAGGCAGCCGCTTCGAAGTGCTGCTGGAGTTCAAGGTGGACGCACAAGCGGATGACCGCGCGCACACGGTGAAGGACTGCCACCTGCTGCTGGTCGGCTATGCGCCGGGGCGCGTGGCGGACGTGCAGGATGCGCTGGAACACACACCCGTGACGGCGGAGGCGGTCGAGCAGCCTGAAGACGCGGTGAACATGCTGCGGCAGGAGGATGTGGACGTAGTGCTTTTGTCCTGCCAGTACCGCGCGCCGGAGATGCTGCGCCCTCTGGTTCGCCAGATGCGCGAGGCCGCCGGGAAGCCGATTTTCGTATTCTGTATGCAGGCGGGGCAGCGCGAGGAAGTGCTGGATATCATCAGCGCCTGCGGACTGGACGGCTTTGTGCCGCTGCCGTTCTTCCTCTCCAATCTGGAGAACGAGATGGCGAAACTGCGTACGGAATTCGGCAATATCGGGAACGTGGACGGCACATCGGTGCTGAATGGGATGCGGCTGCTCTGCGCGGAGGACAATCCGTTGAATGCGGAAATTCTGGAAGAGCTGCTGCACATGCAGGGCGCGACCTGCACGATTTACAGCGACGGCAAGCAGCTGGTGGAGGCGTTCGACCACGTCCGCCCCAGCGACTACGACGTTATCCTGATGGACGTGCAGATGCCCGTGATGAACGGCTACGAAGCGACGCGCGCCCTCCGCGCCAGCGACAACCCCGTCGGCAGGACGATTCCGATTATCGCCATGACCGCGAACGCCTTTGCGGACGACATCCAGCAAAGCATGGATGCGGGCATGGACATGCACCTTTCCAAGCCGATTGACATTGCGGTGCTGGAAAAGACGCTGAGCCTCTTCCGCACGGACAAGAAGAACCATGGGCGGGCGGTGTTTAAGCGGAGGGTGATGGAGATGGAGAAGTGAGAGGAAAGCCCCCTTGTCGCCTCCGCAGAGGCGAAATCTTCCTGCAATGAAAGATTGTCTGCTTTTTCAGACTGCCAAAGTTGATTTCTTTATCATGCTGGTAAAAAGAGCAGCTTCCAGAGGGCAATGAAAACGGACGAAGTCCGC
>ENA-OQQU01001073-OQQU01001073.1-human-gut-metagenome-genome-assembly--contig:-NODE-1073-length-15838-cov-6.131851_pt1 | contig 15838 bp, 10 predicted proteins | sample MGYA00243233_ERZ505096 | MGnify/ENA primary metagenome ERZ505096 (study PRJEB26097, sample SAMN02712159) | human gut metagenome | biome: Gut microbiome | host: Homo sapiens | place: Denmark... | reverse complement strand
CTATCAAAACGTCATTTTCACTTGAGTATCGTGACGGTTTTGAACGACTTTTAGGATATGACGCAGCCCAAAGTGATGCCGAAATTGAGCGCCGGCGATCCGGCTTCCGTCATCCTGCCTCAGAGCAAGCCGACGACTGGACGTTCAAAGTCATTGAGCCGTCTGCCTTCAAAGCTTCAGCCTGCGGATCAGCGTTCACGTCGACGCTTGGGCGGCGCAGAAGAAAGCAGCGGCGCATCCGTGTGCATCGTTGCGCGCGTGACGCGCGAACAGCGAGAGTTCTTCCGCGCTGTCGGCGGTGCGCGATGGGCTCGCGAAGTGGTCAACGCCTGTATTGCCGAAGCTGAGCGGCGCGGTATTGCAATACCAGCAAAAGATTGACCCTCCATTGTGACGGCTGCGCCAATTGTCTTCGGCCAGCCATCCTATTGAAGATCGCCTAACGGGCGGCGGAAAAAGACTTTTCACGAGAAGACGTTCTTTTCTTGTTCGAGTTTTTCGCCCGGCACTCGTGCGGTATCTGCACAATGGTCGACGATTAGAAACATAATAAAAACAAAGAGTTAAAGCCTAATCGGCCGTCAGTTCACATAGGGATAATGCCCTAAAGATTCAAGATCGCTTCTCCGTAGAATGAATCCACGTATCCCACGCAGAGCTGCGAAATGTCTGCTGGAAAGGGGCAGTCCTTCAAGATGAAATGCTTTGGATGATCCGCCCAGCAGTCTTATTTCGCAGTTCTTTGAACCCACTCCCAAGGAGCTTTTCATGCCGATGAATCTTCGCGGCCGCAGCCTTCTTTCCCTCGTTCACCACACGCCTGCTGAAATCGACTATCTCGTCGATCTCGCCATTGACCTTAAAAAGGCCAAGCGCATGGGCAATGAAGTGCAGCGACTCAAAGGCAAAAACATCGCCCTTATTTTTGAAAAGACCTCCACCCGCACACGCAGTGCTTTTGAAGTAGGGGCGCATGACCAAGGCGCCGGCACCACTTTCTTTGAATCCCATTCTTCGCAAATCGGTCACAAGGAAAGCATCAAGGACACGGCTCGTGTGCTCGGGCAAATCTTTGATGCCATTGAGTTCCGCGGCTTCAAGCAGGAAACGGTTGAAGAGCTGGCTGCCTACGCCGGCGTTCCGGTCTACAACGGCCTGACCGATGAATGGCATCCGACTCAGATGCTTTGCGATCTGATGACGATGAAGGAGTCCTGCGGCAAAGCCTGGAAAGACATTTCTTTTGCCTATCTTGGCGATGCCCGCTTCAATACCGGCAATTCGCTGCTGATGATTGGTGCCAAGATGGGTATGGACGTGCGCATCGGCGCACCGAAAGCCTACTGGCCTTCGGCAGAAATCATCGCTCTGGCTGAAGAGCTGGCTGCCGTTTCCGGCGCGCACATTACCATCACAGAGGATCCCAACGAGGCCGTGGCGGGCGTTGACTTCATTCACACCGACATCTGGGTGTCGATGGGTGAGCCGGCAGAGGTTTGGGCAGAACGTATTGCGCTTTTGAAGCCCTATCAGGTCAATGCTGCCTTGATGGCTGCGTCGGGGAATCCGCAAGTGAAGTTCATGCATTGTCTGCCGGCCTATCACAATGACGAAACCAAGGTTGGCGCCAATGTGATTGCGGAGCATCCTGAACTTGCCGACGGCGTGGAAGTGACGGAAGAAGTGTTTGAGTCTCCGGCCTCTATCGTCTTTGAGCAGGCGGGCAACCGTATGCATACCATCAAAGCGCTGATGGTTGCGACACTCGCCTAAAAGACTGAGCCGCTCAAACTCAGTCTGGTTAGGGCCGTCTTTCCCAATACAGGAAGGGCGGCCTTAATGCTTTTGGTTAAAGCAAGAGACGAAAACGGCGCGCAGCCATTCTAAGGCGGGATCATCATCACGCCGTCCGTGCCGCAGAAAGCCCAGCGGATATCCGCAGCCTAAGGACGCAAGACTCAGAGCGGTGAGTCCGCCGCGACGACAGAGTTCACGCGCAAGCGGGGAATAGACCACCATGGTGAGGTCACTCTCTGGAAGCAGTTCAGTTGCAGCTTGAACATAAGGACACCAAAGGGCCGTGTGCTGCTCAGGAAGTTTGCCTTTGAAAATCCAATGATCGAGCCCGCCCGGCGCGCGCGTACCGAAGCTGTCGATGGTTGTTTCGATTTTTTCGTAGCGCTTAAGCGCCGACCAGTCTGGCGTGCCGTCTCTATTGACTTCGGTTAGCCATGGGTGGTTGGTTCGCATCAGGATATCGAAGTCGCAGGTGGCTAAAAACTGAGCTTTGATGTCCGGAGATACGTTGTCCGTCATGGGAAAGATCATCGCATCGAGCTCGCCGGTTTTGAGCGCTTCATGACCCGCATCACTCACTGCTTCAATAACAATGCTCACGCCTGGTGCAAGCCGCCGTACTTCGCGAAAGACATCTGCAAAGTGCGCGAGAAAGAGCTGTTCGTGGAGCATCACACGGAATATCCGTTTGATGTGTGATGGGCGAAAGACCTGCGGTTCGTGAGTCAAAGCATCCATTTCCGCAAGAATGCGTTCAACGCGGGGGAAGAGCCGTCGGCAGGCATGAGTAGGCGTCATGGCCGAAGCGCTTCGAATGAAAAGTTCATCCTCCACAGCCGCACGCAGACGCGCCAGCATGCGGCTGGCCGTGGGCGTACTGACATTCAGGCGAACGGCTGAATCTTTGAGTGAATGCGTTTTGTAGAGAAGAACCAGAAGTCGGAGTTCTTCAATGGCGAGTTTGTCGATGTGCATGAGAAAGCGCTGTTCGTGCGGCGGATGGAATGCTACGGATCGTAGGGCGAGATACAGGGGAGATCAAGACGCCGTGATGCAAGAAAAACGATCGGCCCGACGCGAAAGATGAAACGGGCGTTGAGGAAAGCCGCAATGCGGCGGTCAAGCCTTGAAAAATAGAATTTTTCCTCAGCAATTAATCCAAACCACTGCTATCAAGGAGAGATCCAATGTCTAAGCAGAAAGCTCATCAGAAGCTCAATCAGCTGACCGCCGTATTGATGATGGCTGCGGCAGCTGCGCTTGCTGCTCCAGCCGTTCAGGCAGGTGCTGGTCCTTCGGGTCCGGGCTATACGTATGAAGTGCCTGGTCAGCTCGGTGCTGTCGCCGTGAACCCCTACAAAATCGCGCCGCTCACTGCGGTCATCTACAACGGCGGTTATGTGCTGAAGAACGTTTCAGTGCGCATCGTCCCGAAACAAAACGGACAGGAAATCGCCTACAAAGTGGGCGACAACCAGGCTAAGACCTATGGCGGCATTCCGGTTTTTGGGCTTTATGCTGACTGGCGTAATACCGTGGAAGTGGAGTATGACCGCTGGCAAGGCGATCAGATGAAGCACATTAAGGAGACGTACCGAATCTGGACAGCGCCTGCTTATGTTGAAACAGACGGCTACGGCGCCCGCGATACGGGTTTCTTTAATCCGGAAGTGAAGAAGGTTGATCCGGAATTCAAGGATCGTCTCTATTTCGTCAACAACCTCGGGCAGCTTGACGCACGCAGTACCAAGACCGTTTGGAATAACCCTGTGGGCGGCGCGCTGCAGTGGAACTATTCGCCGCAGAACACGATCATTGATACGACGGGCGAAATTCGCTGGTACATGCTGCCCGAAACCATTTATTCCTTTGACAACATTTGGTACGGCGGCACGATGATGGGCTTCCGTCAGGAAGCTGACGGCGCAATGAGCTGGGGTTACGGTCAGCGCTACGCTAAGTATGACATCATGGGTCGCGAGATCTTTAATCGCCGTCTGCCGACCGGGTATGCCGACTTTTCGCATGCTTCGAAAAAGATTGAATCGAACGGCCACTATCTGCTGCGCGTAGCTTCCGACGGATACAAACGCCCGGACAACAAGATTGTGCGCACCGTGCGCGACGTGATCCTTGAGGTGGATGGCGACGGCAATGTGGTTGACGACTTCCGGCTCTTTGAAATTCTCGATCCGTACCGCGACAACGTGCTCAAAGCGATTGACCAGGGTGCGGTGTGCCTGAATATCGACCCGGCCAAGCAGGGCAAGACCCTGACGGCTGAAGAACTTGCCAAGCAGGATCAAAACGATCACTTCGGCGACATTGTCGGCAGCGGTGCCGGGCGCAACTGGGCGCACGTCAACTCTGTGGACTACGATGAAACCGATGATTCCATCATCATCAGCTCTCGCCATCAGTCAGCGATTATCAAAATCGGCCGCGACAAGAAGGTGAAGTGGATTCTCGGCTCGCACGAAGGCTGGAAGACGCCTTATCAGGATAAGCTCCTGCAGCCGGTTGACAAGAACGGCAAGCCCATCAAGTGCGAAGGTTCCAAGTGTGAAGGCGACTTCGACTGGACTTGGACGCAGCATACGGGCTGGAAGGTGAGAAGCGAGCTGAGCAAGGGAGATGTGATCTATATCTCGGCCTTTGACAATGGCGATGCCCGCGGTATGGAGCAGCCCGCGCTGCCAGAAATGAAGTACTCTCGAGCGGTGGTCTACAAAGTCGACCAGAAGAAGATGACGGTTGAACAAGTGTGGGAATACGGCAAGGAGCGCGGCCACGCTTGGTACAGCCCGGTGACGTCACTGACGGAGTACTACGGCGACAAGGATTCCATCATGGTCTACTCGGCGACGGCCGGTGCGGAATTCGATTGGAAGACCTTCTCCTATACGAAATTCCCGTCGCCCGTGATTGATGAATTCAAGTGGCTTGCCAAAGAGCCTTCGGTTGAAATCATTCTTCACGGCGCAGAAGGCTATCAGGCGTTTCCGTTTGACGTGAAGAAAGCCTTCCATCCATAAACGGTATGGAATGACGGTTTTCAGTTGCGCTGATCATGCGCTCTGAATGCCGCTTCAGCCCAATAAAAAGCCGCCGGCCTTTTAGAGTGTCCGGCGGCTTTTGGCTGTCTGCAATGCGGATTCATTCCGTGATCGAACTAGGCAGGGCGGCAGGGCCGTTGCCGCTGCAGCGAGATGCCTCGCCCAATCCCTAATGGCATTGGGCGGGAATGCGGCATGCTTAATGCTTTTGAGACTCGATGATGCCCGAGAGACGAAGCAAGGGGTCGAGTTCAGGCTTACGGCCGCGGAAAGCAACGAAATTGTCGATCGCGTCACGGCTCGAGCCGCGCTCGAGAATTTCCTTCAAGTAGCGTCGCCCCGTGTCGGGGTTGAGAACGCCTTCTTCTTCAAAGGCGCTGAAGCAGTCCGCCGAGAGGACCTCCGCCCATTTGTAGCTGTAGTAACCCGCACCGTAGCCGCCCGCAAAAATATGCGAGAAGCTCTGCGGGAAGCGGTTCCAAGCGGGCGGGAAGACGACGGCAACCTCACGGCGCACGGACTCCAGCAGTGCCTGCACGGAATCCGTCTTCGGATTGAAGGCCGAGTGGAGCAGCATGTCAAAGAGGGCGAACTCAACCTGACGCACGCAAAATGCACCGGCCTCATAGTTTTTGGCGGCAATCATTTTGTCAAAGAGTTCGTCGGGGAGCTCTTCACCCGTTTCGACGTGAGCGGAGATGCTCTTGACAATTTCGTGTTCCCAAGCGAAGTTTTCGAGGAATTGGCTGGGCAGTTCGACCGCGTCCCACTCGACGCCGTTGATGCCGGAGACTTGCGGTTCGGTTTGAGCGGTGAGGATGTGGTGCAGCGTATGGCCGAATTCATGGAAAAGCGTCGTTACCTCGTCGTGCGTCATCGTGGCTTCACGGCCTGCCTGCGGGGCCGCAAAGTTGGTGACAAGATAAGCGATCGGAGTAATGAGCTTGCCGTCTTCAATTCGACGAGTACGTTCGCCGTCCATCCAGGCGCCGGAGCGCTTGCCTTCTCGGGCATAGAGGTCAGCATAGAAGGCGGCGATTTTTTCGCCGTTGCGTTTCACTTCAAAATACTTGACATCCGGATGCCAGACGGAAGCCTGAGCTTCTTCGATTTCGATGCCAAAGAGCTTTTCGACCAGGCCGAAAAGTCCCTTGAAGACCGCACGCTGTGTGAAGTAGCGCTTCACTTCCGCGTCGGAATAGCTGTAGCGGGCCTCGCGAAGCTTTTCTGCAGCATAAGCGCGGTCCCACGGCTCAATTTTGTCGATGCCGAGTTCGTCTCGGGCATAGGCGTCGACCTGAGCGACGTCGTCCTCTGCACGAGGTTTAGAGCGGCGGGCAAGATCGCGCAGAAAGTCCAGTACTTCCGCAGGGCTCTTGGCCATCTTGGTCGCAAGCGACAATTCACCGTAATTCTTAAAGCCGAGCAGCGACGCTTCTTCAGCACGCAGTTCGAGAATGCGCTTGATGAGCGGCGTGTTGTCAAATTTGCCGCCGTCAAATTCCGAGGCGCGTGTGGAGAACGCACGGTATAGCGCTTCGCGAATGCCGCGGTCAGCGCAGTACTTCATAGCGGGGAGGTAGGACGGATACTGCAGCGTCAGGCGAAAGCCCTTTTTCCCGGCAGCCTCGGCACTCGCCCGATAGAGGGCGAGCGTTTCCTCCGGAATGCCGGCAAGACGTTTTTCATCTTCAATGATGAGTTCGTAGGCGTTGGTGGCATCCAACAGGTTTTCGCTGAATTTCTGCGAAGTCTGCGAGAGTTCTTGTCCAATCGCTTTCACGCGTTCGCGCTGCACTTTGGGGAGCGACGCACCCGACAAGCGGAAGTCTCGCAGTTCCCGTTCAACAATGCGGCGGCGCACCGGGGCAAGCTCTTCGAACTCAGGCGAAGCGGCGAGTTCTCGGTACTTGTCGCAGAGCTTTTCATCCTGAGAAAGCCGGAGGAAAAGATCCGTGGCGATAGGCAGCGCCTCATTGAAGGCGTCGCGGAGCGCCGGTGTATCTACAACGCTCTGCAGATGGCCGACAGCCCCCCAGGCTCTTCCAAAAGCAAGCACAGCCTTTTCGAGCGGCTCAACCGTGTTTTCCCATGACGCCGGAGTGGACGGCGCATCGGCTTTTTCAAGCGCCGCTTCAACCTGAGCGGCAAGCGACTTGACGGCCGGCACGACATGTTCGGGACGCACGGAAGCGTAGTCGATCAGATCCGTGATCGAGAGCAAAGGGTTAGGTGTCGTGTCGGAGGTGGGCATGATTTTTTTCAGAAAGTTGAACATTGGCGCTTCGAACGGACTTTAGTCAATCCGGACGGAGAGCGGAGAGGCTTGGAGGCTGGTCTCCGCTGATGAAAAGAAATACATGCGCCCGAAGAGCGCTTCAAGCGTGCGCAGCCTTCGGGCGGTAGGGTGTTCGGCACAGGCCTCTTGCAGCCTGCAGTCTCTGATTGTAGGGCGTGGCTCATGACTGTGCGCGGTTCAAGCGCTTTCAATGGCCGCCTGCGGTGCAATGCGGGATGTGCAGAACCCGCGGAAGAAGGGTGTTTATAAGCAATCACGTCTCGATGCGGCTGCAGTTTGCATGGGACAAAACTGACAAATTTTGATCACTACACACATCTGCCTATGGTGAATTTTTGTCACTGATTAATTTTCACCACACCTCTGATAAGGCGATATTCCGTATATAACAAATAATTACGAATTGGCATCACTTCTGCGTTGTATGAACTTGAAATGCCCCGCATATGGGTTTCATTTTCATTCATTCAGGAGCTGTCATGAGCGATAAGACCACCGAAATCTTTGAGCACCTTCGTTACAACCTTATCACGAAGGATCGGCGTTTTAGCGAGGTAAACGGAAAGCTTTGCTTCGAAGGCGTCAATGTCGAAGAGCTCGCCAAGAAATATGGTTCGCCGGTCTATGTTTATTCCGAAAAGGAGCTGCTGCGCAATCTCGCTGAAATTGAAGAGGCATTCAAAGGACATAAGAACACCAAGATCTTCTATGCATCCAAGGCCTGTTCTGTCATGGCTATTCTGCGAATTCTTAAGGATGCAGGCTGCGGCATTGAGACGAATTCGCTCAATGAAATCAAGAAGGCTGTAGAAATCGGTTTCAAAGGCGAAGATATCGTATTCAACGGGGTTATGAAGACCCGTGAAGACTTGGAATACGCCATTGCTCATGACCTTTACCTCATCAATGTTGACTCTCTTTATGAGCTCGACATGATCGATGAGATTTCCCGTGCTCAAAAGAAAGTGGCGCATGTCTGTGTCCGCGTTGAACCCAATGTCCCGTCGGCCACGCATCCTGGTCTGGTGACTGCATTCCACGCAAAGTCCGGCATTGATCTGCAGCAGGCCGAAGGTGCTGTTCGCCGCATTCTGGAGATGCCGTATGTTCAGGTTCGCGGTCTGCACATGCATGTCGGCGATCAGGTGCCCGAAAGCGAACCGTTTGCCAAGGCCACCGCAGTTCTCGTCAATGAAAGCATTCGTTTGGAAAAGCTCTTTGGCATTAAGTTTGATTTGATTAATGTGGGCGGCGGCATCCCGGTGCCTTACAAGTACGACGAAGAAAATGGCGACCCGCTTCACGACAACATGTATGCGGGTATCAATTCGAAGGACTTTGCCGACGCCATCATCGGTGAGGTGCAGAAGTGGGGCGAAGACAAGCAGATCTGCATCGAACCCGGCCGCAAGATTCCTTCCTCAGCCGCGGTAATGCTCTCCACGATCAAGTGCGAAAAGATTAAGACGAACTATGACTTGGAGGGCAATGTTCAGTGTCATGTGGATTGGAAGTTCTGTGACGCGGGTTACAACGTCATGGCCGACGCTCAGCACTACGCTTGGTTCTTCTACATCTACAACGCGAGCCGCATTGCTGAACCGCACGATCATTACGTCAAGATCGCCGGTCCGCTTTGTGACGGCGGCGACTATTACCACATGGGCGTCAAAGGCGAAGAGTTCCTGATGCCTAAGGACACCACGATCGACGATGTCTTCGTCTTCCTCGATGCAGGCGCGTACTCGATTGAAAGTCAGACGGTCTACAACTGCCGCGCCCGCACGGCTGTTGTCTTGATCGACAAGGACGGCAAGGATCGTCTCATCCGGCACGCAGACACCTACGAAGACATGGTTTCGTACGACATCTACTAACCATTTTGGGACCTTCCCAAAGAAAGCGGCTGACTTCTTGCTCAGTCGTCAGCCGCCTCAACTCACCCCTGCGCTGCAGGTTCTGCATCGCAGATATTCAGACTGGAGAATCGAATGTCTGAAGACAAAAACAACACGCTCTTGGGGATTCGCGACATCGTGATCATGAATGTGATTGCGATTCTCTCACTTCGTCAAATTCCCAACGTAGCGCCCTACGGGGCCTCCGCAATGCTGCTGTGGCTGCTCGCTGCAGTTTGCCTATTCCTGCCGCTTGCGATGGTCTGCGGTGAACTCTCTACCGGCTGGCCGAAAGACGGCGGCATTTTCGTTTGGGTAAAGGAGGCCTGGGGCAAGCGCGTCGGCTGGATCATCGTGGTCTGCTACCTCTTTTCCTGTGTGCTTTTCTTCCCCCTGATGCTGCAATTCGCCTTTACGGCGCTCGGGTACGTCATCTCGCCAGAATTGGCAGAGAACCCGACATTCATCGGTGTGAGCTCCATTGTGATCTTCTGGTTCCTCACCTTCATGAACATTAAAGGCATGCAGTGGACGAAGATCATCAACTCGGTTTCAGCCTGGCTCGGTGTATTTATTCCGGCCGCCATCCTGATCCTCGTTGCCGGTGCCTGGCTCATTTCCGGTCATCCCATGTCGACGGACTACATGACGGCAGCCAACTGGATGCCGGACTTCACCAAGTGGGACACGATCGTCTTCCTTTCTTCAATGATGTTCGCATTCGCCGGCTTTGAAGTTGCTCCGATGGTTGCTGGCCGCACAAAGAATCCGCAGCGCGACTTCCCGCGAGCGATGGCGCTTTCAGCCATTGTCATCGTCGGCATTTACATGATCGGCACGATTGCTGTGAATACGCTGGTTCCTGCGGGGAAAACAGACATCGTGGCCGGCATTATGCAGGCTATGAAGTCCGGTGCTGAGACGCTGGGTGCCCCTTGGCTCCTTCCGCTGATGGCCGTCTGCCTCTTCTTCGGCGCAGTTGGTCAGGTCAACTCCTGGCTTGTGGGGCCGATCTACATGCTTCAGGAAGCTTCTCGCGAAGACAAGATTCTGGGTGAGAACGTTGCCAAACTGCATCCGAAGTACGGAACGCCCGCCTTTGCCTTGATTATTCAGGCCGTGATCGTGAGCATCCTCTGCCTCTCGACCTTCATCTCAGCGGCTTATTGGATGCTGACCGCACTTACCACGATCTGCTACTTCATCCCTTACCTCGTGATGTTCCCGTCGTTCATTCGTCTGCGCCAGATCCAGCCGAATGTGCCTCGCTCCTTCCGCATCCCCGGAAAGATCCTGCCCATCGTTTTGCCTCTTCTTGGTTGGTGCTCGATCTTCTTTGCTGTGGTTCTCGTCTTCATTCCGCCGGCTGAACTCGATATGGGCGGCTACGGCTTCTATCTGGCCAAGCTGCTTGGCGGTGCGGTGCTCGCTATCGCGCTGGCGGAATGGACATATCACCGCGCACAGAAGCGCAATGCGGCAAACAAGTAATTTGGAGATTTCAGGATGTACAAACCCATTCTTACGATTGACCTTCCTAAATTGCGCGACAACGCTCGCGTCGAAAAGAAGGAGCTTGGTGAACACGGTATTGAAGTCATGGCCGTCAATAAAGTCTTTAACGGCTGCGTAGCTACTGCGCGTGCCGTACTCGAGGGCGGTATTGATGTGATTGCTGAGTCCCGCACCTACAATCTCAAAAAACTCAAAGACGCCCTCGGGTGTCGTACCTGCCTGCTGCGCAGTCCTGTGCTGAGTGAAATTGAAGACGTCATCCGCTACGCCGATATTTCGCTTAACTCAGAAGTCGCAGTTATCAAGGCGCTTTCGGCAGAAGCTGTCCGTCAGGGTAAAACGCATGAAGTTCTTCTCATGGTCGACATGGGCGACCTCCGGGAAGGGATCATGTTCGATCACTATCAGGACATTGTTGATACGGTAAAGCTCATCAATGAGCTGCCTAACCTCAAGCTCTATGGTCTCGGCACCAATTTCAACTGCTACGGCACGGTGATGCCTACGGTGAAGAACGGCTGCGATTTCCGAGACATTGCGAGAAAGGTCGAGGCTGACACAGGCATCAAGATTCCTCGGCTTTCTGCGGGCAACTGCACGAGCTACGTGTTGATTGATCAGGGCAAGTGGCCAGAGGGACTCAATCATCTTCGCATCGGCGGTCTCCACGAGTACGGCATTGAATACGTCAAAGTGCACTACCTCGACCAGTACCACCACTCGCAGAAGCCGGTCGAAAAGGTCTGTTCTCCGCTCTATACATTGACGGCCGAAATCATTGAACTCAACTCCAAACCCACTGTACCGATCGGCGAGCTTGGTGTTGACGCATTCCTGCAGACGAAGACGTTTGAGGACCGCGGCATTCGTCGGCGTGCACTCCTCGCTTTCGGCCGTCAGGATGTGCCAAGTGAAAACTGTGTGCCCTGCGACGATTCGATCACTGTGCTCGGCCAGACGTCCGATCACACCATCATCGACATCGAGGACTGCAAGACGCCGCTCAAAGTAGGCGACAAGGTTTCTTTCGAACTCGACTACACAGGGCTGTTAGCGGCGTGCACAACAGACGGAGTGGAAAAGCGCTTCATCAATTGATGCCGTCAGGCTGAAAACATGACTCACCCCCTCTGCGGCAGATGCGGCAGAGGCGGAGAGTCCACCTGAGTTTCCTCCTTGCTTATGAGGGCGGGCTCTCGAGCAGACCGGCTCGCCCCCTTTTGACTTATGAGTTCGAAGCCTCCCGAGCCTTCCGGCAAATTGTCTTCTTCGGTTAAGCCGCGTCATGTCACCATGATTAGTCTGGGCGGCACAATCGGTGCGGGACTTTTCATCGGCATTGCTGAACCGCTGACGCAAGCCGGCCCACTAGGAACCATCCTTGCTTACTTTGCCGCAGGGCTTGTAATGCTCGGGACCATGATGTGTCTCGGAGAACTTGCAACTTCCTTTCCTCATTCAGGCAGCTTTCAGTACTACGCCTACAAATTTTTCCCCAGCCCTCTGCTTTCCTACACCATCGGATGGATGTATTGGCTCAGTTGGGTTTTTGCGCTGGCCGCAGGACTTGTTGCCGCAGGGATCGTGTCGCACGAAATGTGGCCGAACATCCCGATCTGGCTTTATTGCGGCGGATACCTCGCCGTACTCACATTGGTCAACATGCTCTCTGCGGGCGCATTTGGTGAATTTGAATATTGGCTCGCCGGCATCAAAGTCTTTGCCATCGTTTTCTTTATCGCCTGCGGTATTTGGCTCATTAGCGATAAAGCCTCAACAACCGAATGGGTGCCGACACTGCGGGTGGAGGGGGAACTCTTCCCATTCGGCATTGCCCCGATTTTTCAGTGCATGGCCATCGTGGTGTACTCATTTCAGGGGGCGGAATTAGTCGGCAATGTGGCCAGTGAAGCGCCGCACCCGGAGCAGGCGCTTCCGAAGATCATCCGAACGATTGGTATACGCATCATCCTCTTTTACATTCTCGCGGTCACCGTGCTCGCCATCCTGAATCCGAGCGGCTGGGTTAAAAGCAGCGATAGCGGTCCGTTTGTGGAAGTGTTCCGCGAAATCGGACTTCCAGGTTCAGAAGACTTCATGAAGCTGGTGATTCTTTCGGCCTCTCTTTCTGCCGTCAATTCCGCCATTTTCGCCTGCTCGCGCATGTTCTGGTCTATGGCGCAGTCGGGGATGACCCCGGCATTCTTTAAAAAACTGAGTGTCAACGGCGTTCCGCGCCGTGCAATTTGGTTCTGCGCAGCTTTGTCACTGGTCTGCATCTTCACGCAATTTATCAACGCCCGCAGATTCTTTCTTTTCCTGGTTGCAAGTACGGCCCAAGTGGGCTGCGTCGCCTGGATCGTCATCTGCGCTTGTCAGCTTAAATACCGTGCATTGGTCAACAGCGGTCTCGAACCTTATCTGCAAAGCACCTATCGCGTTCGGTGGCATCCATGGACGGGGGTCATCGTTATCACCGCCAATGTACTGATCATCGTCAGCGGCTGGTTCGGCACTGACGGCTTCTCCATGTTTCTCGCAGAGGCCGGACTCACCGGGTTAGTGATTCTTTCCTATTTCCTTTTCTATAAAAGTCCTTCGGATGATGCCAACCAGAACGAAGCTTCGTGCCGGCGTTAAGAGCATCCTTAAGCTCGCTGCGCCTATAGGCGCAGCAAACCTAGCCATCGTGTGCTCCGGCACGATCGATACGATCATGGCTGGGCAAACTTCGGCGGAAGATCTCGCCGGGGTTGCGCTTGGCATCGCTGTAGCAACATGGATTTCGATTTCATTGGCAGGCATTCTGCAGGGTGTTTCGCCAATTTCCGGGTTTGCATTCGGCGCTAAACGATTTCGCGAAGTCGGTGACTCACTTCATCAATGCCTTTATTTGGCTGTCGGTCTCGCTGTTCCCGGCTTGGTGCTGACCCTGCAGACCAAAATGTGGATGGCTGTTGCCGAGACCTCCGGCTTGGTCGCAGAGATCGCTTCCCAATACCTTCTTTTCGCCGGCCTGGCACTTCCGGCTATTCTTTGCGGTCGAACTTTCATTGCAGTCAATGCCGCGGTTTCGCGACCCGCAGCATCCATGTTCGTGACGCTCGGGATTGTCGTTTTGAAGATCCCCGTGAATTGGTTCTGCATGAATAAGCTGGGATTTGGCGGGGCTGGTACAGGGCTTTCAACCTGCATGCTTTCTTGGCTTGCGTTGGGTGCTTATGTGCTGATTTGGCGTATTGACCCCTATTACCGAGCCATGCGATCAAGACGATGGTGCAGGCCATCGATGAAGAGCATCTGCATTCAGCTCAAAATCGGCGTGCCTATCGGATTGTCGATTTTCTTTGAGATGACTTCCTACACGCTGATGGCGATTTTTATTGCTCGTTTCGGTGCGGTCTCTCTTGCCTCTCATCAGATCGTAGCCAACCTGGTATGGCTCTATTACGTTGTTCCATTTGCAGTCGGGGTGGCAGGCACCGTTTTAGTTTCTCAAAGTCTTGGTGCCGGTTCACCGGAAAGTGCTCGCTACGCAGCTTTTCTCGTCATGATCATGGCGCTTTTTCTAGCTGTTGCAGTCTCCATTATCAATTTCATCTTTCGCAGCGAAATCGCTTCGCTCTACTCGTCTGATGAAGCGGTGCAAAAAATGGCGGTGAGCTTCATCACCGTAGCCAGTGCTTATCACATCGCGGACGCTATTCAGTGCTCCGGCAGCTGCGTTCTTCGCGGTTACCGCATCACGCTCATCCCCATGCTTGTTCACAGCTGTCTGCTGTGCGGGGTTGGGCTTTCTTTGGGTTCATGGTTTGCAGGGCTTTTTCCTGCAGATCCTTTCTCTCTCGGCGCGCTTGGCTTTTGGATCGGCGCCGCAGTAGGGCTCGCCTTCGCTGCGCTGGTGATCGGTCCCTTCACGCTTGCTTCTGCCAATCGGCAGGCCGGCAGGCGGGTCCTGAATCTTCATCTCAACTGAGGTGAAGTTCATTCTGTTCTCTCAAGGATGACAAACATGCAGTCTATCTTCACTCGCAAAATTTTGGTCTGTGCCGTTCTGGCTGCGGCTGCTCTGGGTTCCGCTGCAGTTAGTTCCGCCGCGGAAACCCGTATCTACGGTACTGTCGATACGGGTTTCCGCATGACCAATGTGCGCGGAGGTGACACTACCTTCGAGCTCGTTTCCGGCGATAACTACTCTCCGGCCTTCGGATTAGAGGGCAGCGAAGAACTGACCGGCAGCACAGAAGTCTTTTTCAAGCTCGAACAAGGCTACAGCGTTGACGATGGTTCAATGACCTTTGAAGGCCGCATGTTTGGGCGTGAATCGGTATTGGGGCTGCGCGGTTCTTTCGGTACGATCGCTATCGGCCGCATGGGATCCATCGGCAGCGCTGCAGGCACTTATGACATGGCTTGCGCCTTAGATCCTTTCGGCGCTGGGTATACCGACGCAGGCATTCAGGCCACGATGATTGAAACCTCACGTCTTGACAATGCTGTGACCTATGTTTCACCGGAATTTGCCGGCTTTAAGTTTACAGCTCAATATTCCAACCAAATCGGCTACACAGAGTCCAGTACAGAAAGCAGTCACTGGAATGAAAATACGCGCTACACCGGACTCGGACTGCAATATGACATCGGCGGACTCCATGCACAGGTGATGTTCGAGCGCGAATGGAAGAAGCACTCTGACCCGACGGATGATGCTTACTTCATCACCGGCGGCATCTCCTATGATTTTGGTTTTTTGACGCTCTATGGCGCTGCTCAATATGCGAAAAACTACGGCGCCGGCTCCCAGTTTGGCGGCTGGTGGTACGAAGTGAGCAGTGAGGACATGGTTAATCAAAATGACTCGTACATGATTGGCGTCGGAAAAACACTTGGTGAAGCATGGCTCATGGCCAGTGTTCAGTACATGAACGGGAAAACGGTTGCCGGAGAAGATGTGAACCGCTATGTGGCCGGCATAGGTGCTACCTATAACCTTTCAGGGCGCACTTCTCTTTACAGTGCATTGAGTTACTCCAATGCTGATGGTTCGTTGGAGGAGGCTGGTCTGGACCGCACTGTCCTCAATTTCGGCATATCACATACTTTCTAAATCATAAAAACTAACTAATTATTTGAAGTTTCTCCAGCGAAGAGGTGATGTAATGTTGGGAATAACATCATCTCTTTCGCTGGAGTTTATTTTAAGATATTGCTTTGTTATTCAACTTCTACTCGAGAAATAAAGCCGTGAGGAATGCCTAATTTTTTCAATTTAT
>ENA-OQQU01001058-OQQU01001058.1-human-gut-metagenome-genome-assembly--contig:-NODE-1058-length-16013-cov-9.792518_pt1 | contig 16013 bp, 9 predicted proteins | sample MGYA00243233_ERZ505096 | MGnify/ENA primary metagenome ERZ505096 (study PRJEB26097, sample SAMN02712159) | human gut metagenome | biome: Gut microbiome | host: Homo sapiens | place: Denmark: Copenhagen... | reverse complement strand
CCGGCAACTCCGGCAACTCCGGCAACACCGGTAACACCGGCGGCGGTACGAACAACAATTCCGGCTCTTCTGGCTCCGATTCAGGCACAACCACCACGCCCTCCGGCCGCCTGTGGCACGCCACCGTAGCCCAGGCTCAGGCCTATGCCGCCGGTGCCGCCGCGCAGCGCGGGTGGACAGGCAACGACTGGGATTGTCTGGTCAAACTATGGACCCGCGAGTCCAGTTGGCTGTGGTATGCCGAAAACGCGAGCTCCGGTGCCTACGGCATTCCTCAGTCGCTACCAGCAGACAAAATGGCTGCGTTCGGTGCCAATTACCGTGACGATGCCGCCGTACAGATCGATTGGGGTCTGTGGTACATCGCACAAGCCTACGGCAGCCCGTCCAAGGCATGGCAACATTCCGAACAAGTCGGTTGGTACTGATCGGTTACGAAGCCCACAAGGAACACACGCTTATGAACGACACCATTCCCGCCACTGGTCACCTGTTAGGTGCCGCCGATATCCGTCGTATCGCGGCCGATGCCGGCATCAGCCCCACCAAGAAATTCGGGCAGAACTTCGTCATCGACCCCGGCACGGTCCGTCGTATCGTACGCGAGGCGGGAGTGACCGCTGCCGATCATGTCATGGAAGTCGGCCCCGGCCTGGGATCGTTGACGCTGGCGATTTTGGAAACCGGCGCCACCATGACCGCAGTCGAAATCGATCCGCCGCTGGCCGAACGACTGCCGGGCACAGTCGCCGAATTCATGCCCGAAGCCACGTCACGACTCACCGTCGTCAATCGGGATGCCTTAACCGTCACCCCGGAGAACGTGCCTGATTTCAGCGATGACGCATCGTTTACGCTGGTCGCCAATCTGCCGTACAACGTGGCCACGCCGATTCTGCTCACGCTGTTGGAGCGTTTCGACAACCTCGGCTCGTTCTTGGTGATGGTGCAAAAAGAGGTGGCCGACAGACTCGCCGCCAAGCCCGGTTCCAAGATCTACGGCACGCCGAGCGTGAAGCTCGCCTGGTATGGCACCGCCGAACGGGTGGGCACCATCGGCCGCAATGTGTTCTGGCCGGCTCCCAATGTGGATTCCGCGCTCGTCAAATTCACCCGGTATCAGGCCGATGACCCGGCTGCCCCGGGAACTGCGAACAGCACAGACGACGGCACACAACGGGAACTCGTATTTCGTCTGATCGATGCGGCATTCGGTCAGCGTCGCAAGACCCTGCACGCGGCATTGAAGACCATTGCGCCCTCCGAGGCATTCTCCATCGCCGGCATCGATCCGACCCGTCGAGGAGAGACGCTCACCATCGCCGAATTCACCGCTCTGGCCAAGGCCATCGAATCGTGTGGAGATGGAGATGAGGCACAATGAGTCCGGTAATCTCACATCCACGCTCAGCCGCTGCCCGACATCAGTCCGATGAGCTCTCCCCCATCACCATTACGGTGGATTGCCCGGCGAAAACCAATCTCACCTTGGAAGTGGGACCTGCTCACGACGAATGGGGCGGACGCCACGAACTGGACACCATCTACTGCGCAATCGGCGTATACGACACCGTCACCGCAACCGCCAAGCAACCCGGAGCAGGATTCTCTCTGGAGCTCGAAGGCGCTTATTTGGGCGACTTGGCCTCCTCACGCAGCGACATGCGCCGCAACCATGCGGTACTGGCCCTCTTCGCCATGGCCCAGGCGGCCGAGCGCGAGCCGGATGTGGCGTTGACCATCACCAAGCGCATTCCCGTGGGTGCCGGACTAGGCGGCGGTTCAGCCGACGCCGCGGCGACCATGCTGGCGGTCAATCGTCTCTGGGAGCTGAACTGGCCCATAGAGCGCCTGCGCACCATTGCTGCCACGTTGGGCGCGGACATGCCGTTCTGCCTGACCGGTGGCCTTGCATACGGCACCGGTTTCGGCGAACGCATCACGGATATCGCCCCCGGCAGCCGCGATGAGCTGGCGCTGATAGAACAGGGATTCAGCGGCGAAGTATTGGTCGGCGCATACCAGTCGCAACTCAGCACTCCTGAGGTCTACCACACCTTTGACATCGTGGGAGCCGCAGAAGGCGACCGCAATCATCTGCAGGCTGCGGCAATCAGCCTGCATCCCCGCAGCGGGCAGGCCATCGACGCCGCCACGCAGGCGGGTGCCAGCCATGCATTCGTCTCCGGATCCGGCCCCTCAGTGGTCGCTTTCGCCGCCGACGAGGCAGCGGCACAACGCATTATCGAGGTGTGGCGCGATACAGCTGTGGTCGATCGTATTATTCGAGCCAAATCTCCCGAACACCCCAATATCAGCGTCAGACAGTGACGCTAAGGTAGCAACCAGCCACCCGACCCATGAAAGAAGTCCACCGATGACGTATCAGGTTGATGAACGTGAAGCCCGCAAGGCGTACGTGCGCCGCCGCCAGACCATCGTCTTTTCCATCAGCGGCGCGGTATTGGCAGTAGTGCTGGTCATAGCCCTACTGTTCAATTTCCACGTTTTCGGCCTCGGCGAAGTGGAGACTCCGGCCAGCCAGCCGAATTACGGCAACGCGGCGCCGTGCGCGGTCAAGGACAGCAGCGGCAAAGCGCAATACGTGTCCAACGCTTCGGTCGGCATTCGCGTGATGAACGGCACCTCTCACGGCCAATTCGCCAAGGCCGTGGGTGAAGCTTTGGCCAATCGTGGATTCAGCGTGCAGAAAATCGATAACTATTCCAGCACCGACGTTGAACGCACCACCATCTACTTCGGCAAGAACGCCATTAATCAGGCGTATACGCTGATCGGCAATTTCACCGACGCCACCATGATCATGACGGCTCGCGAGGATCAGCTCATCGATGTGGTCATCGGCGCCACGTTCAACGATCTGCAGGACACCAACTCCTCCCCGCAATCCGGTAAGACCATCACCAATATCGAGGGTTGCAAGGCCGCCGATAGCATGACCAAGCTGCCCGCCGACACCAAACACGACGCATACACGGCGCAGTAAGGCGCATACAGCTTCATCTTCGCGAAAAACCGTACGCTGACACGTATTCAGCGTACGGTTTTTTGGTATCGGACTAGTATCGGACTACTGAATCTCGGCGTACCAGCGCTTGAGTTCTTCGACGGCCACATCGTGGTCCACCGGACCGTTATCCAAGCGGTATTCCAGCATGTGCTTGTAGGCGCGGCCGATCATCGGGCCGGGCTCCAGGCCCAGCAACTCCATAATTTCGTTGCCGTCCAGATCCGGGCGGATCGCGTCGAAGTCCTCTTTCTTCTTGAGTTCGCGGACGCGCTCCTCCATCTCATCCATGGCCTGGGAGAAGATCATCGCCTTGCGTTTGTTTTGTGTGGTGGCATCCGCACGCGTGAGCCTGTTCAGCCGCTCATAGAGGTGCCCGGCATCCTTGACATACCGGCGTACGGCCGAATCGGTCCACGGCTCGTCCACATAGCCGTGGAAGCGCAGGTGCATATTCACCAGTTCCGAGACGTCCTCGACCAGATGGTGGTCAAAACGCAGCGCCTTCAAACGCTTGCGGGTCATTTTGGCACCCACCGCGTCATGGTGGTGGAAGCTCACCTTGCCGCCCGACTCGAACCGGCGGGTCTTCGGCTTGCCGATATCGTGCATCACGGCGGCCAAGCGCAGCGTCAGGTCGGGGGCGGGCACCGGGCCGTCCGGGCCGGTTTCCAGGGCGATAGCACGTTCGAGCACAATCATCGTGTGCTCGAAGACGTCCTTGTGGCGGTGGTGTTCGTCGATCTGCAATTGCAGGGCCGGAATTTCCGGGAAGACGATGTCCGCAAGACCGGATTCGACCAACGCCTCAAGGCCGGCGCGCGGACGGTCGGAGAGCAGCAGTTTGGTCAGTTCGTCGCGCACACGCTCGGCGGATACGATGTCGATGCGGTCGCGCATCGAGGTAATCGCCTCGGCCGCGTCCGGCGCGATACGGAAGCCCAGCTGGGCCACGAATCGCACGGCGCGCATCATACGCAACGGATCGTCGTCAAAGGACTGTCGCGGATCCACCGGCGTGCGCAACACGCCCTTGGACAGATCACTGGCACCACCGAACGGGTCCACGAATTGCAGGTCGGGCACGCGCAGAGCCATCGCGTTGACGGTGAAGTCGCGGCGGGACAGGTCGCCCTCAAGCGTGTCGCCATAATTGACCTCGGGCTTACGCGAGTCCGGATCGTACGTGTCAGAGCGATAGGTGGTGACCTCCACCTTGACCTCGGTGCCGTCCGGGCGGCGGCGCATGGCACCCAGCGTGCCGAACTTGCGCCCCATGTCCCAGAAGCCGTCATGCCCCCACCGGCGCAGTATCGGCTCGAACTGCTCAGGCCGTGCGGATGAGCAGAAGTCCAAATCGTGGCTCTTTCTATGGAGCAGCAAATCCCTGACCGGGCCGCCGACCAATGCCAGCTCGTAACCCTGTTCGGCGAACAGTCGACCAAGTTCGATGGCTTCAGGCCATACTTCGAAATCCAATGGGCACCTTCCCGCGTGCGACGTTTTTCTGCCCTACCAGCATACCGTTACCCCACCTGCACACGGGGTTGAGTAAGGTGGAGAATATGATTACGCCCGCCGACCTTGCCCGCATGCTGGGGCAAACACCAGATTCGGCGGATAGCCATACCCAAGACCACCTGCTGTATACGTCCGAAACTCCGCATCATTCCGCCGATTCGGGCGATTCTTCCGATGTCGGCGGCACCGCGAGCCACTCCACCAATCAGGCCGTTCATCAAGACGAAGTAGACGCAGTACCGACTGCGCAACATTCCGGTGTGCCTGGCACACCCGCAACGCCCGCCACACCCGAACCATCCGAATCCGAAATATCGGACGCCGCCAGCGACATGCCCGCACCGAAGCCGATGATGCCCACACCGGCCACCGTCTTCGGCATGCATGCCACCGTCACCATCGCCACTACCAGCGGCACTATCGAGGGGCAGGCTGATGGTATCGCCGGCGAGGCCGGTGCCGAGACGATTGCCGAGGTCGAGCCGATTATCGCCACGGCACAAACGTCCGTAACCATCGTCACGAACGATCCCGCGGCGACCGCTCACGCGGCCGTAGATGCTGCCGTTGCGGTCGCCAAGGCCGCCGCCGCGCACACCACAGCGATACCGACTCCGCGCGACGTGCTGATGCCGCCTGCGGCACGTACCGCACCGGCCGCAACGCCGGTCACCATGCCGGTCTCAGCGCCGTCTGCAGCACCAGTGAGGCCCGCAACGTCAGCGCATCCCACGCCGGCCACGGTCTTCGGCCGGCACCCGTCCGGAGATGTTGCCTCGCCGGAACCGGCAGTGCCGGTAGAACCGGTGACACCATCCGGCCCGACTCCGGCCATGATGCCGCAACGCCGTACGTCGGACGGTCCGACCACATTCGCTTCACTGGATGCCCAGGAACTGCCGGTCGTACGCGAATATTCGGCAGGCGGTCTGATTTTCGATGACCAGAATCGCGTGGCCATTATCGCCCGTCATTCCCGCTCCGGCCATCTCGAATGGTGCTTGCCGAAGGGGCATATCGAAAAAGGTGAGACCCCGCAGCAGACCGCTGTGCGCGAAGTGCATGAAGAGACCGGCATCCTGGGCGAGGTGATCGATTCCATCGCCACCATCGACTACTGGTTCACCGGCACCACGCAGCGCGTGCATAAGCTGGTCCATCACTTCGCGCTCAAACAGACCGGCGGCGAACTGACGGTGGAAGGAGACCCGGATCATGAGGCGGAAGACGCCATCTGGGTACGTTTTGAAGATTTGGATGACGTGTTGAGCTATCCCAACGAACGCAAAATCGCGTGGCTCTATGCCAGGAAGAAGAACAGGCAGGCAAACGAGTGAACCTACCCGGAGTCTTACGACATTGCACACGTCTGGCACACGCACTGGCGGCTGGCGTCGCCGTTGTGGCGATGCTGGCCGCTCCATTGACCGTTTACGCGAACGATACGACGGACACGACTGATTCATCCGATACGACGGACGCAACGGGCAATCAGACCGAGAATCAGCCCAAGCAGAGCATTGCCATCACGCAAAGCACCCCCATCGTCACCTCCAAATCGGGCTATCATGTCACCGCGGTCATCAGCAATACGGACAGCACGGCCACGTCAAGCGGCACACTGCACCTGACCACCAATACGCTGTTCACCTTTGTCTCGCGCACCGATATTCAGAATTGGGCCGAGAACAACGCCCCCATCCCCACCCCCAACGAGTTGGGTTCCGTTGACGTGCCATCGATTCCCGCCGGCGGCACTGCCACCGTCACCATCGAGGTGAACGCCAATCAGCAGACCCTGGCCTCCATAGGGAGCTGGGGGCCGAAGCCGCTGATGCTGTCGTATATCGTCGGCAATCAGATACTCGCCGATTTGCCGAGTTTTCTGACCCGATCTTCGGATGGGCTCAACACCGCGACGACACCGGCCATGAACCTGACCGTGGCCATGCCCTACACCGCCAGCGGCTGGCAGGTCGATAACAAGGCCATCAGCAATCGCATTGCCGAAACCACCACTTCCTCGACATCAACATCGTCCAAGTCCAACAGCACGGACAAGGCCGACAAGTCCGATAACGCCGACGCCAGCAACGCGGCCAAAGCCACTGATACGCAAGCCATATCCTTATCCGAACAGGATGCCGATACCGCGCGATCCCTTGGGCAGACATTCGCCAAGCACCGCTCGCTGCAAGTGATCGCGGATCCTCTGTATTGGCGTCAGTCCGCAGTGCAACCGTCCATTGCCGGCATCATGCAGCCCGCCGACTTCGACATCACCGCCTATACCGCACTGGACGATACCGCGGCCTACGAAAAGGCCGGCATCACCACTGAGCAGTGGAACGCCAAGCAGGCGGCCGCATGGTATGCCGACGGAGGCGACTCCGAAACACCCTCCGCGTACGCATGGCAGGGCAACAACTGTTGGACGTTGGATGCGCTGACCGCAGCACGCGAGCAGGGCTATGACACGGTGATTGCCGATGCCTCTTTCGATGCCGACCAGACTGAAGCCGTACACACAGGCACCTACGTGGTGCATACGCCTGCCGGCGATGTCACCGTGCTGAAGGAGCAATCGACCTTGGGCACGCTGGCCAAGGGCCAAGCCACCAGCACGGACGCGCAGGCCGAGTCCAGCGATGCCGGTCGGTTGGCCCGACTGATCGCTCAGAGCGCGTTCTACCAGATGGAACAGCCCTATACATCCCGATACCTGCTTATGACGTTCTCCCGCACCACGGAGGCCAGCTGGATCGATCAGGTGATGAGCGCCTTCGAGCAGGCGTCTTGGTTGAATCTGACGGACCTGAAGACCATGGCCAAGGCCGATCCGTACAATGTCAGCGATTCGGTCAATCCCGACAAGGCCGATGATGCCAACACCGCCAATACCCGGTCGGCATTGAGACAGTTGGCCGACAGCCGGCATGACATCATGCGCATGGCCACCTCCATATTGAGGAACGAGATTGATTCCGACGAGGTCTCGTCGTTGGACCCGCAGGCCCTGGCCCGGCAGGACGCCAATGACACCGCCTCGCATAGCAACGATCCGACGCAATGGATTGGCTCTTTACTGGCGCTGCATGACGATATGGCGCTGCGGTCCATGTCTGGCTCCCCCCAGCCGACAGCCACGCGAAAAGCCATGGTCAAAGCCACGAAAACACTGGCCAGCGATCTTCTGAACGGCGTACGCATCAACCCATCGGAATCAATATCCGTGTTCAGCGAATCCGCGAAAATGCCAATCACCGTCAGCAATGACCTTCCCTACGCCGTCAGCGTGCAGGTCAACTCACTGACTGACTCCATGCAGATCGTCACCTCGCGAACCGCTGACATCGATATTCCCTCGCATAGCGACGCTCAGGTGACCTTCACCATCCGCGTTTCCACTTCCGGCTCATCGACGGCCCATGTGTCGTTGACCGACCGGGAAGGCAACAGCTTCGGCAACACGCAGGACACCGCGATCACCAGTGTGATGCGCATCAGTGATGCCAGCGGCTTCATTATCATCGGCTTCGCCGTGCTACTGGGCATTATCGGCCTGTGGCGGCAGTTCCATCGGAAGAAGGACCCCGACGAATGAGTTCAAGCGTAGGTCGTAATTCCCTGATCATGGCCACGGGAACCGCTGCTTCCCGTGTGACCGGTCAGCTCCGCACGATTCTTCTCGCTGCGGCCATCGGCACCACCGGATTGGCGGCCAACGCCTATCAGGCCGGTTCCATGATTCCCCAATCCGTGTTCACGCTGGTGTCCGGCGGCATCTTCAACGCCGTGCTGGTGCCCCAGATCGTGCGCACGTTGAAAGAAAAAGACGCCCAAGAACGACTGAATCGCCTGATTACGTTGGCCATCGGCATCCTATTGGCCATGACCGTGGTGATGGCGGCGGCCAGCCCTCTGCTTGCCCGCCTGTACGTGGGTAGCGACGATCACCAGATGATAGCCCTGACCACCTCGTTCACCCTGTGGTGCATGCCTCAGGTGTTCTTCTACGGCCTGTATACGGTATTGGGTCAGATCCTGGCCGCCAAAGACCATTTCCTCACGTATGCGTGGAGCTCAACCGGTGCCAACATTATTAGTTGCGCCGGTTTTACTGGCTTTATTCTGCTGTTCAGCAAGGCCAATGAACAGCCCCTCGAATTCTGGACCGCCGACAAAATCGCGCTTACCGCAGGCACCTGGACTTTGGGCGTGGCCTTCCAAGCGCTGATACTGTTCCTGCCGCTGGCCCGTATCGGGTTCAAGTACAAACCCAGCTTCGGGCTTGGCGGCTTTGGACTCAGGTCTATGGGTCCCGTGGCGTTAGGCTCTTTGGGCGTGGTGATCACCAGTGAGATCTGCGGCATTATCCTTACCCGTATCGCCACATCCGCACCGCAGCGCGCCCACGAACTGACGGGTGCCAGCCTGTTCAGCGTGGCAGGCAACGCGACCTATCAGAATGCGTACACACTGTTCATCCTGCCCTATTCACTCATCGCCGTATCGGTATCCACGGCTATGTTCCCCAAAATCTCCCGTTCCATCGCAGCTGCGAATCTGGATGAGGCACGGCACGACCTGGTCAGCGCACTGAATAATGTGGGCCTGCTCATCATGTTCTTCGCCGCCGCCATGGTCGTGTTCCCCGAACCGATCATCCGTGCATTGCTTCCGTCCGTCTCGATGGACGAGACTATGTTGATCTCCTATGCGCTTATCGCCTTGTCTATGGGCATTCCATTGGGGTCGGCGTTCCTGCTGATCCAGCGCACGTTCTACGCCTTTGAGGACGGCCTTCACCCCTTCCTGTCCGCGGTGATGCAGTATGGATTCACCTCAATATTCATGATCATCGGCATGATGGTACTTCCTCCTGAGCATTGGGTACTCGGCATCGCCTGCTCGGTGACCCTCGGTGGATTACTGGCGTTGCCGCTGACGTTGATGATGTTGCGCCGCAAGTTCGAAGGCAATCTTGGCGGTCGGGAGATCACGAGGACATATGCCAAGGCCATTGTGGCGGCACTGGCTTCCGGAGTTGTGGTCTGGCTGATCAAACGACCGGTAGTCGCACTGCTCGGCGCGGATATTCGACCAGTAGGCGGGCACATGAGCTGGTGGTCTGCGCTGGCCATCTGCGTGGTGCTCACCATTGTGCTGGCCGTAGTATATGTGGCTGTGTTGTGGGTGGTACACACCCCGGAACTCATCAGCGCCTATCACTCGATACTGGCCCGTCTACACAAGACTCCGGCCAGTGAGGACGTTGCTGTGACAGCCCAGCCGGAAAAAAGTCGACGCTACGTAAATCAATCCTGAGACGGAGCCCGTCAAGGATAGCCCCGCACGTAGAATATCTAAGACCAATTTCGAACACCAATCACACGGAGCCGAACGCACTATGAAACCGCAACTCGGAGACACGATTCTCAACCGATACACCTTGGTATCATCGTTGCGTGAGGAGCCTGGCATTCAGGCATGGAAAGCCAACGACCGTGTGCTGGCAAAGGATTGCCAGCTGTTCATCATTACCGATCGCAGCGCTTTCGCCGCAATCGATAAGCTCGCTGGTCGCATCGCCGCCACTCGCCCTGATCGTGTGATTCCCATACTGAAATACCGTATGGAATCCGACGTACTTCTCATTGTCATGCCGGTGGATAGCGGCCAATGCCTGACTGACTACATGGCAGATACCGCCAAGCCGCTCAGCTACAGCGCCATCCGGTCGATTATCGGAGAATGCGCCGACGTGCTGCGCGAGGTCATTGCGGATACTCCCAGCGGCATCGTCATCACAACCGACACCGTTCGAGTGACTACCTCCGGTGTGCAAATTGCCGATGCACCATGTGCCACGATGCTGGCCGATACGTCCGCTACCGATCTGCGTACGGACGGTCCTGAACGGTATGCGATTCGCCAGCTTGCGGCATTACTCTATACCCTGCTGACACGCACGCCAAGCCAAGCGACACCCACATTCAATCTGCGTGCCTTGCCGCAAGACACCCCTGGCGAATTCCGCGTGATTTGCAAGCGTGGATTGGCCTTGAGCGAGCCCGACGATCATACGTTGCCAATGGCTGCCCTTGTAGAACTCGACGCCTTGTTGGGTAATTGGAAGCCGCTCTCTGAACTGAGCGATGCTGATATTGCTTTGCCGAGCGTGGAAAGCGATTGCTCGATTACCAAGGCGATACTGAAGCCTGCCAACGAGACTGATATCGTGCCTATTCCCAGCACGTTGATTAACAGCAGCAGTCTTCCGGAATTGTCTATTACCCCTTCCCTGCCGGTTCAGACGGCCGCCGTCCCCGCTCCGCACGCGATGTCACCGGTTCCTCTGCCTGATGGGTCCAGTACTGCTGACGGTAACCAGTCTCAGTCTGATGCCCGCCGTCTGTTTGACTTCAACCTTTCTGACGCCTGGGAGCACGAAAATCTTTCCGGTGAAGGCACCGGTGACTGGTACAGCGAAATGAATCCGGCCCCCATCGGCGGTCCGGGTGATAATACTCGGTTGACAGTGCCTATTGTTACCGGCGGTATTCCCGATGCCACCGTGGGAGAGACAACCAGTCGTATTCCCGTGTTCGACGCCAGCGGCCGTGCTGTGGCTCCTGGTGAGGAATCGCTGCGTGCCTTGGAAGAGGAGCAGGCCCGCATTGCCGAAGTAAGCGCCATTCCTCCGAGCTTCACACCGAAGGATGTGCCGGATGACGTGGATGACAGCAAGCTGCCCGATGAACATCTGTTCGGCAAACTGTCGACCAAGGTCGTTGCCATCATTGTGGCTCTGATATTGGTAGTGGCAGCGGCTGTTTGGGCAGTGCATGCGTTCCGATCCTCCGGAGACAATCCTGCCGATGCTTCCAGCAACTCCAGTGAAGGTGACTGGCCCGATATCAATGCTGACGCTGTGCCATTCGGTGGCAGCAAGAACGCGACGAACGGTGGCGCCACTGACGATTCCTCAAAGTCGAGTGATGCCACTCAGAGCGAATCCAGGGACTCGGCATCAGACAAGTCCAAGAAGTCCGAGACTGCTGATTCGTCGTCCAAGAAGACCAAGGCCAAGAAGTCCGGCGATAAGGATTCCAGCGCTGCTCCGCAACCGCGCCATGAGAACAACACGGCGTTTACGATTTCCAGCGCCAACTTCCTGTCGAATCCTGGCGGCCAATCCGGGTACGCATACTACATGCACCTTGACCAGCCGCAGGATGCGTACCGCATGGTTATCACCATCCGCACATCCGGTGGTAAGGGCTATATTCGCGCAAATACCACTGGAGACCCCACTCAGGGCGAGCAGGTGGCCGAATTCACCTTTGCTGAAGGTGGCACTACTGAGGTGAAGTTCACCAAAGCCGTCAATACGCAGGATCTGCTGCTGTGGGTGCCATCGGGTAGCCTGCCGCAGAACCAGCTGTACATCGAGAAGGTGGAGGTCTTCTAATCGGCATCTATACCGATAACTGACCCAAGAAGGGCGGTACCGTTCGCATACATTCGACGGTGCCGCCCTTTCTTCGCGTCTGGCTGAATGACATGGAATATCGTATGGGGGTGTGACAATGTTTCACGTGAAACATAACGTCATCATTATCGGTTCTGGTCCCGCTGGCTACACGGCCGCCATCTATCTTGGCCGTGCAGGTCTTAATCCTGTTATGGTCACTGGTGCGTTGTCGCCAGGTGGACAGTTGATCAACACCACTGAGGTGGAGAACTTCCCCGGATTCCCGGAAGGTATTCTTGGCCCGGATCTTATGGATCGCATGAAGGAACAGGCCAAGCGCTTCGGTACAACCTATATCACAGACGATGTCTCTTCCATTGAGGCGTGTGAGAGTGATTCGGTCAAGCCGACCTATCGTGTAACGCTCTCCGATGACTCCCAGTTGGAGGCATCAGCACTCATCATCGCCACAGGGTCGTCATTCCGTAAGCTTGGGGTGCCCGGCGAACAGGAGCTGTCCGGACATGGCGTCTCGTACTGCGCCACCTGCGATGGCTTCTTCTTCAGGAACAAGCCTATCGTGGTCGTAGGCGGTGGCGATTCGGCTTTTGAAGAGGCATTATTCCTGACCCGGTTCGGTTCTTCGGTCACCTTGATTCACCGACGCGATAGCTTCCGTGCCTCGCAGATCATGGTGGACCGAGCCAAAGCCAATCCGACCATCACCCTACTGACCAACACAGTGGTGACCTCCATTACCGGCACCTCCTCCCCCACACAGAACACCGGTGCACCTATTGCCATTCCTGGCTTGACAATCAAACGACCGGCTGTGGCACCGGCCAGTGTCAGCAGCATTGCCGTACGTAACGTGGTGACCGGAGAAGAAAACACGCTGGACACCAACGCCGTATTCGTGGCTATCGGCCATACGCCAGCCACTGATTTTGCAGCTGGTGTTGTGGACCGTGACAATGATGGGTATGTCGTGGTGCAGGGTGCCAGCACGGTGACCAGTGCGCCAGGCATCTTTGCTGCAGGCGATTGCGTGGATCGTACTTATCGTCAGGCAATCAGCGCAGCGGGCATGGGCTGCCGTGCAGCGCTGGATGCGCAGGCCTATCTTACGGACTGATTGCGACGACCTGATGATGGCTTGCTGTTCTGACTGCTGCCTGTGACATAGGAGCAGCGCTAGGTCAGTGTTACAGCATGCCGCCCTTGGATAGTACGCACCGGTCAAAGGCATAGAAAGGCCCCTCAGGCGACGGAGAGGTTGTGCCCGATGTTTTGCGCAAATGTGGCCTGGTCCGTCGTCGGGGGAATGACTTCAGTCGGTTGATTGCATGATGCCGTCGAGCCGGGACATGTCCAGGTAGCGGCGGCTCGACCAATCGTTGACGGTGACGTAGCGGATCCTGGCGCAAATGAGCATGAGCGCGGCGGACGCCCATTCGCGGTGGGTGGGCGGCACCTTGGAGAGCACGTTGCGCATGAAGTGGACCATGCACCGCTGGTATCTGGCCTGCGGCAGCATCTCGCCGACGGTGGCGACGAGCCCGGCGCACCTGTCGCCGACCACGAGCCTGACGCCCTTCAGGCCGCGCTCGATCATGGACCGTATGAACTGCTCCCAGCTGGCCTTGTCCTCCTTCATGCCCTCGGCCACGCCGATGACCTCCCGGTGGCCCGTGTCGTCCACGCCGATGGCGACCAGCACGCTCACGTTCTCGACCGACCCGCCCCATGAGCGCTTGTGCCACACACCGTCCATGAACACGTACGGGTACTCGCCCCCAAGCGGCCGGTTGCGCCATTCGTCGATCTGGTCGTACACCTTCCTGAGCTTGTCGGAGAGCGTCTGCAGGGGCATCCGCTCGCCCCACAGCAGGCGGCTGATGTCGTCGACCTGACGCGTGCTGACGCCGGCCAGGTACATGTCGATCAGCGCCTCCTCGACGCTCTGCTCGCGACGCCGGTAGCGTTCGATGACCGCCGACTCGAAGACCGCGCCCTTCAGCTTGGGCACCTTGAGTCCGAGCCTGCCGGCCTTGACGGTGAACCTGCGCGCGTAGTGGCCGGCCCGGTACGCCTTGCGTCCATCGCTTCTCTCGTATCTGGCGGCGTTGGCGATTAGGTCGGCCTCCTCGTCGAGCATCGCGTTGACGATCTGCTCGACCTTGTCGCGCACCATGGCGTCGAGCTTGGTCTCGAACATGGCCTGGTCGAACTGTATGATTTCCTTGGACATGGCCCGTGCCTCTTTCCAATCGCGGTTTTCCTGTGTTAGCGGCTGAAAATCGTACCCGGTGCGGGCCATGTTCATATCCGGGAAGCCCGAATCACAAAGTGCGCAAAAACCGGGCGTTATCTCTCGTCGCCCGCGACAGCTTCACCCCGCAAAACTGAAAACAAAAACTCGAGATACAGCAAGGACCGGCATCCTGTTACGAAGCCGGTCCTGCAATTACGTTTCAGCAATCGCGCCTTAACGAAGAAAGTGGGCGTCGCACCAGACGTGTTCGACGGCCCAGATGGCGGGGTTGAGCAGAAGCACGTCGGCAGCATAGCCGGGGGCAAGCAGACCGAGCGGCTGCTTGGTGACCGGGTTCGCACGATCGAAACCGAATGCTTTGGCCGGAATCAACGTGGCGGCTTCCACCGCGTCGGTAGGCGTGAATCCTAATTCGAGCACCGCACGCTGAACAGCCTTTTCCAACGTCAACGTGGAACCGGCTATCGCACCATTCGATGCAAGACGAGCATGACCGTCAATCACATTCACATCCAACGCACCCAGCAAATAATGACCATCCGGGCAATCGGTGGCAGCCATAGCGTCGGTCACAAACGCAATGCGATGCGGAGCGAAGCCGAATCCCAAACGCACCATCGGATCCTGCACATGAAAACCATCATTAATCAACTCAACAGTGACGCGCGGATCCTCAACAGCAGCCGGAATCGGACCAGGCTCACGATGATGCAAACCATTCATCGCATTGAACATGTGCGTCATAATGCCAGCACCCGCATCAAAACCTCTGCAGGCGGTTGCATAATCGGCATCGCAATGTCCCACCGCAGGAACCACTCCAGCCGCAGCAAAACGACGAATCGCATCAATGCCATGCGGTAGTTCGGGGGCGATGGTGATCTGTCGCAAACAGCCGTTCGCAGCATGCAAAAGCCGATCAACATATTCGGGAACCGGATCTTTCAAGCATTCCGGATCATGCGCACCTTTGCGAGACAACGCAAGGAACGGACCTTCCAAATGCGCTCCAAGAATGTCAGGGCGAGCACCCATCATGCCACGCACGGTTTGAAGATTGGCGCACATCACGTCGAGCGGGTTGGTGATCAAACTGAGCACCTGACGGGTGGTGCCGTGCATCATATGACCTGCGCGGGCCATGCGTATGCCTTGCACACCGTCATCGAAGGAACTCCCCCACGAACCGTGCGCATGAATGTCGACGTAACCGGGAGTCATCATGCGGCCTGCAGCGTTGGTCACGAAACCAGCCGAACCGGTCATGGAATCGCCGGAACCAACCGAACTGACCGAATCGGAATCAGCATCGGCATCCAAACCGACGCTTGCGCATGCCGCAGCAAAATCATCGTCCCGATTCCCAGTCGCAATAATCGCGCTACCATCGGAAACCAGCCAATAATGTTCCGCAACACCTCGCGCATCGACTTTGCGCGCATTGTGAATCGCAAACGGACGGGCCGACTGCGCTAACGCAACGTCCACCTCATTCGCAAACCGCTCCCGAGACTGTTCCATATTCAAACCTTCCGACTCATTCACAGCCATATTCCTCAATTAGCATCCAATTCTTCCAGCGAGTGGAGGAATCCTCCCGCTGACAGGCCAAAAACGTCCAGAATGTTCCAGCAGTTCGTTCGGCACGGAGGTTTGCGCGTATACGCGACCCAGGAAGAAGCCGAATGGCGAAACGCAACACGGGATGATGA
>ENA-OQQU01001056-OQQU01001056.1-human-gut-metagenome-genome-assembly--contig:-NODE-1056-length-16077-cov-32.797716_pt1 | contig 16077 bp, 10 predicted proteins | sample MGYA00243233_ERZ505096 | MGnify/ENA primary metagenome ERZ505096 (study PRJEB26097, sample SAMN02712159) | human gut metagenome | biome: Gut microbiome | host: Homo sapiens | place: Denmark... | reverse complement strand
TGCCGAGGAGATAAAAAATGGACACCGCGTCAACCGCGCGTTCTTCGTTTCCTTTGCTCCATACCAGAATCCGGAGATCGCGGTGACGGTGAATATCCCATACGGATATTCTTCCTCCAACGCGGCGACGGCGGCGAAAAATATTTACCGGTTCTACTACGGATATACAGACCTGAATTACATTCTGAATAACAGTGCGCTGAACTCTTCGAACGTAGAGATCGGAGACTAGTCTGCGCACTGCACAGACAAAATGCTGCAGCCCGGCGAAACTGCCGGGCTTCGGAAGCCGATAAGGGCGCAATCAAACGCAACAACTCTCTCCTATGGCATTTTGCCGTTCCTTCTTTTGCTCTTTCATCGAAACGGCAGACTCCGTGGAACACACCAAAAATGCATTACGTCGGCTGAGAAAAAACTTTTAATATACAAATATACAACGTGGAAATGACAAAAACCTTCCTAAATCCATAGGCAACTGTTTTTACTTCTGCAAATTAGCAAAGTTATCACAAGAGACGATAAATAGTGACATCTTTAGCATAATAAGTTTTACGAATCAATTATGATCGACTTATTTATCCCTTACTTTTTCAAATAAACTCTCAGCACAGCCTTGCCCGAGCCGTTCTTAAGTACTTCAAACGGATGCACACTTTGCTCCGACTCGTACAACCCCTTGGTAAAAACCTTATATCCATCGACAACTTTCGGGTAAAGATATTCCTCCTTCTTACCTGTCTTACGGTCGATTACGACAAAAGTATAACCAGTACGGGCATCGTCCGTATCTGAAGCATCGCCATACCTTATGACGCAATACAACTTGTCCGGGGTTATCCTAAGATCTGTTATCATACGACAAAACAAACCTTTGTACGCCTCAGGCACTTTGTCCGAATAAGGCTCTAACACATCAGCCTTAGGTATCATGGCATCGTCGATGGTGAACACCGTGTAACTGGCCGTAGGCACGGCCACGTTGGCAGTATCGGCAACATAGACCTTGCCCGAATACGAGTCGGTGTAAACCAACTCGCCGCCGCCGACTGCAGACAACGGAGTCACAAATGCATAACTTGAGGAAGTCTTACGGGCTATACCGTCAAGATTGCCGAAACGACATAACAACTTGCCTGTACGGCGGTCAAATGCCGCCATGAACGGGTTGTCGCCCTCATAAAATCCCGGAATAAACGGGTCAAGCCCTTTACGTCCTTTATAATACAAAGTGTCCAAAGGCATCGGCCAAGTCAGCTTTTTGCAACCTATGATAATTTTATCGCCCGTTGAACTAAAGTTGAAATGGACGTACATGTACATCCCATTCAACACATCTATATCGAGCGCCGTACACGAGTCGGACGAAAAATCCGCCAAACGCCGCGAGAGGATGCACGCTTTATTATAATAAGCGATGGATTTAGGCGCGTCGAAAAATATGTTAGGAAGCGAGTAAGACATACCTATATGAGCGTTGTCGAGCATGCCCGAGTTGCATAACATATAATGTATTTCGTTATTATCCTTCATGTCTTTTAGCGACGCCGAGTCGATACTGACAAACATGTCGTTCTCACTGTCAAGCGAACGCATCACTTTTTTCAATGTAAAAACATCCGTACCGGTCTGTCGCCCGTACACTTCCACCCCATTGAGCAACCTGTCGGGATAGAAAAAAACATCACCTGAAAAATACGGGTTGCCAAGCGTCTCGGTCAACGGCACATCAGGAGATACGTCAAGCGCGTAATCCTTCCATACATCCATCGCTTCAACGCCTGCCATGGATATTGGATAAAGCATGTCAGGGTCTTTGTCGGTACCGCTTACTCCGTAGTCCTTATACGCAAGAGGTTCAGAGCATTCAAGCAGGCTGTCGAAAATATCCTTTGTATAGAAATTACCGTCATACCCCGTAATCATGCGGCCATCCTTGGTTATCTTAAGCATATAAGCTAGCATAAGGTCAGGCCAATCGTTAAAGTTAAATATGCCCTTATACCTATCGGCGGTGTCGTAGATGTAATAATCAGCGACATAGCCATTTTCCTTATTATATTGAATAGCTGCCAACTTGTCTTCATACACCGTTATCAGCACGAACTTGCGCCCGCAGGCCTTTAACTTACGGGAATAACGTTCCAAAGCGCTTTCACATCTCGGACATCCGGCCGGTCTGTATAGATAAGCAAATATCGTATCGCCGGCTATTCCCTCGTCGGCAAGCCATTCGGCCAACAGTCTGTCGGTCTCTGGCTTCTGCCGTATCTGTGAACCTGAATTCACAATTTCTTTCAGAGGGTCGTTCTCACGGCCCTCTGAAAGATTGAAGGAAACGGCAAAAAGTAAAAACAATAGTATCCGTTTCATAACCATTATTTTTCTATCCATAGATGTTCCTTTTTTATTTTTTGCAAATTTATAAAAATGCGGATATGGTTCAAAAGATTCCAGCTTACAAGAAACTTACAAATGGATTTACGCGCAATAAAAAACTTACATTTAGCTTACATAAATTAGCGTAACTATCTTATAATGAGCGGATAAAGTCATCGAATTCACCCGGAGAACCCGACTTGCCGAAAAACTTTCCATACAGCCGTCGCCGGGCGGCGGTTACGGCAATCGGAGTGTGACAGGTAAGCACAGCTATCTCCTTAATCTTAAAATCGAGTTTTATCAGTATGCACACCTTAAGCTCAAAGTCACTCAAACTGTGCATGGCAGTTATGCGTCGGGTGAAATTGTTTAAATATGTGTCGACCGCACAACGAAGCTCCGCCCATTCCTTATCGGAAACACTCTTGTTTGCCGCCAACTTATCTTTCAACTTATTAAAAATATCCGACATTCTCAAAGCCAGCTCCGCACTGTAACCGCTTCCTATTTGCCGTATGTCAGTTTGTCCTTGTATTTCAACATCCCTACCATACGGATTGTTTGAAAGCCCCAATGCCGAAGTTCGGGTTAGATTCTTATCCAAGTCCTCAAAATCGCGATCTTTCATCCTGCGAAACTTCTTACGCCACATAAAATAAATTACGAACAAAAGCACAAGCAGTCCTGCCAAAGAGAGAACGACAACGTAATCACGTTGCCGCATTACAAAACTTATCCTTTCCTCATTTTTCTTCATATTATATTTGGCATCAATATCGGCGACCACCTGGGTCGCTCTCATATCCTGCACGGAATCAGAATAAGCCTTAAATAGGTTCATGTAATAAATACTTTTCTCGCTATTCCTTTTATATTTTGAATAATAATTGGCAAGACCGAGACAAGCTTCACGCTTTGCATAAACATCATTTATTTCCCCAAGCTTTGAGTAATAAAAAGCCGATGAATCCTCGTCTCCTATCTTTGAGAATATCCTTGCGAGATTCGTATATATAGCCTTTGCATTTAGCGAATCAATTCTCGATTTTGCAATTGTTATATATTTTTTAGCAGTCCCCACATTGCCATTCTTAAAATAACAATTAGCCTTATAAATATAAATACTCGTTTCCCTTGATTTATCATTTACAGCTTTAGCTAACAGAAGTGCCTTGTCAAAATACTGCAAGGCTTTATCATAATCTTTAACGGTATAATACAAGTTGCCCTTGTCACGCAAACAAAAAATTATTCCATTAGTGTCTTTCCGTTCCACGGTATATTTATACGCCTTGTCAAATTCCCTCAAGGCCGCGGCGTACAAGTCTTGCCGTATAAGGAGATACCCCTTTTGGCTGTGCAGTTTGTCCTCGAACGAATAACTGCCGCCCGTCTCGGCCAAGGCATTCTCGGCCTTTTGGAAATATTTCAACGCTTTCACAGCGTCGTTAAGGTCGCGGTAAACGCGGCCGGCGTAATAATACGCCACGGGCAGCAGCCGCTTGTCGCCGTCATGCTCATAATAGTCAACGAGGCTCAAGATAACAGAATCTGATGTATGGCGTATGTATGCCTTGTCACGTGCCTTCACCAACAGCAGGCGGTAATAGTTGCGTTCGGCCTCGGAGGCCGATGTCATGGAGCGCTTCATCCCTGCAAGCAGGCGCAAGGCACTATCAGGACGACTGTCGGCCAGGGTATCTATACCGGCTAAAACGGTCTTACTGCCGCCCGAGCCGCTGCAACACGCAACGGAAAAGACTACTATAATGGATAAGAAAAGGTAAACAACACGTTTCATACCACAAAGGTATGAAATTTAATCCATACACAACTTAACCGTATAGAGAAAAATTCAACCTGGAAACATAGTTGTAACCTTAAGGCACACACAACCCATGGCTTTGCAAAATGCCATCTTTAAGGATGCAAAAGGTGGCATATTACAAGGCAAAAGGTTACCTTTCGGAGCGTGAAAGGTAACCTTTTGCGGAGACGTTGATTATCAGGCGGTTACAGCGCTATGACAAAACAGGGGAAACAGGATAAAACGGAGGACGGACGACGCTATATCGCGGCGCACGCATTGGCGAGCCACTGGCGGTCGGCTTCGTCGTCGAGCAGCGGGGCGATGCGGTCGAAGACGGTGCGGTGATAGGCGTTGAGCCAGGCCTTCTCGTCGCCGGTAAGCATGTCGGTAATTACGGGCGCGGTGTCGATAGGGCAAAGCGTGAGCGGCTCGAACTGGAGAAAACGGCCGAACCCGGTCTCGCGGTAAGGCACTACGAGCAGGGTGTTCTCCGTGCGTACGCCGAAGCGTCCGGGAAGATAGATGCCCGGCTCGTCGGTTACGGTCATGCCCTCGACGAGCGGCGCGGGCTTATACTCCATGCGTATCTGGTGGGGGCCTTCGTGAACGTTGAGATATGAGCCTACGCCGTGGCCCGTGCCGTGCAGGTAGTTGTAGCCGTAGGCCCACATGTCCTTACGGGCAAGGGCGTCAAGCTGGGTGCCCGACGCCCCGCGCGGGAACTTGCACAGCTCGAGCTGTATGTGCCCTTTAAGCACGAGGGTGTAGACAAGGCGCTCCTCGTCGGTGACTGGGCCGAGCGCAACGGTGCGCGTTATGTCAGTGGTTCCGTCAAGATACTGCGCGCCTGAGTCTATCAGTATCAGTCCTTCGGGACGAAGCTCGGCGTCAGTCTCGGGCGTAGCCTCGTAATGGACGATGGCTCCGTGTTCACGATAGGCGGCAATGGTGTCGAACGAAAGCCCACGGTACAGCTCCTGTGCGGCGCGCAGGGCGGTCAGCTTGGCGTCGACCGACATCTCCGTCTGCCCTCCGGCCTCGACGGCAGGGCGCAGCCAGCGCATAAACTTGACCAGCGCTACGCCGTCGCGCAGCATAGCGCGGCGGAAGCCTTCAATCTCGGTCGGGTTCTTAACGGCCTTCATTGCCGGTATCGGCGACGGGGCGACAACCTTCTGGCACTGTGGAATATTAAATAATGTGTAACAGGTCTCGTTGTCGTCCATCAGTATGTTGTACTCGCCGTAGCGTTCAAGGCCACGGCGCACGTCGGCGTATCCTGCCACCGCCACGCCCTCGGCCTCAAGGTAAGCCTCAACCTCGGGCGTAAGTTTGGCGCGGTCGACAAAGAGCGTGGCACGCTTGGTGTCGATAAGCAGGTAAGACACGAAGACCGGATTGCAGTGTACGTCGGTTCCGCGGAGGTTGAGCGTCCACGCAATGTCGTCGAGGGCGGACACCAGCATGCCGTAGGCGTGCATCGATTTGAGCTGCTGGCGTATGCGTGCCATCTTATCATGGCACGGCTCGCCGGCGTATTCTAGCGGGTGGATGCTAACCTTATCCTGCGGCACGGGCGGACGGTCGGTCCATATCAGCGCCAAGGGGTCGAAGTTGGTACGCACTGTTATGCCGCCCTCGGCACGCAGTTCGGTTATGAGCGAGGCGACTGACGAGGCCGAGTTGACCGTCCCGTCGACGCCTACCGTAGGGCTTTGCACGGTGGCGAGCTTCATGCCGAGCCAGCGGGTAATGGAAGGCGTGCCCTCGACACGCTCCTTCATCAGGCGGAAGCCGGTGCCGCGCAGCTGCTCTTCGGCGGCTATGAAATAGCGCGAGTCGGTCCACAGGGCGGCGTCGGTCATGGTGACGACGGCCGTTCCGGCCGAGCCGTTGAATCCGCTTATCCACTTGCGCCCCTCCCAATGGGCAGGCACATACTCGCCGTTATGCGGATCAGTGCTTGGAAAAATGAATGCGTCAATACTCTCGCGCCTCATAACATCACGCAGCGCTTCAATCCTGTTGCAAATAATTTCGTTCATAGTATTCTCACTGGTTACGGGCTGTCAAGGCTGCATGCGCACGCTGAGGCGGTGGCACCCCAGCCACGCCGCTTCGCCTTTTCACCTTTTATTGTAAAACAGACATTACAAAGATACACCTTTTTATATTTAATAACAAACTAAAAGGAGAATAAATACCGCATATTCAGCTTTTTTCCCTAACTTTGCAACAAGTTCAGCGGCAGACGGACAAGCAGCCAAATGTGACAAGCAGGACTGTATATCCGCCCTGGCGTAAAAAACGTAAGGCAGACCCGGAACAGGGAACCTTGGCCGAAAGGGAACTTGTTTACTGATTTACTTACAAATGAATGTCTTAACATATAAAAAACACAAGTTACTATGGAATTTTTAACTAACGAGAAACTTACAATCGTCGGCGCAGCCGGAATGATTGGTTCAAACATGGTTCAGACAGCGCTCACTATGCGCCTGACTAACGACATTTGCCTCTATGACGTGTTCTCACCCGAAGGCGTAGCCGAGGAAATGCGCCAGAGCGGCTTCGGTGATGTGAAAATCACCGCCACTACGGATGCTAAGGAGGCTTTCACCAACGCTAAATACATCATCTCTTCAGGCGGCGCTCCACGTAAGGCTGGCATGACACGCGAAGACTTGCTCAAGGGAAACTGCGAAATCGCAGAGGGCCTGGGCAAGAACATCAAGGAGTATTGCCCCGACGTTAAGCACGTTGTAATCATCTTCAACCCGGCCGACCTTACCGGTCTTGTTACACTTCTGTACTCTGGCTTGAAACCTTCACAGGTAACAACGCTTGCAGCTCTCGACTCTACTCGTCTTCAGAGCGCACTCGCCAAGAAGTTCAACGTAATGCAGAGCGAGGTTAAGGGATGCGCTACATACGGTGGCCACGGAGAGCAGATGGCTGTATTCGGCTCACACGTAACTATCGACGGCAAACCTCTTACTGAAATCATCGGAACTCCTGAGTTCACAAACGAGGAGTGGGAACAGATGAAGACCGACGTTACAAAGGGCGGTGCCAAGATTATCGAGTTGCGCGGACGCTCTTCATTCCAGAGCCCGGCTTACCTGTCAGTTGAGATGATACGTGCCGTGATGGGCGGCGAGCCGTTCAAGTATCCTGTTGGTACTTACGTTTCAACAGACAAGTACGACCACATCATGATGGCTATGAACACTACTCTCGACACAACCGGCGCACACTACACAGTGCCCCAGGGAACTGCCGAGGAGAACGCCAAGCTGGACGCAAGCTACGAGCACCTCTGCAAGATGCGCGACGAGCTTGTAACGCTGAACATCGTTCCTGAAATCGCAAAGTGGAACGAAATCAACCCGAACCTGTAATAACATATTACACGTATAAAACGGCAACGGGGCGCACCTTCGAGAGGTGCGCCCCGCTTTTTTAATGCCCTTAAGCCGGCTTGCCGTGCCTGATGGTTCAGCGCATCAGCCAGCGTCCTTTATGCTGTATCATCTGCACAACGACTTCTTCCTTAAGGCTGTCGCCGAGGTGGAACATAAGGTAAACGTCTGACGTGCGGACGTGCGACTTCTTGTCGGCCGAGACTATCGTGTCGTTGACGAAGCGTATTACATCGACACTGCTGACTCCATGGTGCTCCTCGTCCATGCGCCCTACAAACATCGAGGCGTTGGCCTCGAGCTGTTCGCGGTAGTTGCCAGGAATAGTGTCGGGCAGGTACATGCCGCGAACAAAGCAAGCGTAGTTGCCCGCGAAAAGCGAGTCGTAATATTCCTTGGCTGCCCGAGCTGCCGCATCGTCAGGCTTCTGCCGATCCGAACAAGAGAAAAACAGCAGCAGGAAACACGCATTTATGATAATAAGTAATTTACGCATTATTTGGAATGGAAGGGTAATAAGGAGTTGGGGGCTAACAATCAAGGTAAGGACAAATGCACCGCATGCCGGACATCGGACAGCCCAGACATGTCACGGCGGCAGACATTTGCCCTTACCCTTAAGCGTTCCAACTACATGTTTTTGTTATTTCTGCCTTATGAAAATGTTGATAGGTGAGCCTGTAAGCTTCCAGTTGTCGCGTATCTTGTTCTCCAGGAAACGCTTGTAAGGCTCCTTGACGTACTGCGGCAGGTTGGCGTAGAACACGAACGAGGGTATCTGCGTGTTGGGCAGCTGCGAGCAATACTTTATCTTGATGTACTTTCCCTTGATTGATGGTGGCGGGAAAGCCTCGATAAGGGGCAGCATAACTTCGTTGAGCTTGGTAGTTCCTATCTTTATCTTGCGGCTCATGTAGACTTCCTTGGCCATCTCGAGCACCTTGAAAATGCGCTGCTTGGTAAGCGCCGAGGCGAACACGATGGGGAAATCGGTGAACGGGGCCATGCGGTTGCGTATGGCGTTGACGAAGGTGTCGATGACCTTCTGGTCCTTGTCGGGCACGAGGTCCCACTTGTTCACTACGACAACGAGCGACTTGTTGTTCTTCTGTATAAGCTGGAAGATGTTCATGTCCTGCGCCTCGATGCCTCGGGTGGCGTCGATCATGAGGATGCACACGTCTGAATTCTCTATCGCACGTATCGAACGCATCACACTATAAAACTCGAGGTCTTCGGTAACCTTGTTCTTGCGGCGTATGCCTGCGGTGTCGACAAGGTAGAAGTCGAAGCCGAACTTGTCGTAGCGTGTGTAGATGCTGTCGCGCGTGGTGCCGGCAATCTCGGTCACGATGTTGCGGTCTTCGCCTATGAAGGCGTTGATGATGCTGCTCTTTCCGGCGTTAGGACGGCCTACGACGGCGAAGCGGGGGATGCCGTCCTCGAGCAGTTCGCCGTTATCGCCCTTAAGTTTGGACACCACCATGTCGAGCAGGTCGCCCGTGCCGCTGCCGCTCATGCTGCTTATGCAGTACGGGTCGCCAAGTCCGAGCTTGTAGAACTCGGCTGCCATGTATTGCTGTTCGTTGTTGTCGACCTTGTTAACCACAAGCACGACGGGCAGCTTGGAACGGCGCAATATGGTTGCCACGTCCTCGTCCCAGTCGGTAACACCTGTCGTAACGTCGACGACAAAGAGCACGAGGTCGGCCTCTTCTGTTGCGACTATTACCTGTTTGCGTATTTCTTCCTCGAATATGTCGTCAGACTTGACGACCCATCCGCCTGTGTCGACTACTGAAAACTCTCGCCCGTTCCAGTCGCACTTGCCGTATTGGCGGTCGCGCGTGGTACCAGCCACGTCACTGACGATGGCCTGGCGCGACTTGGTAAGGCGGTTGAAAAGCGTAGACTTGCCCACGTTAGGGCGGCCTACGATAGCTACTAGATTTGCCATATAGTTATGTTTTAAGTGAAGAGTGAAGAACGAAGAGTGAAGAATCCATTACTCATCCTCCCCCTGTTTGCACATGGTTAAGCAGAGAAGAATGGATTAAGGATTCTGAATCTGTAACTCCTGTTATCTCGACGTACTGCTATTCACGTTTACTCCACCAATGATTATACTTTTATTATATACCTTTGTTATTATATTTTCATGCGAAGAGCTTCTGAATGAAGAACCGGCAAGCCCGCCGCCATTCGTCCCCGCCCTCTACATACGCTGCGGGCGTCACTCCGGATTATACCCGAAATTGTCCAGTTCGCGCTTTGAGCTGCGCCAGTCCTTGTCCACCTTGACGAAGGTTTCAAGGAAAATGGGCTTGCCGAAGAAGCGCTCGAGCGCCTTGCGCGCCTCGGTGCTAACCCTCTTGATGGCCACGCCCTGGTGGCCTATGATGATGCCTTTTTGCGAATCACGCTCGACGTAGATCACCGCACAGATGTGTATGTGGCGGTCGTCTTCCTTGAACGACTCTACGCTCACCTCTACCGAGTAAGGTATCTCCTTGTCGTAATAAAGCAGGATTTTCTCCCTTATTATCTCGCTTACGAAGAAACGGGCAGGCTTGTCGGTAAGCTGGTCCTTGTCGAAGAACGGCGGCGAGTCGGGCAGCAGCTCCTTGATACGCCTGAGAAGCATGTCCACACCGAACTTGTTCTTTGCCGATATGGGCAGAATCTCAGCCCCGGGCAGCAGTGTGTGCCACTTCTCCACCAAGTCGCCGAGCGTCTTCTGGTCGCTCTCGTCAATCTTGTTGATAAGCAGCAGCACGGGTATTGTCATCTTCCTCACCTTCTCGAGGAAGTCCATGTTCTTCTCGGGATTCTCCACCACGTCGGTGACGTAGAGCAGCACGTCGGCATCCTTGAGCGCGGACTCCGAGAAAGCCAGCATGGACTCCTGCAACTTGTAGTTGGGCTTGAGCACGCCGGGCGTGTCGGAGAATACTATCTGCATGTCGTCAGTGTTGACAATGCCCATAATCCTGTGGCGCGTGGTCTGCGCCTTAAACGTGGCTATGCTTATACGCTCGCCCACGAGCTGGTTCATCAGCGTAGACTTGCCCACATTGGGGTTGCCCACTATGTTTACGAATCCTGCCTTATGCATCTGTGTCATACATTTTATGACGGCAGCCGTGGCACGGGCCGCACGTCGGATATAATCAAGTTTGCAAATATACGGATTTTTTTCGTTACAGCCAACATAAGCAAACACCATGGGGCAGAAAACAAGACAAAAAGATGTTAAATGGCATATCAGCAACAGGCTTAAACCGGCCCCTTTGCAAAAGGATGCCTTTTACAACGCAAAAGGATACCTTTTGCAACACGAAAGGTTACCTTTTGCAACGCAAAACATGACCTTTTGAAAAACGGGCGGAAATGACCGCCCGCATGACGGCTTCCACATTATTTATTTAAGGGGGAGCATAAAATATGCATGTTTTTGCAAAATAATTCATTGTTCATGGACAACGTTCAAAAAAAAAGCCTATATTTGCCAAGTATACATTTTGGAACATGTTCTGGAAATAGAGCGCTTGAAGCGTCCATATAAACCAAGCGCTAAAAGTAAGTTTAACCTTTTAACCACAAGCAGATGAAACAATTATTTATCACGATGTGCCTTGCGGTGCTAACTTTGGCGGCTAAAGCAGACGACGTAAAGTTAGTAGTCAATTTCGCCAACGGCTCTTCGCAACAAGAGTTTGCCCTGTCCGACATAGGCAAATTAGCGTTCGACGAGAGCGGCTTTTCCATCTTCGAGGCAAACGGCACGGTGTCGCCCTTCACTTACGTGCAGGTAAGCAGCATCAAGTTTGCCAACTTCTCTTCCGGCATCGGCGCCATTGAAGCCACGACGGGCGGAATGAAACCCTACTACCGCAACAACCAGCTGGGCGTTGACGGATGGCAGGCCGGAAACACGGCCAAAGCCACAATCTACAACGTTGGCGGAATGATGGTTGCCAGCATCGACAACTGGGACGGAACACCGATTTCCACAAGCAACCTCGCCAACGGAGTTTATATCTTCAAAGTAAACAACAACACCATTAAATTCGTGAAACAATGAAAAAATTATTCTCATTAATCATAATGTGCCTCATCGGCGCAACATCGCTTTTGGCCCAGACAAATCCCAACCGTGTAATCATAACCGAAAAGTCCGGCAACGTCAAGAGCTTCCTGGCAGAGCGCATAGACAGCATCTGGTTCGCCAAGGTTGAAGGCCGCATTGCAGCCGAAATAGAATACCTCGGCTACGTGGAAGGCGGCGGCGAAAACGGTGAAGACATTATACAAATAGCTGTAACGCGCACCGCTGGATGCCAGGCGTTCCGCATCGACTGCATGCCTAAGAACAGGGCGGATATGCTCGGAACCGAAGCCAACATTGCAAGTTATCTGGAATCAGAGAACAGCGAGATGTATTGGCAAGACTTCACCCAGGCCAACATGAGCGGCTACGAATTCTCCCCAGACACCGAATACAGTATCGTCACCGTTGGTTACGACCAGTACGGCACGGCGTGCGGTGCTGAAAAAGTAGACTTCAGGACACCGAAGAAAGAGCTTGTTGGCGACTGCAGCATCGAATACGAAGTGACAGATATAACCCCGTATGAAATAACCATAAAGTTCACTCCCGCCTCTGGCGTTGCCGGATATGCGGCATGCCTCTTCGGAGAAGGCCAGGCTGAAGAGCAGTTCCAGCAGTTCGGCCCGATGTTCGGCTTCATCAACATGGGCGACATGATAAGGTCGTTCGGCTTCAACGACACAGGCGCGGCCACACACACATGGGAAAACAACGACCCCGGAACCAATTATGAAATATACGTACAGCCATGGGACGTTAACGGCACATACGCCGACATGATTGTAATACCCGTAACAACAAAGAAGATTGGCGGAGAAGGCGTAGCCGAGATGACCATCGAGATTGGCGACTTCGGCGGCAGCGAAAGCGGTTACTACCAGATTGTAACCTACACGCCCAACGACCAGGTATCGATGCACCGCGACATAATCATCGAAAAGAACTCGGAAAACGCTGAAAACGAGGAATACATCAAGGAACTGCTCATGACCGACATGCCCGGAGACCCAGAGTGGAACCAGTATGGAGTAGACGTCGCTTACTGGACAGCCGACCCTGAAACCGAATACATCGCCTACTCAATGGGCATGAACATCAACGACGAATGGGGTCCGCTGGCTAAAAAGGAATTCAAGACACCGGCTGCACCGGGCGCAGCAGCGGCTAAGGCAAAGACCGATGACGGCAGGGCGGCACGCGTGAAGAAGCAAAACTCTACCGGCAAGTTCACCATCCCGGCACTGGTTGGCAAATCTGCAATAACGCCGGTAAAGAAGACTCTGAAAGTAACAGAGTAACAACACAAAATGGCACAAGCCGGTATTAAAGCATAAAGAAGGAGGGAATGTCCGTTCGGACATTCCCTCCTTTACTTTAACCGGCCTGCAGCCGATACACGCCCGGAAGCCCTTAAGGCACCAATATCTTCCTTGCCGGCTGTCCGGCTTTCTTTACGATGTAGATGCCCTGCGGCAGACTGCCCTCGGCCATGCGCCGTCCCTGCAAGTCATATACAGCCGTCGGGCCTTCTTCTGCCGAAGCGTCGGGAGCCGTGATGCCTGAAGGCTCTCCAAGGTCAACGATGTATTCAGCCGACACTGCCGACAGCTCATCGCCGTTGACGCCCCTCACCGTGAAGCCGTATATGCCGTTCTCTTCGAGCGACTCGAACGTAAACGCCGCCTTGCCGCCGGTTGACACGTCCTGATAACCGCTTACCGGGGTGCGCGTAATGTCACAGCAGTCGGCGTAAACATCATCAATTACAATGTAGCCTGAAGTACGCTCGAAGACAAGCCTCAACGTTCCGGCCTGCCCTACGGGCACGTCGAGCACGCTTCCGGTAGTGGGCACGTCAAGCGTTGTCAGCGTGTTCCATCCCGTGCCGTTGTCTATTTCAACCCTGAGCTTGTTGCCCTCTACGCTCGAACGGCACCACAGCGACAGGTTGTCAATCCTTGTTTCGGGATAAGAAACGATAAGGTAGACGCCTTCCGACGGCATGCGAAGCGCCGGTGCAGCCTCGCCGTACCATCCATAGGAGCTGTTGTACTGCGTGCTGTTCGTCTCCCACTGGTCGGGCATGCCGTCGCCACGCTCGCTGAAGTCGTAGCCGCGACTGACGTTCTGCCCGCTGTATTCATGCTTCGTAAGGCTTATCATGTAGTCGTCGGCCTGTTCCATCTCGTTCCATGTTGCGGTGAAGCCTGTAGGAGTGATGTCAACCGCAGAGAGTCCGGTAGGCGACGCATTGTCAAAGTCGGGCGACAACGTGGTGACACTTAGCGTCGCAGGGGCTGAAATGTAGCCTACAAGGTAAGAGCACAGCTCCACCCGGTAAGTGGTTGACGGCTCAAGTCCGGTAATTTCATACGAGCCTGACTTTTCAATTGTGATGTCATCGAACCCGGGCAGAACCGTGAACCCGCCCTGTCCGTTGTCCTTGAGCACGCTAATCCTGTACGACCTCGGGTCAACAGCGTCTGTCCATTCCAGCCTGAAGCCGTCGGCCGTCACGTCTACCGCCTGCAGATTTTCCGGCGAAGGCAGCGTGTAGTTAACATCCTTCAGCAAAATGCGTATCATGCCGTCAACCTCGTTTATGTAGCCAAGGCTCGCCAAGGTGCCCCCGCTCCAAGGTTTCAGGTCTACACTCATTATGTTCTGCGTGCCGGGGAACGGGTCGCCGCTATACGACGACGTGCCTCCGTTGCCGTCGGCCTCTACTATGTCAACCCTCTGGTGCAAAGGGTCATTGTTCACGGAGTTGCCAATCCAGGCATCTTCATCCATGTCGATGTGCCACAGCAGCATGCCGTGTCCGGGCAGATACTCGTCCCACCCCTTTTGCTGGCGGTTCTCCATTATGAAATATTCATTGTCGAAGCCGGGCACTTTCACCCTGTAAGCCACGTTGCTGTCGCCAAGGTTAGGCAGCACGCTTATCGTGTCGGTGGCAAGGTCAAGGTCGGTATAGTCGAGCCAGCCCAGCTCTGCGCGCTCGAAACCGGAAAAGAGCGGCGGCGTGTTCATGTCGTCGTTGTACGAGCCTGACGCCATCGTGTCCCACTCTCCCGGGTCGAGGGCGAACATTTCTCCGTATTCACTCGTAGGATAGTGGTCGGCAAGGCCGAGCACATGGCCGAACTCGTGAACGAACGTGCCGATGCCGGTAGGCATGGAGGTGCCTCCGCGCAGCTCGTTGCCGCACGAGTAGCGGTCAATCCTTACGTTGTCAAGCGTAAGGCTTACGCCATAACCGGTGTAGAGGTAGTACGTATGCGGCCATATACAGTCGGCGTTGCCGGTGTCGGCCTCGCCGTATCCGGCATAGTAGAAGTAAATGTTGTCCACATACCCGTCGCCGTCGGCGTCATACTGCGAGAAGTCCACCTCGCCGTCAAGGGCGTTGCACGCCTCGGTTATGGCCTGTGCAAAGTTAATGTCGATGTCGATGCTGTTCGCGTTCTGCCCGTAATATGAATAAGGCTGTGACAGCGTTACCGGCCCGGCCACGTCAAACTGCGGGTCGAACTTGCCGAAAGACGACGCGAGGTAGAAGTCGCGCACGCTGCCGTTGGCGCCGTTGTCGTAAGTGAAGCCTTCCTCGTTGAGCATGTCGGTGAAGAACTGCTGGGGATTGCTTACGGTGAACTGGGTGTTCTGGAAGTCCATCAGTATCACGAGGCAACGCTGCCTGCCCATGGTGGGGAAGTTGCTCGTGCGTATCCTGCTGGGCTTCGAGCTTATCCTTTTCGCTACCGGAGCCTTTGCCAAGGCCTGTTTCATGGCCGGTATGTCCATGCCGTCGATGTAGGCACGCGCCTTGGCGTCCCTCTGGCCGGCATCAGTGGCGGCTATGCCGCTGCCGGCAAGCGCGCCGCCGTCAAGCCGCGCGTACTCAAGCACGCCCGTGGCAGAGTTGCGGAACAATGGAACCCCGTCGTCGGTGAACAGCATGTGCCCGTGCTCGTCACCCCTTATCAGGATGGTCAGAACAGTGCCGTCAGGCTGGCGCACTTGTTTCGGTTTGGGGTCGGCAGGTATTGCCGATGCCGCAAGCGGAAAATAAACGGCCGCGATACACGCCGCAAAAAGTCGTTTTAATCTCATAGTATTACCTTTTTATATTGTTATACATTGCCGGGGCTGCCTGCCGGCAGCTTTTGCCGGCGTTTCTCACCCACAAATAGCCTTGGTTGTTAAAAGCATGCCGGGACACGCGCCTCACGGCCGCCGACCCGGAATACGCCGCACATTGGCCCGCGGCGTACCGTTTTTTGCAAAGATACGTTTTTTTTAAATGAATGTCCGCAAGTTGCCAATCAATAAATTCGATGTTTAAAGTTCGC
>ENA-OQQU01001013-OQQU01001013.1-human-gut-metagenome-genome-assembly--contig:-NODE-1013-length-16629-cov-5.667491_pt1 | contig 16629 bp, 15 predicted proteins | sample MGYA00243233_ERZ505096 | MGnify/ENA primary metagenome ERZ505096 (study PRJEB26097, sample SAMN02712159) | human gut metagenome | biome: Gut microbiome | host: Homo sapiens | place: Denmark... | reverse complement strand
TTCGATAACTTGATTAACTTATCAATTGACGGTTCTGATTCTCCATTTTCCATTTTGACACCGCTTTATCTGAAACGCCGACAAGTACACCCAACTGATATTGAGACAGGCCTTTTCTCTCTCTTAGTGTACTGATAAAATTTCCAAAACTATAGTCTCTCATACTTATCCTCCGCTACTTGCTAATTACATTTTACACCAAAATAGTTCATTTGCAATTTGTTCATATCGAATTAAAGTAGATTTTTGTTGTTCGAAGCAATTGCGATTCCGATTATCACGAAACTGCGTGACTATTCACTTTTATTTGATAACAAAAAAGAGAGCCACAGAGTGACTCCCCCAGTGCAGTCCGGAAACATACACCTCATTCAATACAGATAATATACAAGATTATTATAAAAATGCAAGCACAATCAAATAATAGCCTCTACTTTCGCATCTGCGGCACCTGTGCCAAGATCACTGCGGTGAACACAAGCACGCAGCCGACGATTTCCCGCGGTGCTAACACCTCATGCAATACGACGAATCCACCGAGCACTGCAAACACCGATTCCAGACTCATCACGATGGATGCAACTGCCGGATCTGCATATTTCTGTCCTGCGATCTGAAGCGTATACGCGATACCGCTCGAGAAGATACCCGCATATAGGATTGGGAACCACGCGGCGGCAAGATCACTCCATGCCGGTTGTTCAAAGATTGCCATACAGATCAGAGATAACACACCGTTCGTAATAAACTGGATGCACGAGATCTTCACGCTGTCACAATCGTTAAAATGATCGACCGTCAGGATATGTCCGGTGAAGCAGACTGCGCACAGAAGCCCAAGCAGATCTCCAAAATACAGATTGTCGATACCGCCTGACATGCACAGCATGTACATACCACCAAGGCAGACAAAAACTGCCACATAAACAATCTTATGTAATTTCTTCCCGAGTAATCCGGATACGATTGCAACCATAACCACATACGTTGCGGTGAGAAACCCCGATCTGCCGGAGCTGGCCACGCCTTCCGGATATGCCGCGATACCACTCTGTTGCAGATTCGTTGCGAAAAACAACACACAGCCACAGAGGATACCACCGATCACGGTCCGTTTTATACTTTCTTTTTCGACCGGTTCTCCACTTACCTTTGCTTTCTGCTTCTTCATTCCCGTGCGAGCAAGAATCAATAGCGCAAGAAATGCCGCTCCAACTATGGAGCGGCTTCCGTTAAATGTAAATGTTCCAATCTGATCAGATGCTGTTGTCTGTGCTACGAACGTCGTTCCCCAGAAAAACGCGGCAAACAGCAACATAATACTTCCTTTTGTCTTTTTCATTTCAAGCCTCTTATTCTGCATCAATTGGATCTTTCTTTTTCTCAACTGTCTTGATCACCTGCAACACAACATACAGTAAAATCAGGCCGATTACCAGCGGAATCACAGGACTCTTCATTACTCCCGGAAGTCCCTTGCTATTACCAAAGAATCCGGCAATAATGTAAGTGACGAACGATACAAGTGCGACTGTAATCGCATATGGAAGCTGTGTGCTTACATGATTGATGTGATTACACTGTGCACCTGCGGATGCCATAATTGTCGTATCCGAAATCGGGGAACAATGGTCTCCACATACGGCACCTGCCATACATGCAGAGATGGAAATGATCATCATCGTTGCGTTTGTTCCCTCGAATGCATTTACAACGATCGGAATCAGCATACCGAAGGTTCCCCATGAGGTTCCGGTTGCAAACGCAAGGAAGCATGCAATGATAAATACAAGTGCCGGCAGGAAACTAAGCAACGCATCCGGTGTACTCTTCACGAGCTCTGCCACAAATTCTTTTGCGCCAAGGCTGTCTGTCATCGCCTTCAATGTCCAGGCAAATGTCAGAATTAAAATTGCAGGAACCATCGCTTTAAATCCTTCCGGAATACAAGACATGGATTCGCTGAATTTCAATACGCGGCGGAACATATAATAGATAATCGTAATCACAAGTGCAAAGAAGCTGCCATACATCAATCCAACCGATGCATCACTGCCCGAAAATGCTTCTACAAATCCAACGCCTGAGAAAAATCCACCACTGTAAATCATGCCGATGACACAGGCTGTAATCAGAACGATCATTGGGAATACAAGGTCAATCACTTTCCCCTTTGTCTCAACGACTTCATTTTCCGCGTTTGCATATGGACGGTCCGGTGTCGTGTAGATATCGCCCTTCAAAGCGTTCTTCTCATGCGTCCGCATCGGACCATAATCAATCTTTCTAACGATCAAAACAATCATAAATATAATCGTGAAAAGCGCATAATAGTTATACGGAATTGCACGGATAAAGATGGAGAATCCGTCCTCTCCCTCTACGAATCCGGCTACTGCTGCTGCCCATGATGAAATCGGAGCAATGATACAGACCGGAGCTGCTGTCGCATCAATGATATACGAAAGCTTCGCACGCGATACCTGATGCTTGTCTGTCACAGGACGCATCACGCTTCCAACTGTCAGACAGTTAAAATAATCATCAATAAAGATCAAAACACCGAGCGCAACTGACGCTAACTGTGCGCCAATCCGCGTCTTGATATGGGCGCTCGCCCATCGTCCGAACGCTGCCGAACCACCGGCTTTGTTCATCATACAGACCATAACACCGAGTATTACAAGAAATACCAGAATACCCATGTTATATGAATTGGTCAGCACGCGGACGATTCCGTCTTTGAATACATGGTTTACGGTTGCTTCAAATCTGAAGTTGGACCAGAACAGTCCACCGATCACAATTCCTAAAAAGAGTGAACTGTAAACCTCCTTTGTAATGAGTGCCAGCACGATTGCCACGACCGGCGGGATTAATGCCCAGAATGTTGCGTACATCTGTGGCACGTAATTTGCGATTTCTTCCATCTTCTCTCCTCGTTTTCTTTCTTATTGTCTGCCGCCCATATTCAGTCGGCGACATGGTATCTGGTGCATCTTACAGCATGGATGCACGAAGCTCTTCCCCTGTTTTATTCACAAGGTAAGCCGGTGCAATATCAAATACGGTCTTGCAACCGCTTGCTCCCTCATTTGCAAGTCTGTGAGCCGCTCTTGCATAAGCAATCAGTACGCTGGATGTAAACTCAGGGTTTGAATCAAGCTTCAGGCTGTACTCGATGATATGCTTGTTCTCCTTGTTCCAGCCGGTCACACCGCTGCGGAGTACAAATCCACCATGTGGAATTCCGCTGTGGTTTGCCTTCAGCTCTTCTTCCGAAATGAAGTGAACCGTTGTATCGTAATCTGCGAAATAGTTCGGCATTGTCTTGATTTCTTCCTCAACTTTTGCCGCATCTGCGCCCTCTTCAAGCACTACGAAGCACTCTCTTGTATGCTTCTGTCTTGTTGTAAGCGCCGGATTCTCGCCGTTACGAACTGCCTCAAGTGCGGATTCTACGGGAATCGTATACTGCTTGGCATCCTTGACACCTGCGATACGACGGATGGCATCGGAATGTCCCTGACTGACACCCTTGCCCCAGAATGTATAATCATTTCCCTCCGGAAGCAATGCATTTCCGTACAGACGGTTGAGTGAGAACATGCCCGGATCCCAGCCAACGGAGATAATTCCGATATGTCCGCTTGCTTTTGCACTTGCGTCCACATTCGCAAAATGCTCCGGGATTCTTGCATGTGTATCAAAGCTGTCGATCACGTTGAAATATTTTGCACATTCCGGTGTCTGCTCCGGAAGATCGGTTGCGCTTCCGCCGCACAGAATCATAACATCGATTTTATCCTTCCAGTCTGCCATGTCCTTTACGTTGCACACCTTGGCTGTCTGGTTCTTAATAACCAATTCATCAGGATTTCTTCTTGTAAATACGGCAACTAATTCCATATCATCGTTCTGGTTGATGGCTGCTTCTACGCCGCGGCCGAGATTTCCGTATCCGTAAATTCCGATTCTCATCATTTTGTTTTCCTCCTTATTCTATCTTGTTGCTGCAAAATGCATGTAATTCCACTGTGTATGTATTGCAATTAGAATTCATTCCTATGCGATGTATTGAAACTAAGAAGCACTAAATGTTCTGATATATGTATCTTACCCGGACGAAACCGTCGCCAATTCGCCATCCATGGCTCAGTGGCGACTTGATTGAACATCGTGTTCAATCATTTCTAATTTTTTGACAGAACATTAAGTGCTTCTAAGTTCCAAACATATACATAGTTCATGAATTGTAATTGCAATACATACATATTATATTTCATACGCATTTTGCAATAGCAAGATAAATTACATAATCCAATTTACTTTATCATACTTCGTTGCTTTTCACAACAAAATTCCGCTAAATCGTATCTTTTTGTACCTTTTCGTATGTTTTTCGGGGTTATTCTTTGTTTGGTTGTTCGGTTGATGTGGTGGTGCTTGTTGTGGTGTTTGTTGATTTCCTGCCGTACACATAGCCGTAAAAATCGGTGTTGATGACTTCATCGGACATGTAAAGTTTCGTTTCGACTTCCTTGATCTTATCGTCGATGTAGGATTGTGAAACTGTTTTTTCGTCCACATAGTAGGTCACTTCTCCGGTCTTCGTGTTATAGCCAATCTTGTCTGTCTTGAAGCTATGGTCGGCAAAGATGACGAGTTCTTCCGAATCGGACAGGATATCATGTCCTGCGAGTATGCGTGAATCGTATGTCACGCCAAGTAAATTCAAGACAGTCGGAAGGACATCTACGCTTGCGCAGAGCTTCTTGACATGAACCGGTTCTTCCATAGATGCAGACCAGATGCCAAGGCAGGAATGATGTTTTTCAAATGCATCATCGGATACATTCTTGCCTGCAAGCGCATCGTAGCCGCTGTCTGTCAGTCCATATGGATAATGGTCCGGTGTCACAATGAACACGGTCTTCTCCAGCTTTCCGGCTTCATCCAGCTTGTCGATCAGATCCTCTAATGCTTTATCGAGCTCCATCTGTGCAGCAATATACGCCACCGCGTCTTCCGGCAAGTCCATTCCTTCTGTGCATTTTTCTGCTTCCTCACGGTTCTTCAGGCACATGGCATTGTAATCGTAATTATATGGAAGATGCCCACTGAATGTCATAAAATACATCAGAAACGGTTCTTCGTTAATAAACTCGTTGTATACTGCCTCGATCGTATCATAATCGGAATATGTCACATAGCTTGGGATATCCAGACCATAATCGATTGCCTTGAAATCATATCCCATATTCGCATGTGTCTCACTCCGGTTATAATAATAGAAGTCAAAGTCGTGGTATGCTTTGCTTGTGTAGCCTTTCTCATTCAATGCATTGCCAAGTGCATACGGCTGATATGTATCTGCTGACTTATAAAAGCTCCACTCTGAGGAACACGGATACTGTCCCAGACAGTCTACAAATTCTCCGTCAATCGTACTGTGATACCAGATCGGATTATAGTAATTTTCAAATACAAAGCCGTCATTCATGATCTTATAAAGCGTCGGTGTGCAGTTCTCGTAGATACCGTATTTGCACAGGCTCTCCGCGGTAATGCAGACAACATTATACCCTTCGAACATACCCGTATATTCGTTCTGCATGGTCGGTGTCTGCTGCGCGCAATAAGCGGACAGATTCTTCAACTGCTCATCCTCGGCTGCCTGATACAGCTTCTTAAAATCAACTGCCGGATCAACCTGTTCCACATACGCAGGTGCTGCATCCGTATCGGTTGCCGTAGCTTCCATTGCATCACTTTCGGTTGCCGTCACATCATCTGGCTGCATATCTGTATCATCCAAAGTGAATGTCACATTTTTCTTTCCCCCGGTGAGCATCGTCTGCGCATCCCGCACGGTCGTCACACATACGCCGAGCTTGTTCATCGAAAGCTCCAGCACATACTGGTTGTGGAACAACTGATACGGCGAATACATCGCGCGTCCCTGCACATTCAGCAGAAGGATGGAAATGGCGCACAGACAAACCGCACTTGCCACACTTATAAGCCTTATTTTCATCTTCGGTCTGTCAAACTTTATCAGAAATACACGCAGCAAAACAAGTGCGATCACCGGCAACATAAACAGCAACATCCATCCAACATTCTGGCGAATCTTCTCGAACATCACGACCTTGAAATCCATCGCGTTCCCGGCCCCGCCGACAGACACCAGACTTAAGAATGTCCCAAATATCCGGAAATAGATGAGCTGCACGATATCATACACGCAGAATGCCGTAAGACCGACATACGCGATGATCTCATTTCCGATGCGCGGCAGCCATACAGTGAGTGCCGCTAAGAAAAGCCCCAACGTGGCACCGAACAAAATCGGATAGATGCTCGTGCTTTCGAGTTTATGGTAAATCGCCAGATGAAACAACACTTCCAGATAGATGCCCGCGCCCGCAAAAAATGGGATGCGCCAATAAGAAAATGCATGCTTCTCCTTCTTTAATTTTATTGTCTGTATCTGATTTTTCATTGTAATCCTCCAAACCTCACATACGCTCTATCAATCGCGCATTTTATTATATATGATTTTACCTTGTTTTTCACTATCTTTTATTTTATAATTTAATGTCAGTGTTTACGAAAAATAAGGAGGTGCCCTATGGCTGAAGCATATTCAAATTTTGCTGCTGTCTACGATGCGCTCATGGACAACATTCCCTATGACGCATGGGCGGACTATCTGCACAGCCTGCTTGTGGAATATGATATTGCAAGCGGCATTCTGGCAGAGCTTGGCTGTGGAACCGGAAATATAACCGAGCGTATGGCAGATTTCGGATACGACATGATCGGTATCGACAACTCCCCTGCCATGCTGGATATTGCAAATGAAAAGCGGGAACAGAATCATTCTTCATCGCTCTACCTGTGTCAGGACATGCGCGAGTTTGAGTTATACGGAACCGTTGCAGCCATCGTAAGTCTCTGCGACAGCGTCAATTATATTACCGAACCGGAAGAGCTTACGCATGTATTCTCGCTCGTCAATAACTACCTTGATCCGGACGGACTTTTCATCTTCGACTTCCATACGGAGCATTATTACCGGGATGTTGTAGCCGAAGCGACGATTGCTGAGGATCGGGATGATATCAGCTTTATCTGGGATAATTATTATGATGAAGAGGAAGCGATCAACGAGCTTGCTTTAAGCCTGTTCGTAAAGGAACCTTCGGATTCCGACGATAACCTGTTCCGCAAATATGAGGAATTACATGTGCAAAAAGGGTACACACTAAAGCAGATGAAACAGATGGTAACCGATTCCGGTCTTACCCTGCTTGCGGCCTATGATGCATTTACACATAAACCGGCGGATGAGGAATGTGAACGTATTTATATCATCGCAAAAGAAACACGAAACAAGAATTCAAAGAAACAATATATACAGTAATTTTGTATACCACTGCATCAATCATAAATAGCAAAACATGCAAGTATATATACAAAATTCAAGCACTCATTTTAAGGAGGATACATTTATGGCAGATACAATGATTCGTGGCATGGCAGCGAACAAGCAGGTTCGTTTCTTCGCCTGCAACTCTACCGATACTGTGGAAAAAGCAAGAATTACACATCATACAAGCCCGGTTGTTACGAACGCACTCGGCAGACTGTTGACCGGAGGCGTGCTGATGGGCGCCATGTGTAAAAATGATACCGACAAATTAACACTCCGTATCCAGTGCCAGGGGCCGATCTCCGGTATGCTTGTCACTGCCGATGCAAACGGACATGTCAAGGGATATGTCAGCGAACCGGAGGTTATGCTTCCTGCAAACGATGTCGCAAAGGCTGTGGACCTCGGTGTCTTAAGCGTCATCAAGGATATCGGTCTGAAGGAGCCGTATGTCGGCGACACCCATCTGGTAAGCGGCGAGATTGCAGAGGATCTGACCTACTATTTTGCAACAAGTGACCAGATTCCAAGCTCTGTGGCTCTGGGCGTGTTGTTCAACGACGATACATCCGTAGCGAATGCCGGTGGATTTATCATCCAGCTGATGCCATTTGCAGAGGACGCATTGATTGACGAGCTGGAGAAACGGCTGAAAGGATTTTCTTTCACTGCTCTTCTCAAGCAGGGCATGTCTGTGGAAGCTATCATACGAAAATTGTTTGAAGGCTATGATGTCGAGCTGACCGATTCCATGCCATGTGCATATGTCTGTGATTGCAGCAAGGAGCGTGTCGAGCAGGCAGTTATCAGTCTTGGCAGAAAAGAGCTTGGCGCTATGATTGCTGACAACAAGCCAATTGAAGTTGTGTGCGACTTCTGTCACACGAAATATACATTCTCACCGGATGAGCTGTTGAATATTCTGAAGAATAAATAATCCACTTATCCGATATAGTTTTGCATCACCTAAACAAAACAGATGGTACAAGCTGTGATATAAAATAATACATCAAACACGATCACAAGGAGGTTGGTAATATGGAACGAATCGATTTACATGTACATTCCAATGCGTCCGACGGTTCTCTGACACCGACAGAGGTTGCCGACGAAGCGATGCGGATGGGACTTTCCGCGATTGCCCTGACCGATCACGACACGGTCGATGGCGTGGCAGAAATCTTAGACTATACAAAGGACAAGCCTTTGGAGGTAGTGCCGGGCATCGAACTGTCCTGCTACTATAACAATCGTGAGATTCATATTCTCGGCTTCTATATGGACTATGAAAACCCAGAGCTTCAAAAAGAGCTTGCCGTATTAAAGGAAGCACGTGAGGGAAGAAATGAGAAAATGGTAGCGATGATGCAGGCAGATGGTCTCCCTGTCACGATGGAGAAGCTGCTTCACGGCAATCCGGACAGTGTCATCACACGGGCACATTTCGCAAGAGTTCTCGTCGAGGAAGGTGTCTGCAAAGACAAGGATACCGCGTTCCGCAAATACATCGGCATCGGCTGTAAATATTACCTTCCAAAACCACAGGTTACCTGTGAGACTGCCATGCGCATCTTAACGACTTATAGCAAAGCGGCATTTCTGGCACATCCTCTGCTCTATCATCTTGGTTACGCACAGATTGATGAGCTGTTAGCATATCTGAAGTCCCTTGGTTTAAAAGGACTTGAGGCATTCCACTCTTCGAACAACCGCTTTGAAAGTGAGAAGCTCCGCTCGCTGGCTGCCAAATACGGGCTGGCAATCTCCGGCGGCTCGGATTTCCATGGGGTTGTGAAACCGAATATACAGATGGGAATCGGACGGGGAAATATGAATATTCCAATGAGTCTGCTTGAGACAATTAAAACTTTATAAGTTTTCTCCGCGAAAAAAAGGAACCCAAACCGGGTTCCTTTTTGTATATGTTTATAGTTTCATGATTCCGAGTGTCTGCAGCAAAAGCAGGATCAGGAAGATTGGAGCGATGACCTTTACCATAGCAGTGTAAAGCCGCTTTCTTCCCATTTTACAACCGCTCTTTTCTACTTCTTCGATCACAGTCTTTGGTTTGATGACCCATCCAACGAGAATACAGGTTGCAAGTGCTACGATCGGCATCAGCAGATTGTTACTGATGTAATCCATGATATCTAAGATCTGCGCCGTTGAGCCGTTCGGAAGCTTGAACTCGAAGTACAGCTTGTTGTATCCGAGGCAGACAATGATACCAACGATCAGTGCGAAGATTCCCTCGATTGTGCCGGCCTTTGTTCTGCTTGTATGGAACGCATCCATAATACATGATACAACTGCCTCCATGACGGATACCGCACTTGTAATTGCAGCGAACAATACCATTGCAAAAAAGATTGTACCGATTATATTTCCGGCAACACCCATTGCAGCAAATACCTTTGGCAAAGATACAAACATCAGACTTGGTCCGGATGACATACCCTCTGTTCCCATAAATGCATACACAGCCGGAATGATCATTGCACCTGCAAGAAATGCAACAACCGTATCAAAAATCTCAATCTGATTAATTGATTTTCCAAGGTTTGCATCATCCTTCACATACGAACCATATGTAATCATGATACCCATTGCCACAGACAAGCTGAAGAACAACTGACCGAGTGCATCGATCAGAACCGTAAATAACTTTCCGATTGTCAGTCCCTCGAGATTCGGAACAATATACACCTTGAATCCCTGCAGACCGGTTACTACTTCACCTGCATCATTTGTATTTTTCAACGTTAATGAGAATATTGCAATTCCCAAAATCATGACAAGCAGGATTGGCATGATAATCTTCGATGTAGACTCAATTCCTTTATTGACACCACGGAATACGATAAATGCAGATACCGCAAGGAAGATCACAAATGTAATAATCGGTTCCCACTGTGACGTGATGAATCCGGTAAAGAATCCATCCTGTGCAGCGTCGGCTCCATGTCCTGTCAAAAATACGAAGAAATATTTTACTACCCAACCACCGATTGTGCAGTAATACGGCATGATGATAACCGGTATAATACTCGCAATAGCACCTAAGAATCCCCATTTATCATGAAGCTTCGTATATGCCGTGAGCGGGCTCTGTTTCGTCTTTCGACCGATCGCAATCTCCGTAGTCAGCAGCGTATAGCCAAATGTCAATGCCAGAATGATATAGACGACTAAGAATAATCCGCCTCCATCCTTGGCTGCCAGATACGGAAACCGCCAGATATTTCCAAGACCAACCGCACTACCTGCCGCCGCAAGTACGAATCCGATTGATCCACCAAATGAGTGTCGCTTCTTTTCTTCCATCCTTTTTCCCTCTCTTTTTTCGTTCTCGATTCACAACACATACCCTCTTATAAAGAATTCTGTATCATGCATCTTGTCCGTTATTTGCTGTCTGATTTCATTTTGTTGTCCTATAAACAGCAGATAAGAGCCATTTTATCATAGATTCATTTTTAAATCCACATCTATTTGATAAAAACAACAAAAATGGGCAGATATATGTGTGATACACACATCTGCCCGTACTTATGATTGTTATAATTTTGTCCAATCTATTTTACCTGATTGGCTTCATGGATGGTTCTATTTTCATAATCGACCGCATTCTGTAAGGTTGTCCGGCTGATTGCCGCAAGTGCTTCCCGCGTCAGAAAACCCTGATGGGACGTAATGATAACATTGGGGAATGAAAGCAATCTGGCTGTGATAGAATGCTGTAACAGTTCGTCCTCCCGGTTTTCAAATACATTGTCTCCCTCTTCCTCGTAGACATCCAGACCGACGCCGAAGAATTTGCCCTGCCGGATACCCTGTATCAGTTCCTCTGAATCGACCAGCGCACCACGGGATGTATTGACTAAGATCACATCATCCTTCATCTGTGCAATCGTATCCTTGTTGATCATGTGATAAGTCTCGTCTGTGAGCGGGCAATGCAGGGAAATCAAGTCACTCTGCTTCAGCACGTCTTCGAGCGGCATGTATTCCACGAATTCCAGCTCTTTATTCGGGTACATATCATACGCGATTACGCGCATACCAAATCCACGGCAGATCCGGCACATTGCAGCACCGATCTTTCCGGTCCCGATGATGCCCGCGGTCTTCCCATGAAAATTCACTCCGGTTAATCCCACTAAGCTGAAATTATTCTCCCGCACCTTGATGTAGCTTTTGTGTACATGGCGGTTGACCGCAAGCGCCAGTGTAATCGCAAGCTCCGCAACGGCTTCCGGAGAATAGCCCGGCACACGCAGCACCGTAATGCCAAGTTCATTTGCCTTTTCCAAATCTATGTTATTAAACCCGGCACAGCGAAGCAGCACCAGTCTGATATTTATTGCAGCAAGCTTCTCCAGTACCGGCGCGCTCAGATCCGAGTTTACAAATGCACAGATTGCATCGCAGCCCTGTGCGAGTGATACAGTCTTCGGAGAGATATCAACTTCGTGGTAGATGATCTCGATGTCCGGGAAATGGGCAAGTTCTTTCTCGAAGGATTCCACGTCGTAGGTTGCTGCATCATAAAATAGTATCTTCATAATATGTGTCTCCTTTCTCAAACAACTTATTGTGAATCCTAAATATCTTCAACACATATTTCAATATGATTCATTCTATATACAATGTATTGACACTAAGAAGTTCTAAATGTTCTGTTTTATCTATTCCCATCATACGCCACCGTCGCCAATTCGCCATCCATGGCTCAGTGGCGACTTGTTTGAACATCGTGTTCAAACATGGCTGCTTTTGTAACAGAACATTAAGAACTTCTAAGTATCAAACATATCGTATATTTTCATGAATCAATATTGAAATATGTGATATACATTCTAAGATTCACAATTTGTTTTTTTAAAACAGATATCTTTTTTTATCACTTTTATCTGTTATTCGGTTTAGCTTAAAGCACACACATATTATGTCCAATTTTTCCTTGGTTATCACGTACTACTGCAGCCGGATACTGATTTCACCGGTTGAGAGATTTTCGCGGGTGCCATCCTCGTACTCGACAAGAAGGTGGCACATGTCGTCGATATCAAGGGCGGTTGCCTTGCGCTCGCCATCCTTTGTCACAACACGGATACCTTTTCCAAGAACCAGGCTGCGCTTCTTGTATTCCGCGATGAATTCTTTCTTCGCAAAGTTTTTGTAGTAATAGAAATAGCGGTTCAGTGTCTCTGCCAGAATCTTATTCTTGATGTCACCGCTTTGCTCCTGCAGGACAGAACCGGCAATATTCTCCAGTTCCTTACCAAATCCTTCCGTCGGCATATACAGATTGATTCCGATTCCAACGATCACGTATTCCGGGTCTAAGTTTTCCATCTGGAATGCTGCCTGTGTCAGGATGCCGCATACCTTGTGCGAATCGATAAAGATATCGTTGACCCATTTGATCTGTGGTTTCTTGTCCGTGTATTTCTCGATTGCTTCGCACACTGCCACAGCAGCGATCGTCGTGAGCAGCGTCACTTCCTGATTCGCAATCTGCGGCTTCAACAGGATACTGAAATAGATTCCTGTATTTGCCGGCGACATAAACGACCGCCCCAGTCTTCCGAGTCCGTTCGTCTGCTCCATCGCAGCAAGCACCAGGCCTTCTTCCTCCTGCGTCCGCTCACGGAGTGCAAGGTTCGTGGAGTTGATACAGCGGAACACTTCCAACCGCACCGGGCACTCGACGTCCAGATATTTCGCCGTTCCCTGTACAGACAACACATCCGTATCCTCCGCCAGCTTGTAGCCTTTGTTGTTCACGCCCTCGATTGCAAATCCATCCTCCTGCAATTTGCGGATGGCCTTCCAGACTGCTGCCCGGCTGACAGATAGTTTCTTCGCAAGCTGCTCGCCAGACAGATAGGTGCCTCTGTTTTCTTCCAGTGTCTTTATGATTTCATCTCTGACTGCCATATTTCCTACTCTCGATTCTTTGTTTTTCATGTCGCCTGACGGCTCCATGTGTGTGTTCGCAATATGTCTAAGTTTCTTCGGACGACTTACTCCGCAAGCTTTGTAATTCTTGCCGCATCATACGCGCCACTCCGGAGCATGTCAATCTCTTCCTTGTATGGTGGAAATGCTTTCTTCGCATCTGCAAGTGATTTCACATATGGTGTCTCCAGAATCTTCGGTACGTCCAAGAAATCCTTATGCCATACGATCTTGTATAACGCATCAAACCCAATCGAACCAAGTCCGATATTCTCATGGCGATCCTTCGACGCTCCGCGTGTATTCTTACTGTCGTTGATATGGAATACCGCAATCTGGTCCTTGCCGATGATCTTGTCGAATTCTTCGATCACGCTATCGAAATCATTTGCCACATCATATCCGGCATCGTTCGTGTGACACGTATCAAAGCAGACACGCAGCTTGTCATTGTAAATGACACCATCATAGATACGCGCCAGCTCCTCGAAGCTTCTGCCAATCTCGCTGCCCTTTCCCGCCATTGTCTCAAGCGCGATATTCACCGGCGTATCTCGGGTAAGCACTTCATTTAACCCTTTGATAATACTATCGATGCCTGCGTCGACACCGGCATTCACATGGGAACCCGGATGCAGGACAAGCGTCTTGCTTCCCATTGCCGCGGTCCGCTCGATCTCTGTCTTTAAGAAATCAACCGCCAGCTGATAGATTTCCGGCTTCACCGTATTTGCCAGATTGATGATATACGGCGCATGTACCACAAACTCTGTGATATCATTTGCCCGCATCAGCTCCCACGCTTCTTCCACGCGCAGCTCTGACACGTCCTTTCTGCGCGTATTCTGCGGCGCTCCTGTATATAACATAAATGTATTTGCGCCATAAGAGAGTGCTTCCTTCACCGAGCCAAGCATCATCTCTTTGCCGCTCATTCCAACATGACTTCCGATTTTCATACTGTATAAACTCCTTTTTATGAAATGTCTGTATATGATTTTATGCCTTACAACGATTGTCCGGATTGAGGCTGCGTATTATACCCATTGTTCGGCATTTGGTACATCGGATCACCATAGTATGGTGTCTGCTGCATGTTATTATCCCTTCCGCATAACGTTCCAATCGTGATTGCCAGAAATATCATAGCCAATATATGAAATGGTTTTTCCATAAAATTCCTCATATTATTCAGAATCGAAGCTTTCGCCAGCACTGACGCCCCATAAAAAAAGGCATATTTCCGGTTTACTGCAACCACACATACAACATTTAATACATTTAAAATAATATGGCTCACAAGAACAATGACTGAAATCGCCAATCCGGTTCTTTTCTTCTGCGATTTCCGTGTGATGGTGCATGCAAGAATATACAGTCCCACAGTCAGGATAGGACATATAATGCAGCGGATATCAAAGATTCGTTCGTTGTTTACATCCACGCCAAAAGATTGAACATATTTGTCCTGCGGTCCAAAGTAAATAATCCAGTTCATAATCATAGCCAGCACACTGCAGATCATCGCGATTGTAACCAAGACATTTGTGCATTTTAGTTTCATACGCTTCCCCCATATTTATACTATAGTTTGCTAACCAAATAACCGGAGCATTGTCAAACAATCACTCCGGAATCAGTTTACAATTATTGTAATTATAGCATTTTTCTACAGGAATATCCACAGAAGATTTTACAGTACCTTGCTGCCATTGGCGGTCAGCTTGAATTTCGCTCCGAACAACTCCGCCCCGTGCCTGCACATCTGCATGCGTCCAAGGAAAATATCGAAATACTCATACATCGTACAGATCTTCTCGTCAATTTTGAGTTCCAATGCAATCTGGCGTTTCTCCCGATTGATCTTCAGATTCGCTTCCGTGACTGCGTAATTCACCCAGTCGTGAATATCGTAGGTCGACTTATCACGCGAACGCACACGGCTTCTGCGGACATCCGTCTTATCCGCAATAATCATCGCCGCTGACACAATATCCACGGCACCTCCGGTTGACTCGTCGTGATGCCCAATCGCAGAAACGATGGTTGCACGATCTGTAAACGGCATATCCATCCGCCGCAGGATATCATTTGCAAGGAGCGCGCCATACTCGGCATGGTGTTCACGATTGACTGCATTTCCAATATCATGCATATATCCGGCGATCTTCGCAAGTTCGATCTCCGCGTCAGCATGTCCGAACTTCTCCAGCAGATATGCCGCCCGTTCTGCCACCAGCGTGCAATGTGTCTTCGAATGCTCCGTATAGCCAAGCGTGGCTAAATTCGCATCGCCCTTCTTGATAAATTCGTTAATCTCTTTGTTCTTGATGATGTCTTTGTATAATATCTGTGCCATTTCCTAAACCCTTCTTCTGTAATATGTAAATAGTTCCGGCAGGATCTGCCACATACTCTTCATGTAAAAACCCCCATTTATTATGATTTCTATTTCATAATAAACAGGGGTTGTTAAATATGTTATCTCGCATATGTTAAATACTCGTAAATGTTAATTTACTTATGCAGTTGTTCTTTGTCTTTGATGTAGGCGAGCAAGCCCTTGCAACCTACCAAAACATCCTCAAATGTCTGGTCAAAATCGCCGGTATACCATGGATCAGCCACATCTCGCGCCTCGCTCAGTTTATGAGCCTTCTCATAGTCCGCAAACGCTAGCATCTTGTAAATCTTCCCTTCCACATCACTACCACCGGCAATCCGCGTCATATTCCGAATATTCGCACCATCCATTCCGATCAGATAATCATAATATGTATAATCCGCGCGTGTCATCTGTCTCGCCCGATGTGGAATCAACGGAACCTGCTCCTGTTGCAATTTTCGCTTTGTCCCATGGTGCGGCGGATTCCCAATCTCCTCTGTACTCGTCGCTGCCGAATCAATCTCAAAATAGGAATCGAGATGAGACTGGCGGGCGAGGTGGGTGAATACGCTTTGAGCCATGGTGGAACGGCAGATGTTGCCGTGGCAGATGAAAAGTATTTTTATCATGCATTAAAAACTCCTTGAAAATACTGATTTTCCTTGATTTTACACCACTTTCTACGATTTGCTGTGATAAAGTATTTTCTTTGTTTTCGTCGCATATCGTGGCATAAATTCGTATATTTTGTCATCCAAATTTAGTAAAAATCTTAGTAAAACAGCTCGATTTTCTCATTTTACTAAAGACTTTCTCCACTTAGGTTTTCTTTTAGTTGTAT
>ENA-OQQU01000996-OQQU01000996.1-human-gut-metagenome-genome-assembly--contig:-NODE-996-length-16735-cov-8.784532_pt1 | contig 16735 bp, 14 predicted proteins | sample MGYA00243233_ERZ505096 | MGnify/ENA primary metagenome ERZ505096 (study PRJEB26097, sample SAMN02712159) | human gut metagenome | biome: Gut microbiome | host: Homo sapiens | place: Denmark: Copenhagen... | reverse complement strand
ATAATATATTATCAATTATAATAAAAATGACGGATATATAGATAAAATATTATCTATATAAATAATTGCGGGGTAAAGATACATGGAACCTTTTGTATGGGAGACACCGGATGAATTAGATAAGAAATTGGCAGAAAGAGTTCGCAATATACGAAAGCGTAGATCGTTGTCACAGCAGCAGTTAGCGGAACAAAGTGGCGTAAGCTATGGATCAATCAAACGATTTGAGCAAACCGGACAAATCTCTCTGTTGGGATTGACGCGGATTGCGGTTGCACTGGATATAGCAGATGAGCTTCGGGAATTGTTTACACGGGTTCCGTACAAGGATATTCAGGAGGTTATGAATGAGACAAATAGAAGATAGGATGCTTCAGGTTTGCTATGAGGATCGTTTGGTGGGAACGATGGTGTTAACAGCAGACCGAAAAGCTGCTTTTGAATATAGTGATGAATGGCTGGAAGATGGATTTTCAATCAGCCCTTTTTCGCTGCCGCTGAAAAAGCAGGTATTTGTGCCGAAAAAAGATTATTTCGACGGGCTGTTTGGAATATTTGCAGATAGTCTTCCAGATGCGTGGGGAAGATTATTATTAGATCGGCTGCTTAGGGCAAATCATATCAATCCGGATGAACAAGGTGTTTTAGAACGTCTTGCTATTGTGGGAGATTCCGGGATGGGGGCTTTGTGCTATCATCCACAGAGCGTTCTGGTGTCGGAGCAGGAAACGGATGATCTGGATGAATTAGCAGAAGCGTGCCATAGAATCATGAATACAGAATATTCGGATAAATTAGATGAATTATATGGGCTTGGTGGAACCAGCGGCGGAGCAAGGCCAAAGATCATGACGAGGATAGATGGGGAAGATTGGATCATAAAATTTCCAGCACATGTTGACAGGGCAGATATTGGACAAATGGAATATGATTATTCGGTCTGTGCAAAAAAATGTGGAATCGTTATGAGTGAGACAAGGTTGTTTCCATCGCAGCGACATGCAGGATACTTTGGAACCCGGAGATTTGATAGAAAAACGGATGGGAGCAAGGTTCATATGGCAACGGCGGCAGCGTTGTTAGAACTTGATTTTAACCAGCCAAGTCTGGACTACCATGACCTGATGAAATTAACAAGAATAATGACGCGAGATAATAAAATGGATGTTGAAAATATGTTTCGCAGAATGTGTTTTAATGTATTTGCACATAACAGGGATGATCATTCAAAGAATTTTTCGTTTGTATATGATACTGAATCAGAAACATGGAGATTGAGTCCGGCATATGATCTGACGTATAGCACAACCTATTATGGTGAGCATACAACATCTGTTGATGGAAATGGACAAGATCCGGGAGAAACGGAGCTTTTGACAGTAGGAGTGCAGGCAGGAATGAAGAAAAAACAATGTCAGGAGATTATAAACGAAATCAAACAACGGGTTGAGGAAGATCTGAAGGCTTATGCAACCTTCCAAACCACATAAAGCTTGTAAAATCTCACATAATGGAGTAAAATGGAAAAAGCAATTAAGGAGGAAACTTTTATGGGTAAGGACGATTGCATTTTTTGCAAGATTGCAAATGGTGAGATACCATCAGCAACAGTTTATGAAGACAGCATATGTAGAGTAATACTTGATGTAAATCCTGCAAATAAAGGTCATGCTTTAATTATACCAAAAGAACATTACGATGATATATATAGCATGGACGCGGATACTGCTTCAAAGATCTTTACGATTGCAACAGAGGTTGCCAAGGCTCAGAAAGCAGAATTAAATCCTGACGGACTGAACATTATTCAGAACAATGGCGCTGCTGCAGGACAGACAGTATTCCATTTTCACATGCATCTTGTACCGCGATTCATTAAGGATACGGTTACAGTTACATGGGTTCCGGGTCAGTCAGACAATGAGGAACTGGATCAGTTGTCAAAGGCACTTCGTAAGAGAATTTAAGGAAAACATGGATAAAAAGACAGAGACAGGGATAACTTCAAATCAGTTAAAGCTTCTGGCATGTATTTTTATGTTATGCGACCATGTAGGACTTGTTCTAATGAATAATAACTGGATAATGCGGGCTGTAGGACGGCTCGCATTTCCTATATTTGCATTCTTGCTGGTAGAAGGATACAGACACACGTCGGATATCAGAAAATATTTTATCCGGCTTTTTTTGTTTGCCTTGATATCGGAAGTCCCTTTTGATCTGGTAACAACCGGTCGTCTGTTTGATATGCAAAAGCAGAATATCTTCTTTACGCTTGCAGCAGGGCTGATCGTGCTTTATCTCGGAAAGGTAGCAAAATGGAATCAGATGGGAGCAGTCATCGGAATTGTTGTCATTATGGTAGTTGCAGAAGCACTGCATTTTGATTATGGAATTGCCGGCATCCTTCTGATCGTATTAATGTATTATTCGACCCAAGATGGCACAGCGGAACATGCATTCAGAAATGCCGGCCTTGTGACGGGACATTATCCATTTAGCAGGAAACTGCGTCAGAATATGGGATTTGCGATCGTATCGGCGGTGTTGTATTTCCTGTTTTACGGAATAAGACAGCTCTATGCTGTTTTGGCGATCCTACCGATCAGTCTGTATAACGGAGAGTATGGTCGAAAGAATAAAGTTCTAAAATATGCATTCTATGTGTTTTATCCGGCACATTTGCTCATTTTATATCTGCTTGGCAGGGTGATTTTATAGTATAACTTTTTTAAGATGAAATATTATTTTATTCTGAAAATGCTAAAAATTAAAAAACAGTGCTGTGATCTATGTAAAATTATTGATTTTTTGTCGCAAAATATAAATTTCCTATTGACTTATGAAGATTTATCAGTTAGAGTATAGCTGTTTCTGAACTGCATTGCAGTTCGAATACAAGTAAATATTTATAAATGCTCTTATTCAGAATGGTGGAGTCATAAGGGACTGTGAAGCCATGGCAACCCCGGAACAGGTGAAATAAATACCTGTATGGAAGGTGCCTTCCTGAGCGAGTCTGTAATATGCAGACGTCGAACAATGAGAGGTTTGATTTTATCAATCCGCTCAGAGCGGATTTTTCTTTTGCCTAAAATCAGGTAGAGACGTCCTATCTGAAAAAAAGAAAAATCAGAAAGTCATGTGAACGAATACGCATGGCTGTAGCTATAGACAGTATTTATACAAGGAGGAAATGATGGAAAAATTATTATTCACATCAGAATCAGTAACAGAAGGTCATCCGGATAAAATCTGTGACCAGATTTCAGATGCGGTATTGGATGCGTTGATGGAACAGGATCCAATGAGCCGTGTGGCTTGCGAGACATCTATTACAACAGGTCTTGTACTTGTAATGGGTGAGATTACAACAAAAGCATATGTAGATATTCAGAAGATTGTTCGTGAGACGATCCGTGAGATTGGATACGACAGAGCAAAATATGGATTTGACTGCGATACCTGCGGTGTTATCACGGCAATTGACGAGCAGTCAGCAGATATCGCAATGGGTGTTGATAAGGCGTTAGAAGCAAAAGAGCATCTGATGAGCGATGATGATATCGAAGCGATCGGTGCAGGAGATCAGGGTATGATGTTCGGATTTGCAACAAATGAGACCCCGGAATATATGCCATATCCGATTGCACTTGCACATAAGCTTGCAAGAAAGCTGACAGAAGTAAGAAAGAACGGAACACTTTCATATCTTAGACCGGATGGTAAGACTCAGGTAACAGTAGAGTACGATGAGAATGGAAAAGCAAAGAGGCTCGATGCAGTAGTTCTTTCAACTCAGCATGGCGAGGAAGTATCACAGGAACAGATTCACGAAGATATCAAGAAGTATGTATTTGATCCGGTTCTTCCTGCTGATATGGTAGATGAAGATACTAAGTTCTTTATTAATCCGACCGGAAGATTCGTTATCGGCGGACCGAATGGTGACAGTGGACTTACAGGACGTAAGATCATCGTAGATACTTATGGCGGATATGCCCGTCACGGCGGCGGTGCTTTCTCAGGAAAGGATTGCACAAAGGTTGACCGTTCAGCAGCATATGCAGCAAGATATGTAGCAAAGAACATTGTAGCGGCAGGACTTGCAGATAAATGTGAGATCCAGTTGTCTTATGCGATCGGTGTTGCCAGACCTACATCTATCATGGTAGATACATTTGGAACAGGAAAGGTATCCGATGAGAAGCTGGTTGAGATCATTCGTGAGCATTTCGATCTTCGCCCGGCCGGTATCATCAGGATGCTTGACCTCAGAAGACCAATCTACAAGCAGACAGCAGCATACGGACACTTTGGAAGAACTGACCTCGACCTTCCGTGGGAGAAGCTCGACAAAGTTGATATGCTAAAGGCATATTTATAAAAGGTATAGATAAAAAGCCTGTCGGAAGTTTGCAGCTCTTGAATAAGGTTTATAATCACGTTTGCTTGTTTAATATTGGCGCTATTGTAAAAATAAAAATAAGACCTGACAGAGTTTGTTATTTCTGATTAAGGTTTCATAATCCATAGTGTAGCCGACTGAGTTTCATTCAATTTTGTGCCATGTCGTCGCCGCAAAAGTTTTTATCGCGGCAGAGACATGTGCATATAAAATTGAGTGAAACAAAGGTAGGCAAACGTGATTAGAAACCTTAATAAAGAATAACAAACAATTCTGGTCAGGTCTTATTTTGCTATTATTAAAATCTTATTTTTCCTTTTTATCCTCCGGTGCGTTCTGCTTGATCGGCTTGAACTGTAAGGAACCGGCATTCTTCTTAGGATCTTCATGGTTGATGATCGCTTCGGCCATGTTGAATACCTCTGACAGGTCTGCGGTATTCATAGATGAATACTTAGCAGCTTTCTTCACGATCTCTTCTGCTGGTGTTAATTCCTGTTCCTTCTTTGCATCAGCACTTAATCTGGTAGATGTAATGTTTTCTACCTTGGTAGCAGGTTCTGCTTTTAATTCCGTCATTCCATCATGAGTAGCAGCGGCTGTTTCTTTTACAGAAGTATTTGCATCCGGTTCAGGCTGTTCTGCCTCAGTGGTATCTGTAGCAACCGCTTCCTCTGTTGTAGCCTGTAAATCGGTCGTATCTGCTTCAGCAGGTTCTGTTTTGGCCTTAATCTCAGGGATCGAAGATGCCTCAATAGAATCCTTGTCAGAAGACTCGTTTAAGACAAGCTGTTCGGAATCTTCGGAGCTGTCTGAATCCGCAGTATCGTCTATAGTGTCTGCCTTAGCAGAGTCATCCACAATTTCTGAGTTGTCTGCAACGTCGGTAACACTACTGATTTCTGATGTCTTAGAATCAACATTTGCATCATCGGCATCATCTGTAGTATCTGCCTCAATATTATCGTCGGTATCATCTGTGGCATCTGACTCAACACTATCGCCGGCATCATCTGTGGCATTTGCCTCAACACTATCACCGGCGTTATCAATAGCATTTGCATGAATATCTTCGTTGGCATTAGATTCGACATTATCGCCGGCGTCGTCTATAGCGTCAGTATCAATATCTTCATCGGTCATTTTATCAGGATCGTTCGGATCATCCGGCTCATCGTCTTCAGGCAGACCCTTTCGGATCACACGTACAAGCATGCATGCAAGGATGATGATAAGGAAGAACATAACTACAACGACAATGATGCAGATTGTCAGAACCTTATCCTTATGCTGGTCGAAGAATGAACCGTCTGATGCAGCTTCTTCCTGCTTTTCCGTTACAGGATCTGCATTATATCGGACAAATGTTTTCTCAACTGTATCGTATCTGTACCAGCTTGGGTCAGAATCCGGACTCATAGCATATACCAAGATAACTTCATCATTTTCTGTTACATGGTAAGCAGTAACGGTGTTTCCACCAAAATCATAAGAGAATGAGCTGTAACCTTCCGGCTTGCTTACGTTGTCAGATGGTTCCAGAATAATAAAATTCTTATATGCCGACTGCACATTGATCAACGGAACTGCTGTTTTTGCATTCAGATCAATGATGTACCATGCCCCGTTTTTTCCATCTTTATCCGTCAGATATGCACATTTGATCTGACCATTAGGAGAAGTATATAAGATTACATCGGTGCCATCAAATTTTTCTTTTGACTGGGCAAACCCTTCAGGGACACTGATCTTGCTATAATCCTGAGAGAAATAATAATCGGTTCCGTTTACATTGATAACAGCCCGTGTATCAACGATTTCCTCAACATTTACCGTAAGATCATAAATGTGTGTGTCGCCTGTCTCGGCGGTAACTTTTATCGTAACATGTGCCTGCTTGCCCGGTTCGAAGTTCTCGTTTCCGTCAATAGATACAGATGATTTGGAATCTTCCGGTAAAGCATTGATGGCAAGACTTGTTGTTTCACCCGGAACAGTTGTCTCATATGAATATACATCCTTTGAAAATTCCGGCTTTAATTCGCCCGGTGTGATTTGAAGGGATGAAAGGAAACAATTATCGGACATTTCTTCGGTTGTCTCCTCGGAAGTTTCTTCGGTGCTTTCTGTAGATTCTCCGCTTTCGGTACTTCCGGCTTCGGTGGAACCCTGTTCTTGTGTAGTTGCAGCCTGGGTGGTGGAATCTCCACCGTTGTTGCCGCTACCTGCTGCTGTTACAGTGATCGTAGCACCGGCATTTGAGACAGAGCAGCTTTCCTCACCCCAAGTATATACGTCTGAGCTTCCTGTACCTACATAGGAAGAGCCGCTTGCGATAGCAGAAAATGTAAAGCTGTTAGAAGCAGATTTGATATTTCCGTCACCGTATCCGGCACAGGAAATTGTACCGCCTCCGCCATATCCGTCACCAGAAGTGTATTCCAGGACGGAAGAATCATAGGACAAGCAATAGCTGTATGCACCCAGTGCTTCGGAGCAGCTTACTGATACGGTTACTGTTACCGAACCTCCCTTTGATACACTTGAAGATGAAAGGGAAATGGAGAACTGGGTAGAAGCGGCCTGCGCTTTTATCGCGTTTCCATACACAAAACAGCTGAGAGCCATGATCAGAACCAGAATCATCGCTGTACATTTTTTTAGCTTAGTCATAGTAATATCTCCTATCATAACCTTGTAAAAGGCTTATTTTTGTGAAATCTTGGCAGCACCCATCAGGAATTTCTGAACCTTTAACAGATCCAGTGCAGAGAGACCGCCGCTTCGTTTGATATTGGCTGCCTGCAGGAATGCACCCTTTAATGAGGAGGCGCCGATGATATGTTTCTGAATCTTTAACAGATCCAGTGCATTGATCACACCATCACCTGTTACATCACCAAAGATAATAACATTATAAGTGCTTGTATTACCGGATACTGTGATCTTTACAATGTCACCTGTTCCGATCTTACCGGATGTCTTTTCCTTACCGGAAGCATTTGTAATGCTTATCGTTCCATTTGTGCATCCTAGAGTTGACAGGAAAGAAGAGACAGTAGTTGATGGAGCTACTCCGCTGATTGTTTCGTCGGAGATGATGTAGTCTCCATCAAATTCAGGATCAGATCCTCCGTTTCCGGTTGACTTACCGCGGACTATAGTTATGGTATAAGTTCGTTTTGCACCACTTTGTGCTGTAACTGTAACTTTAGCTGTATTTGTTCCCTTTGACAGGGAGATCTTTCCGGTTCCGGATACAGAAGCATGGCTGTTTACCGGGGTGGCGGAGATCTTAACTGAGGTTGTGCTCTCAGATACGATCAGGGAATATTTCTTCGTTGAGTTAACGGCATAAGTCGGTGTCAGTGAATAATTATCGATCGTAAGAGACTTCAGATAATTATTCGGATTGCCGCTGTCTGCCGGTTTCCCCGTGTTTGTGTCCGGCATATCGGTATAGACCGGAATGCTGAAAGTGATCGCATCATTTAAGGTACCGGAGCCTGCGTAGGCATTAAATACTTTCGATGCTTCTGATGATACAGCCTGTACATTTGACATATATTGATGAGAGAACAGGTTGGATGTATTTGTAACGTTAAATTTTTGTGTATACAAAGTATTCTGTTTTTTCAAAATGTAGTTGTTGCCGATATACTGTGCGCCGCCATAAATGGACTTGTAGACATTGTTCCATGGTCTTCCGTAGGAACCGCTGGTCGCTGCCCAGCGCAGAGCATTTGTTACAGCATTACCGCTGGCACTGTCATAGCCACCGATATTATAGAAGTTATAGATGCCCGGATATTTAGCGTGTTTTCCGTTAGTAACCGAGCTCAGGGATGAACCTACCTCTTGTTTGATACGGGACGCAATATGATATGGGCTGACACCGACTGCCTGCCCGGCTTTGATGATCAACTCGGAATATGTATAACTGTATCCGGATGGTTTGGACTTGTACATAAATGTACCGGAAAGAATCGATTCTACGCCGGATTTGGTCTGGGTATCTTCATATGAAAGATTTTCAAATGCAAATACAAAGCGCTCGTATAAGTAAGTTCGTGGATCCAGATAATAAGTGACAAAATCATTTGAAGCAGCAAACCAGTTCGAGCCATCGTAAGAGGACCATTTGTCCGTCTTGATGTTATATCCGACTGTGGTAGAACGCCAGTTATAATGAGGGGCTCCGCTGGTTCCCTGAACCAGATTTTTAATCTGGCCTGCTTTGTTGATCTCATTGTCGATAACCGTGTTCCAGTCTAATCCGGTCTGTATAGCTTTGAATGTCCAGTTTGGATGGAGGGCATGCAGATCACGAAGCTGTGGTTTATAGCTTTCCGGGAAGCCCTGTTTGGTCAGATATGCTTCAAAGTCGGAATCGGAACCGCCGGCACTTGCTGTTGTAGCTTCGGTATCCGATGAATCTTCTTTTTTCCCGAGGGTGATAAATGATGAAGATACATATCCGGTATAAGTTGTTCCGTTATATACCAGAGTAACCTTATACCAGGAACCGTTAGAGGTGTCAACGACGTTTAATGCCTGACCCCCATTTAACATAATGTTACTTCCGTTTTCCTGAACAGGATTTCCGCCGGGGGATTCTCTGAAGTAGACATTTGTACGTCCCTCGGAGATATATCCTTCCTTTCCGGCAGCATCGGCCATGCCGTTGTTTATAAATAAGCAGATCAGGAGACTGAAAATAAGTGCTGTAAGCAGAAACATACAGGTGTATCCCGATCCGGTATAAGACTTTTTGTTTGTCATGTGTATTCTCCTTCAGGGTTCAAAACATAAAAAGAACGCGAAAACGCTCTTGAAAAACAGTTTACCATAATCTGAAAAAAACAAAACCCTTTTTTGTCAAAAAACTATGAAAAATCGTAAAAAAAAATGGATTCTGCATATAAGCAAAATCCATTTTTGGGTATATCAGTAATCGGATTATCCGATTTTTAACTTGAACTTTTGAATGTCCTTTTCGGTATCTACTTTTTCAATCTTTGCGCCAAGACACTGAAGTTTTTCGTCGAATTTCTCATATCCGCGCTGGATATACTTGATATCGGATACAACTGAAAAATCATCGGCTACCAATGCGGCAATCACAAGGGCAGCGCCGGCTCGGAGATCAGGAGCGGCAACATTCGCTCCGGTGAAGGATTCGACACCATCGATAATAGCGGTGTTGCCTTCCACACGGATATGAGCGCCCATTCTTGTAAGTTCCGCAACATATTTGAAACGATTTTCAAATATACTTTCGGTTACGATGCTTGTTCCGTTTGAAAGAGCCAGTGTAACAGCCATCTGTGGTTGCATATCAGTCGGAAATCCGGGATATGGAAGTGTCTTGATATTAGTAGACTTCAAACGTTTATCTGACATGACTCTTACAGAATCATCATATTCAATAACGTGAGCACCGATCTCGTTCAACTTGGAGGTGATAGCTTCCAGATGCTTTGGAATGACATTCTTGATCAGAACATTTCCTTTTGTTGCAGCAGCAGCTACCATAAATGTACCGGCTTCAATCTGATCCGGAATGATGGAATAAGTAGTACCATGAAGTTCTTTAACACCACGGATACGGATGACATCAGTTCCTGCACCTTTGATATTTGCGCCCATACTGTTTAAGAAGTTGGCAACATCGACAATATGTGGTTCTTTTGCTGCGTTTTCAATGGTGGTTTTACCTTCAGCGAGAACTGCAGCCATCATAATATTGATCGTTGCACCAACGGATGCAACATCCATATAAATATGGCTTCCAATCAGTTCTTCGGCATAAGTGGAGATAGTTCCATTTGTAATATCAACCTGTGCACCAAGTGCTTCAAATCCTTTTATATGAAGATTGATCGGTCTGGCTCCGATATCGCAGCCGCCGGGTAATGCTACCTGAGAGCGCTTATATTTTCCAAGCAGTGCTCCTAACAGATAATAAGAAGCACGGATTTTACGAATAAATTCGTCATCTACACATAGATCGCTGTTCGGATTAATGGAGGCTCCGCAGATAGAAACCGTGTGCTCATCTATGTAACGGACTTTTGCGCCGATACCTTCGATCGCCTGCAGGAGAACCCGTGTATCTCGGACATTTGGTACATTTTCTATTATAACTTCCTGGTCGGTCATAACAGCAGCAGCAAGAATACCGAGTGCCGCATTTTTTGCACCTGCAATTGTTACCTCTCCTTCAAGAGGCTGACCGCCTTTGATCACATATTGTTCCATACTAATTGCACCTCTAAATATTAATCAGCATATTTAAAAAGTCTGGTTATCGTGCCGGTGAGTTTTTTCGATGCTTTACCGCACAGATAACTTCTAGATTATAGCATATTTTTGCAAAAAGTAAATAGTAAGTAAAATTATTTATCTGCTTCGCAGTAAATACAACGATAAATCCTGTGTGCTCTGTCGGTAAGCTTGAATATGTGCTGAATACCCTGTTCCGTTGAGGTAATGCAACGTGGATTGGTACATTTCTTGATGCCTACCAGACGTTCCGGAAGTTCGATATTTTTCTTTTCTACCAGTTTTCCGTCGCGGATAATATTAACCGAGATATCCGGATCGATATAACCAAGGACATCAAGGTTGATGTCGATATCCTGATCTATTTTTAAGATATCCTTTTTACCCATTTTCTGGCTTTTGACATTTTTGATAATGGCTACGGAGCAGTCCAGCTTGTCGAGATGCAGGTCATTATAGATCTGGAGTGCCTTGCCTGCGGCAATGTGATCAAGTACGATACCGTTTTGAATACTGTCTATGTTCATCTGTTTGTACCTCCTATGCTAAACCAAGCAGTGTGGCAATTAATGCCATACGGACATATTTACCATTTAATACCTGACGAAAATAACATGCTCTTGGATCGTCATCTACTTCAACAGCAATCTCATTTACTCGTGGTAGCGGATGGAGGACACACATATCCGGACGGGCAAGTGCCATCTTGCTGTTATCCAGTATGTAAGTATCCTTTAATCGGATGTAATCTGCTTCGTTGAAGAAACGTTCTTTCTGTACTCTTGTCATATAGAGGATATCCAGTTCTCCGATCACATCCTCCATAGAAGAAACTTCCTTATAAGGTATATTATTCTTCTCGATCACTTCTGTGCGGATATAATCAGGAATTTTTAATTCATCCGGTGAAATAAGCACAAAACTGATATTTTCATAACGGGACATTGCTTTGATCAGAGAATGAACGGTACGTCCAAACATCAGATCTCCGCAGAAGCCGATCACAAGGTTGTCCAGTCTTCCTTTTTCACGTTTGATCGTTAAAAGATCAGCCAGTGTTTGTGTTGGATGGTTATGTCCACCGTCACCTGCATTAATGATCGGTACATCGGATTTCATGGATGCAAGCATCGGAGCACCTTCCTTGAAATGGCGCATAGCTATGATATCTGCATAACAGCTTACAACCTTTACCGTATCACCAACGCTTTCACCCTTAGATGAGGATGATGAACTGGCAGAAGAAAAACCAAGTACATTACCGCCTAATTCCATCATGGCAGCTTCAAAACTTAAACGAGTTCTTGTACTTGGTTCAAAAAATAAAGTAGCGAGCTTCTTTCCTTTGCATAACTCACTGTATTTTTCTTTATGATCAATAATATCCTGAGCAAGATTCAAAATGTGATCGAGCTCTTCCAAACTTAAATCCATTGGGTCTATCAGATGTTTCATGGCGGCCTCCTTACAAATTTGCTATCCCCGATTATAGCACCTGCCTGAATGGCATGCAACCGGTTTTTCCGGTAAAACCATGGAATGTAAATAACCGCCGGGGGGCATACTGTTATTCGCAAGACGTTTCCACTCGTATCCTCGTGCAGCGGTACATAAAGTTGCAAAGGACGCAACTTAAGTACCGGTGCGAGTAACTGAGACCTTAGCGAGGCTTTGCCGAGGTTAGTTCGAAGTTACACAGAGTGGATAATGCTTGCGATATAACAGTATGCCCCCCGGCGGTTATCAACATTCCATGGTTTTATGAATTTAAGAGTGTGTACATTACGGCCTTTTCAGCATGACGACGGTTTTCTGCCTCGTCTAGGATGTGATCGAGGTTCTTGTCTACGACATCCTGAGAGATCTCGAAGCCGACATGCATTGGCATATCGTGGAATACGATCGCTTTGCTGTCTTTTGTGAAGTCACCGTTTAACTGGTAAGGCATCATTTTTGCAAGGGTTTCTTCCTTCTGCTTCTGGTAAGCAGGATTGTTAAAGAATTCCATATCTACCCATGTATCCGTGTAGAGGACATCCATCTTATTAGCATATTCTTTTGCTTCTTCCATAGACATAGAAGGATCGAGTTCGATGTAATGACCGCTTTTCTTTGCTTCTTCATAGAAATCAGGGCCGCAGGCTGTCTCATTTACAAGTGGGGTCAGTCCGTATAAAGTACCTTTCTTCATCTTGGAGAAGAATTCAACATGGGAGTTAAATACATTGTTCTTTGCGCCGATGTACATCAGATTGACATCCAGCGTTCCGAACTTCTCAAGAATAGTGAGGGCATCTGCAAGAATCTGGCAAGGATGGTAGGAATTGTCGCAGCCGTTGATAAACGGAACAGTTGCATTCTTGCCAAATAATTCAACAGTTTCATTTTTGATCAGACGTGCCATGATGATATCAACATTACGGCAGACATATTTGATCTCGGAAACAGGTTCACCAAGTACAAAGTTGGAATCCTTCCATAACTGGTTGTAGTAGGTACCACCTAGTTCAGTAATGCCGGTTGTAAATGAAAGGAAGGTTCTGGTTGATGTCTTTTCAAATAAAGTATAAAGTTTCTTACCTTTTAATGATTCGCTGTACTTCTCCGGATTCTTCTTCATATCCAGAGCAAGGTTCAGGATATCCATCAGCTCGTCTGCTGTGAATTCCTTGAAGTTTAACATGTTTTTCATATCTGACACCTCTTTAAAATAAATAGTATGTATCCGTCACTGCTTCGCATATATGCATAAATTATACAGAAAAATTGCATATATTCATATAACATAAAATAGAGAAGCAGGGCATATTTATAATATTGTTATTGAAATAATAACGGAAAAACAAATTGTATCACGATATGTATTTTTTTTCAATTTTTTTGTATGCAATTGTTGGAATTTATTGGAATTTTGTCGGGATGAAGCAGAATAAGATACAAACTACGGAAGATTATGCAATAACATTGCCGAATGTGCAATATTTTTGTATAACTTCGTTGACAGTTGTTTATAAATATTTTATACTTTTTTTATTATAAAAGAGATGCGAAAGGCGCGTCGGCAAGGAGGAAAGTATGAAACAAAGAAGTATTGGCATGTGTATCTTATTGACAATCGTTACCTGTGGTATTTATGGACTTTACTGGTTTGTATGTATTACAGACGATACAAATGAGATGTCGGGTGAGAATGAACTGGCAGGTGGCGGAATGGCACTGCTGCTTACACTTGTTACCTGTGGTATCTATGGATGGTACTGGGCTTACAAGATGGGGAAAAGGTCGATATCATCAAGAGCAGAGGCGGCATGCCATCCAGTAACAGCGGTATCCTGTTTGTAGTTCTTCAGTTATTTGGACTTGGAATTGTCGACTACGCACTGGCACAGGATGCAATCAATAAGTACAGCGGAACGAACGGATATGGTCAGCCATATAATGGCGGATATCAGAACCAGCAGTATAACGGCTATAATCAGAATCAGCAGCCATATAACGGCGGATACAACCAGAATCAGCAGTATGGTGGATATGATCAGAGCCAGCAGTATGGTGGTTACAACCAGAGCGGCAATAATCCATACAGCAATGGAAATGATAATAACAACCCATATAATGGACAGTAAGAAACATATATGAAAGAAAAGAAAAATCGTGTCCGAAAGATTATATATCGGGATGGCATTATTCTTTTAGCAGGAATCTTGTATGCGGTATTTGTCAGACTGACCGGTCTGGCAGTACCCTGCATATTTCGGACACTGACCGGTTGGCAGTGTCCCGGTTGTGGGATAACCAGAGCGTGCCTGTCTTTATTAAAAGGAGAGATACGGACATCCTTTTCCTATAATCCGTTTTTGTACATTGCAGGACCATGTATCATATATCTGATAGTCAGGGGAGATTTGAACTATATAAAAAGAGATACATATCGGCGAGGCACAGCGGACACGGTTTTAATCTATATACTGATCGTAGCAGCGCTGATATTCGGCGTTGTGAGAAATTTATAAAATGCCATCTTTTATTTGACAGAACATAAGCTTTAGTGTAAGGGTTTGTTGAATGAAAGATGGTTTTTTTTTACGAAGAAAGGAATGGGCGTATGGAAAGTACGAAATTAAAACAGATCAAACGGGTGCTTGTATGGGTTTTAAGCATTCTGATGTTAGTGACAATGGTTAATCTGCCAAGTTTGAGATACGAGGCAAGAGCAGAAGGGGAGAAGACAGAGCTTTTACCATATGTATATGCCAGAACATTTACTCAATCATATGGGGGTGCGTGGACGGAAGCAAGGAAAGAAAGTGTGGCACTGGCATCGGCGAAGAGGCTGGTAAAGGCTTATTTTGGTTCAGAAGTGACTGTTTCTGCAGATGCGTATAATCTTGAAGTAGTGACGAAGGATGGGCTTGAACATGGAGATCAGACTGCGGTAACGACATTTGTTGCTACTTTGTCATTGACAGATGTGGGATCAGAAAATTATACATTTAACAAGTACGGAACAGTTACAAAGGAATTTACTGTATCATATCATTTGCTGGGTGATGATGAGCTTCCGTTTGTGCCGGTTACAGAAGAATATTACCCGGCATTTTATGGACCTACTGTAGTAACTGTTGATGTGAATAAAGAAACAAATGAGAATATTATCCGGGAAACTGCACAGAAAACGGTTGAAGATGCTTATGAGGTGTATTTTGGCGGCAGTAAAGTAGACGAGAGCTATTATACTGTTTCATATGAACCGGTAAATGATGAAGTGTACTGTGATACATTTCGGGCGGCGATATCATTAACAGAGACAGGAAAGAAGAAGTGTTCACTTAGTAGTCTGGCAGATTCATTAAAGAAGGAAATAAAGGTTGCATATACAGGGCTTCCGTTAGTAGAAGGAACGGTGGAGATCAACTCTACATCAGAGCAGTTATCCAAAACCTGGGATGGCAAACCGGCAGCAAAGCCGGAGTTTACAACATCAAATGCTGTTGGAGAGAATGATGAGAATGTAACTTTTGAATATAAGAAAAATACAGATTCAGAATATTCTACTGTTGTTCCAAGCGATGCCGGAACTTATGAAGTCAGAGTAATTGTTGCCGAAGATGATACATACAAGCAGGCAATATCAGAACCTGTGACATTTACCATTTCAAAAGCAAATCCGTCTTTTACAAAACCAGAGAATCTTGTAGTAAACTGTAAATCAAAGCTTTCGGGTATTATATTGCCGGAGGGCTTTGTATGGGAAGAACCGGAAACAATAGTAGCAGCCGGAAGTCAGAAAAACGCTGGCACTGTGACAGTTAATGCAATATATATTCCGAAAGATACAAGAAATTATGAAAATGTAGTTGTGAAATTAAACATCAAGGTTGGACATGTATATACGGAAAATATAACAAAAGAAGCAACTGCTGAAAGTGAGGGCATAAAGTTGATCAGTTGTTCCAAGTGCGGATACAGTTACGAGGAAAGTATTCCAAAACTTTCACAGCCAACAAAACCTGCTCCGACACCGGAAAAACCGCAACCGGCAAAATCAGTTTTGAAAAAGGGAACAAAGATTTCAGTTGGTAAAGCTGAATATGTTGTTACAAAATCAGTCAAGACGGGGGCGGAAGTTGCATATACAAAACTTAAAAATAAAAAGGCAACATCCGTGTCGATACCTGCAACTATAAAAAAGAATGGTATTGCCTATAAAGTTACCTCTGTAGCGGATAGTGCTTTTGCAAATAACAAGAAACTTACGAAAGTGACGGTCGGCGGCAATGTGAAAACGATCGGGGAAAAAGCTTTTTATAAAAATACAAAGCTGAAAACTGTAACGCTTGGAAAGAATGTTACAACAATTGGAGATAAAGCATTCTATAAGTGTAGATCTCTAAAAAAGATTACCATTCCTTCAAAAGTAAAGAAGATTGGCAAGCAGGCATTTTATGGCTGCAGTAAATTAAAAACCATAACAATAAAGACTACAAAGCTAACCGGCAAAAAGATAGGAAATAAGGCGTTTGGAAAGATTTCCGCAAAAGC
>ENA-OQQU01000948-OQQU01000948.1-human-gut-metagenome-genome-assembly--contig:-NODE-948-length-17175-cov-10.246028_pt1 | contig 17175 bp, 17 predicted proteins | sample MGYA00243233_ERZ505096 | MGnify/ENA primary metagenome ERZ505096 (study PRJEB26097, sample SAMN02712159) | human gut metagenome | biome: Gut microbiome | host: Homo sapiens | place: Denmark... | reverse complement strand
GGTATGGAAAGATAACCATTTCCATTATACTCACGACTTAATGACTTCTTGATATATTGAAAATCTGCGGTTACTGGGTGCTCTAATGTGAATGCCCAGCAATCAAATTTTATGAAAGAGAGGAACTGACTATATGAAAGAACAGAAATATTCTTATTCACAGCGAATTGGAAAGACAACATTCATCGTAAATGTAAAGCAGTCCGAAAGTGCCAAAAAGCCTTTGAATACGGTGTTTCAGGACATCTGCAAGCACGAGGTTTTGGGTGGCTTTTTTACGGACAAATCGTTTAATTTAGAAAATCCACAAAAAGTATCTTGACAAACTCGACCCCGACGGCGTTGCCCCTATTTCTTGCAATAGCTTAGCCTGAGCAACAACCCAACATCCGTAACTTCTCATCATCGAATTGTCTGATGCAGCCTGCGACCAGTTTCTGTAATCACTTGGCCAACTTGCAGCACTCGCCGTCAAACTCGTACTCTCCCTCACAGCCGGCAGATTATCCCCCAGCGGCGTTGCAACGGCTGTCAGCATCATAACCGCCGACAGTACTGCCGCACCCAGTCTTTTTACACTTTTAATCATAATTTTCCTCCTTAAGCGACTGTATATAGTTGTAAAATAACCGCAATCTTCTTGTTTGATAATACCTTAAATTTTTCCCTCTTTCAACCTATCAGGCAAAATCAACTTTCATAACGACAAAAAAAGCACACAAATTCCGATTACTATACATTGTAACAGATAATATAAAAAGGCACAGTCTGCCATCGCAAACTATGCCTTCATTACCGTAATTGATTTTACGCAGAGCTTTTGTGCATTACTTACAGGAGTGCTTTCAGAAAGCCCCCCCCCGTTTACATAAATTGTAATTCATCATCTTGCACATATTTTTCTCCGCAAATATTAATTATAAATGTTTTTATTGATTTTATTTAAGTATATCACCGTGAACAATATCTGTCAAGCATTGACCACTAATTATCTGATTATTCGTTTATATCTTAGATAAAAATCACCGCCGGAGCCTCCCCCGACGGCGAAAAAATATAGTTTAAAACTTACTCAACCGTTTTAACCTTAACGCTTGCATACTCGCTGAACTCGGTCGTACTGCCGTCTTTCGACCTCACTTCCCGCCGAACACAAAAATCGCCAATATAATAATCGCAAGCGAGCCGATACATATTATCCAGTTTCTGTTATATGTCCGGTTCATCTTCTTCTCGTGTTCCATACGCTCCAGACGCTTTTTCAGCTTGTAATCGGGTTCACGTTTCATACTTTACTCCTTTCGTTTCACGCTTATGAGCCAAGCTCCTTTTCCTCTCGATTGCCATCTCGATCCACGCCTCATTTTCCTGCTCTATAACGGTTTCCCGCCTTGCTTCGCCATATCTCTTACGGCTTTCTGCAATTCAAAATAATCATCGTAATCGCTTATTTTACTCCAACTATTTCCTTTGTAATAAAACGTATCTGCTGAGCAGGTTACTCCTTCCGCCTTTAAATTCCACAGCTTCTGCAATATATAACTGTCAATCGGGGCGTGAAGCCGTTCCTCTTTTATGTCAATCGGCAAAGCCCCAAGCAGCCATAAATATTTGAGCGCCATATTGAGCCATTTCTGTGCATTTCCGTTTGTAAAGATGCTTTTATTGCTGTTCACTCCATCATAACATTCTATAATTTTCTCGCAAGTTTTTTGTGCCATGTGTCAAAACTTTCCTGCGTCGAACGATTGACTTTTACATTGTAAATTTCTCCCATTATCAATTTCGTTGCATTACAATAAGCTAAATATGATTCATCGGATAACTCTTTACTTATCAAAGTATTATAAGTACCCATCATAGTCGCATCGTTATATGCCTTTTTAATTATATTCTGTATTAAGTCATTATGATTGTTTTCGCATTCTTTCGTCTTAAAATATGTAAATATAAAAAATTCTCTTAATGCCTTGCTCTGCTTGTCGAACTGTTCGTTACTCATAAGCTCCCTCAAATTTCCATATAATTACATTCAGACTTCAACATTTTTGCTTACAGTTTATTACTTTTATTATAATATTTAGATAAAATCAGCGTTATAATTCATCGAAATTCATCACTTGTCGCTCAAAGCGTGATTTCTCACATTTTCCTGATTATATCTATTATCTGCGTCATCGGATCCTCGTTGTTGGATCCTATTATTACATCAGCTGATGATTTTACCTCATCGTGCGCATTACTTACAGCAACTCCCAGATCGGCACTGCGTACCATTTCAGCGTCATTCGGATAGTCTCCTGCCGCCACAGTGAACCTGTCCTCGCTTCCCGTCACCCTCAGAAGCTGCTTATATCCATAAGCCTTGCTCACGCCCTCTGGCAGAAGCTCGTAGAAGAACGGCGCAGACAGTACCCTGTTCGTCCCCTCGGCACAATGCTCGTCTATGAACCTCGCAAGCTCAGGCATCTTGTCCTCAGGGTAGGCGAACAGCACCTTAAGCCAGCCCTCATGCGGTATATCGTCAAGGCTGCATACATCTCCGTGTACGTTCTCAAGCGCCATGTGAGCCCTCTCAACATCGTTCAGTGCCGGCACATATACCGTGTGCTTGTGAAGCACCTCTATGCCTACATCGGGGAACCTGTCCATGACCAGCTTTATGTAATCTCCGGCTTTCTGCGTAACCTCGCTCTGCCACAGGAATTCGTCCTTGTCAAAGTCGTACACCGCCGACCCGTTGAAGATGACCGCAGGTATCCTCAGCTTCAGCTTTTGTGCAATCGGCCGTGCCATTGAATAGCCTCTGCCGGTAGCTATCGTGAACATTCCGCCCTTGTCGCAGAATTCGTTTATCGATTCCATATCCCTTTGAGAAATCTCTTTCTTATCGTCAAGGAGCGTGCCGTCAAGATCGCTCATTATTATCACATTTTTGAAGTCCATAGTTTCTTTCCTTTGTTCAAAGCCGTTTATATCTCTGTCTTTTGGGTTTCGAGGTTTGCGAGCAGCTTTTTGAAGTAGTCGGGCAGCTCGCTGTCAAATTCCATATACCGCCCGTCAGGGTGGATAAATCCTATCTTTTTTGCGTGCAGGCACTGTCCGCATAGCCACTTCGGACTGCCGTTTCCGTACACCTCGTCACCCGTCACCGGATGACCGATATATGCCATATGCACCCTTATCTGATGCGTCCTTCCCGTTTCAAGACGAAGCCTTACAAGCGTATTGTTCCTGTAAGTCTGCTCGACAAAATAGTGGGTTACCGCCTCTCTTGAATTCTCGGTCGTAACGCACATCTTCTTGCGGTCGGTCTTGTGTCTGCCTATCGGCGCATCGACCGTCCCGTCCTCTTTTATAACGCCCTGAACGACCGCCATATATTCCCTTGTAAAGCTGTGTACCTTTATCTGTTCGGCAAGTATATTGTGTGCGGTATCGTTCTTTGCCACGATAAGAAGTCCGCTCGTATCCCTGTCTATCCTGTGTACTATACCCGGGCGAATTACCCCGTTTATCCCTGACAGGCTGTCGCCGCAGTGGTACATAAGCGCATTTACAAGCGTTCCGCTGTAATGACCCGGCGCAGGATGCACCACCATTCCCTTGGGTTTGTTCACTACCAGCAGGTCGCTGTCCTCGTAGACTATATCGAGCGGTATATTTTCGGGCAGAATATCGGCAGGCTGAGCCTCCGGCACATCAAGCGTCACTGTATCTCCCGTTTTGAGTTTCTGATTCTTGGCGGCAATTTTTCCGTTTACAAGACAGCAGCCCTGCTCAATAAGAGCGGCGGCTGCTGATCTGGTTATTCCCGTATCCTGCAATGCAAGAAACTTGTCTGTTCTTTCGCCGCCTGTTTTACAGGTAAATTCGTAATGCAACGTTACCCTCCATAGCGGTGTTATTTATCTTCGTTTGTTGATTTCTCTATTTCCCCGGCTGCTGTACTTTTCTTTGCCGAGCGTTTGTTCTTCTGCTCTTTTATCTCGTCTGCTACAACAAAAAGCAGTAATCCAAGTGCTCCGAGAACGGCGCATATATCCGCAACATTGAACACGGCGAAGTTGATTATCCTTACATCAATAAAATCAACCACCTCGCCTCTTATCACTCTGTCGATAAGGTTACCGATACCGCCTGCCACTATAAGCGACATGGACCATATATACGTCGGCTTCTTCACTCTTTTTGAAAGCATCAGATACAGCATAACAACGATAACCACAGCCGTAAACAGTATAAGAAACAGCTGTTTTCCCTCAAGGATGCTGAAAGCGGCTCCGGGATTTCTCTCGTAGGTGATATTCAGTACATTTGTATCTCCGAATGATATTATCGGTATCGACTGGTGAAGCTGCATATTACTGTCAATCAGTATCTTTGTCAGCTGGTCAAGCCCGATAAGTCCTGCGGCTGCCGCAAGAGCGATATATAGCATTAATTCCGATTCCTTTCGTTGTCCGGTATTTTTCTGACGTTATTTCAGTTATTATAATTACTTGTTCTTTCCGAACTCAAGCTCGGATGTGGGAGCATTCTTTTCTTCCTTCTCGTTTTTAAGGCTGAACAGCACAGATTCACCCGTTACCTTTTCTTCCGCCTTTTTTTCGGGAGCGGGAGCAGGCTTAGCTTCGGGAGCGGGCTTTACCAGAGCAGGTGCAGGCTTAGCTTCGGGTGCAGGCTTTGCTTCAGGCGCAGGCTTTGCCGGAGCAGGAGCAGGCTTCTTTGCAAATGCGCTGTCCTCAGGCTTTCTCGCCTCAACTTCCTTAACGGTATTTATCACGAACTCATTCTCACAAGCCTTGGGCATAGCCTTTATATTCTCAATATGTGCGCTGTATGCGGCAAGAATCTTGTTTGTGTAGTCCTGCACTTCTTTTCTTGTTCTCTGGAGAACGATCTGTTCTCTTTCGGTCTGCTGCATCATAATTGTATGGATCTCGGCAGCCTTTGCATTGGCATCGTCAACGGTCTGCTTTGCTTTTGCGTTTGCTTCGGCAAGATTCTTCTCACCGAGCTCCTTCTTCTTTGCCGCAAGAGCGTCCGCATCCTTGATAGTCTTTTCAGCCTTTTCCTGAGCGTCTTTTCTTATCTTTTCGGCATCTTCCTTAGCCTCGTTCACTACAGCTATACCCTGCTTTTTTGCAATGAGCAGAGCATCTCTCAGAGCGTCCTCATCCTTACGGTACTCTCTTATTTTTTCCGCAAGAACCTCCAGCTTCTTTTCAAGCTCCTCGTTTTCATTCTGCAGTTTCTTGTATTCGATAGATACGTCCTTTAAGAAAGTATCTACCTCGGCGGCATCGTAACCGCCACGCTTAACCGTATCAAATTCTTTGGATACTATATCTTTAGCATTCACGGGAAAGTCCTCCTAAATGTACTCTAAATATATTTTTTAATCGTAATATGTATATTACCTTTTCTGCCTGTTTCACCGATACACTGCAATATGAACTTGCCTTTTCCTCTGACGGAAAACACATCGCCCTCGCTTAGCTGCTTTGACACATCGGTACATACCGTGCCGTTCAGCGTCACAAGCTGTGGCGTAATATACTTCTCCACAGCACCTGTTCTTGACGTACAGGCGACGCATCTGACAATATTGTCAAGGCGCATTGAAGCTACCGAAAACCGCATCTCCTCATATTTTCTTGCGGGCAAAGTAAAACCTGCGGTAATGCCAATATCCACCTGCACTCCTACCCTGCCTATTTTCGTTATACTGTCTGAAATAAGCGGTGCTACCTTTTCGTAGACAAACACTGCCGCCTTCCCGTCGGTAACGAAAATATCCCCGACAGTGTCACGCTCAATACCGAGCGCCATAAGCGAACCCAGCACATCTCTGTGGGTCACACTGTCCTCTTTCCTGAAGGTGAACGTCACCGCTTTTATCGGGAACTGTTCAGCCGTGTTTTCATCGGACACAACAGCGTAGGATGTATCGGAAATCGCACTGCCGTCAAAATAATATGACGGAAAAAGCCCAAGACAGCATCTGAGCGGATCTGCATTTCCTGCGCCTGCACAAAGCAATGCCGTAAGCCCTTTCGGGATACCGACAGCTTTTATCTGTGCAAGCTCGCTTTCGGACAGAAAACGGGTAAAATACGGGCGGGATCTGTCAAGGCAGTCCCTCGCCGCATTTTGTATATCTTTGACAAGTTCACGGTCTGCCATATCAGTCCAGATCGTCGAAAATATCCTCGCCCGAAATGCTGCTGATTTCGTCTATGAATTCGCCTGAAATATCAACGTTGTAAGGTGCGAGAACGTATGTTGTATCTGCGATCCTCTTTATCTCGCCGCCCGTTATGTAGCTTACACCGCCTAAGAAGTCGATGATACGGGTAGCTATATCCTTATTTGTGTTGTTGAGCATAAGGATAACCGTTGTCTTGTTCTTGTAAAGCTCTGCTATCTCGGCTGTATCGGACAGCTTCTTGGGTCTGTTTACAACAAGGTGCAGAGTTGTGCTTGCGTTATAGGTGTATATCTTATTTGCGTTTGAAGCCTGTGACGAGCTGCGTGAAGGAGCCTCCTGCACAGGTTCTTCCTTTGCGGATTCAAGCTCGTTTGAGTAGCTCTCATCGTCATCCGATCCGCCCCATCTTCTGATTGAATTTTTAAGTCCTTCTAATGCGCTCATTGTTTGTTCCTCCGTTTTTATATTTTCGAATAGTTTCTGTAGCCGAAAAGACCGCTGCCTATCCTGACTAACGTTGAGCCGTACTTTACGGCTGTTGCATAATCGCCCGACATACCCATTGACAGCGTATCCATGCCGGACAGGAAAGAATATTTCTGCTTTGAATTTTCAAAAAGCTCCTGCATTGACGCAAAATACTTTTCGTCGCAATTCACAGGCGGAATGGTCATAAGCCCTCTTATCCTGACGTTTTCAAGTCCGGATACAGCTTTTGCCGTTTCGATAAGCTCAGACGGTGCAATACCGCCCTTTGACTCCTCGCCGCCTATATTGATCTCAAGGAGTATGTCCTTTACAAGTCCGTGACTTCCTGCTCTGCGGTCTATCTCAGCCGCAAGCTCGACACTGTCGACCGAATGTATCATACTCACCTTATCAATTATATACTTTACTTTGTTTTTTTGCAAGCCCCCGATGAAGTGAATTTCGGATTTTTCCGAATAATTTTCGTATTTTCCGAGAAATTCCTGTACTCTGTTTTCACCCAGAAGGTCTATGCCAAGACTTTCGGCATAATTTATCTTTTCGCAGGGTACTGTTTTTGTGACCGCCATAATGCGAACCGTATCGCATCGTCCTGCTTTATCCATAGCTTCGGCTATGTTCTGTTTTACAGCCGTGTAATTGAGCTTTATATCCTCAAGCGTTGTTTCTTCGGCGGATTTAGAGATTCTTTCCGTCATAAAGATCCTTCCCTTCAACTATAACATCATCGTAAAGCGACAGATAGCCCGGTTGTCCCGAAGTATCACGGACAATGACATAATCCTCGCTTGAATATATGCGGTCTACCTGTACGAAGTAAGCCTGAGAGCCTTTTTTCACATAGACTCCGATGTTGTTTTCCTTGTCAAAATGGATAGCGGACGAAGCTATGCGTATACCGTTATAGCTGTCTACAAGCAGCTTGAACCTGCCGACTCTTGACGAGGCGATAACCGAATTCAAATCGTCTGCAGAGAATATTGCAACATAATCGTTGTCGTACTTTTCGACATTTTCGACCTTTGCGGTTATCTCCGTCTGGTCTGCGCCGAGTATCAGCCGTACATTTGTATTTTCCGTAAGTACAGCCGCCTGACCTTCTGTAAAGGTCGCCGCCAGCTTCCACTTATAATCGTCTATCATCTTGCCGATTATGTCGCCGGAAGCTGTTGTAAGCTCGGGTGTCTTTACCGTTTCGGAAATCTCCGCAGGCGTTATACTGTCGATGTTATCGTATGTTATCTTGCTCTCGTACCCGTCGATGCTGCTTACGAAATAGCCTGTTTCATCAGCCGTGACCTGAACGGGCGAAGCCGAAATCCTGCCCTCAAGCGTCTTTATCTTTGAGTTGAGCGCCGAAATCACCGATGAATAATCATTCACCTTGCCCTTGACCATATCACGCTTGCTCTGCAGGTTGAGCATTTCGTATTTAAGCTGTGAAACGGCGGTATAATCGCCGTTGTTTATAGCTGTTATCAGCTTGCTGTGCTTTTCGGTTATCAGCTTGTCAAAAGCCTCTATCTGAGAATTATCCGTACCGACAAGGCTCTGTGCGTCTGTCAGCGTGTCTATCCTCGTTTTCAGCTTATTTATATCTGCAGTAAGCGATATATCAGCCGCCGAGCCGTAAGCATTGGCTATAACGCTGTTCTTGCCGACCTTAGAGCCGTCCTCATGCTCATACTGTATCGTGCCGTTTATCTTACGGCTGACGGTATGCTCGTTTCGTGCGAACACCCCGTAAAACTCGATAGTATCCTGAGAATCGTACTTCAGTGCCACCTCTGTTTTATAGGAGTGGTCGTTTCCCGCAAAAAACTGACCTGCGATGGTCAGGAGCAGGAATACGGCAAGAACCACCGTTACAAGCTTTGTTGTTAACGTCCTGTCCATATACCCTTATTCTTTTACGTCTTCGCTGTCCGTCCTGTCGAATGCGTCAAGGATGGATACAGCTCTGAGAGGTGTTATTGTCGAGATAGCATGCTTGTATATCAGGTTCTGCTTTCCGTCTGTATCAAGGATGACAGTGTAATTGTCAAAGCCTCTTACAAGTCCCTTGAACTGAAAGCCGTTTGTGATGTAGATAGTTACAGGTATCTTCTCTTTTCTCGCCTGATTTAAAAATACGTCCTGTAAATTGAGTTCCTTTGCCATTTTGATTACGTCCTTTCTTTTCTCCGCTTTTTTTGCGGAACATAAAATAAAATAAAATCATAACTGTTTTTGTGATAAATCACAGCTACAGATAGCTTAACTTATATTGTAACACATATTGATTGAAAATTCCATAGCTTTATGGCAGTTTGGGAAGATTTTTTCGACAAGTGAGAATTTCACTTGCTTTTGTTTCTTACACTGCCGATATAATCTATTGCCTCGTCAACAATCTGCGAAAAGTTCTTTCCTCCGTCAGCCTTGATATAATGGATTCTTTCGTCACGGCGGAACCATGTAAGCTGACGCTTTGCATATTTTCTGGTTTCCTGCTTCAGCCGCTCTATGCAAGGTGTAAGCTCACTTTCGCCTTTAAGATACGGCATAAGCTCCTTATAGCCTATCGCCTGCGCCGCAGTGGGATAATCAGACTGTTTCATAAACTGCCTTGCCTCGTCTATAAGCCCTTCGGCAAGCATTATGTCAACACGTCTGTTTATGCGGTCGTACAGCGTTTCCCTGTCATAGTCAAGCTGTATCATACACGGCTCATACGGCGAAGGGGCAAGCCTTGAAAGGCGCTGTTGCTCGCTCATTGTCTTTCCCGTAGTCTTGTAGACCTCAAGCGCTCTTATTATCCTGTTGAGATTGTTCTCGTGGAGCTTTTCCGCCGTTTCGGGATCAATTTCACGGAGCATTCCGAGCAGAAAGCCGTTGCCATTTTCCTGCGCCAGCTTACGCAGTTCGTCACGGTATGCGTAATCGCACTCGGTTTCCTCAAAGCTGAGATTGTCGATAAGAGAGCTTATATAAAGTCCTGTGCCGCCGGTTATTATCGGGAGCTTTCCTCTTGCCGCTATATCTGCGATAATACCGTGTGCCGCCTTAACATAGTCAGCTACAGAAAAGCTGTCGTGCGGGTCGAGAAAATCCATAAGGTAATGCGGTATGCCCTGCTTTTCCTCCTCTGTGGGCTTTGCGGTGGCTATGTTCATACCTCTGTATATCTGCATAGAATCGGCTGAGATTATCTCGCCCGAAAGCCTTTTTGCAAGCTCGACCGAGAGAGCGGTCTTGCCGGATGCTGTAGGTCCGCAAACTACTATGATAAACTGTTTATCCATAACTCAACTCCTGTTGAAGAAGCGTTCTATCCTGTATTTTGAAAGCGAGGTCATAACCGGCCTGCCGTGCGGACAAAAACGTATTGTCCTGTCATTCATCACTCTGTCGGCAAGCGCCTGCAATTCGAGAATATCCGTATCATCGTGCGCCTTTATCGCCGACTTGCAAGCCATCGTATGAAGCATATCGTCAAAGAGAGCGCCTTTCTGGTCGGTGGCAGTATTCATAAGCCTTTGTGCGACATCGGATACTATTTCCTGCGGCGAGCATTTTACTACGGACGGCATTGCGGTTATCTGCACTGTGCTGTCATCGCAGAAAACAAGCTCTATACCGCTTTGCTCCACATATTCGTAATACTCGTGCAGTGCCTCGTATTCTTCGGGTGACAGCTTAAGCTCGGTTTTGTCGATAAGAAGCTGTGAGGTGGTGATAAACTCCTCTTTCAGCTTTTCAAACCTGATACGCTCGTGGGCGGCGTGCTTGTCGATTATTATAAGCTCCTCGCCCGCCTCGCACAGTATATAGGTCTTTAAAAATTCTCCGATAACACGAACACTTGTTTTTTCGGGCTTCGGCTCGTCTATCCTTTCAACCGTTACCGGCTTTGCGTTTATAAATCTGAAGCCTTCGTCAGTTTGCGGTGCTGTTACGGGAATATCGTCCGTATCATCGTCAACGGTGACAACAACACTGCTGCTTACCGCCTTATATGACGGGATGTGCGGCTCTTTTGGCAAAGGTATTTCGTCAATAGCTTCACCTGTGTTTTCTTCGGGCTTTGCACTGTAGTCCGAGCGTGTGCTGTGCAGTGAAACGGGCTTTATTGTGCTGTCGCCGTATATTTTTTCAGCCTTTACCGTTTCGGTCGGTTCTTCGGGCTTTATATCAACGACCGGACGTTCCTCAGACATAAGCGGAAGCGTTACGGGGATATGTGCGAGCGTCTGCTGTTCACGCTTTATTATTTCGGGGTTATGCCTGAAATAATCGTCTGCGTTATCGTATTTCTTCAGTTTTTCAAGCTCTATCTGCCGTTTATCGTCTGCGGCGTTCACCAGTGCGTTCTTTACCGCAAAATACACCGCATCGAACACAGGCTTTTCATAAGCGAAGCGTATCTCGGTCTTTGCGGGGTGTACGTTTACATCGACAGTTTCGGGAGAAAGCGATATGTTCAGTATGCAGGCAGGGAATTTTCCGACCATCATACTGTTACGGTATGCCTCCTCAAGCGCCGCCATACAGGTGGTGCTTTTTATATATCTTGTGTTCACGAAAAACGTCTGCATACTTCTGCTGTTGCGGCAGAAAAGCGGAGATGAAACATAACCGCTTACATCTATGCCGTTAAGCGAAAAGTCAACGGGAATAAGGCTGTCGGCAAACTGTCTGCCGGATACCGCCTTTGCCGCAGATAAGAGCGAACCGTCGCCCGATGTCATTCTGACGCTTTTGTTATCTCTTATGAATCTGAAGGAAATATCGGGGTGGGAAAGGGCAAGTCTGTCGACCGTCGCCGCTATGAAATTGCCCTCGGATATGTCTTTTTTGAGGAATTTAAGTCGTGCGGGGGTGTTGTAGAAAAGCTCCTTTATCACGATAGTCGTGCCTGTGGGACAGCCGCAGGATTCGTGTTCCTTTTCCTCGCCGCCTTCGATAATGTAACGTCCGCCGAGTTCATCGCCGTCCTGCCGTGACATCATCTCTATCTTTGCGACCGCCGCAACGGACGCCAGCGCTTCTCCTCTGAAGCCCATCGTCATAATGCCCGTAAGGTCGTCGCCTGTGCGAATCTTGCTTGTGGCATGACGGAGAAAGGCTGTCGGCATCTGAGCGTAAGCTATGCCGCAACCGTCGTCCGTTATACGCATATAGCTGATACCGCCGTGCTTTATCTCAACGGTGATATGCCGTGCGCCTGCGTCTATTGAATTTTCCACAAGCTCCTTTATCACGGAGGACGGGCGCTCTATGACCTCGCCTGCCGCAATAAGCTCCGCTACGCTTTTATCAAGCAGTCTGATTTCGGGCATTGATTTTCCTTTTCTTTATAACATTGCTTTTAGTTCTTCAAGCTTTGCGTAAGCCTCTCTCGGCGTCATATCGTCAAGGTCGAGGTTTTTTATCTCGGCTATAACGTTCTGCCTGCCTGTTGCCTCGAAGTCTATCTGGCTTTCGGATTCCTCCTCGGCTCTGAGTTCAAGCTCACGCTGTATTTTCGGTGCTTTTTCAAGTTCGGCAAGAAGCTGTTTTGCTCTGTCTGTGACTTTCTTCGGAAGTCCTGCAAGGCGTGCGACCTCTATGCCGTAGCTGTCGTCCGTGCCGCCCTCGACTATCTTGTGCAGGAACTTTATATCCTCGCCGCTTCGCTTTACCTTTACGCTGTAGTTGCGCACACCGTCAAGCTCGTTTTCAAGCGAAATAAGCTCATGGTAATGCGTTGCGAAAAGCGTCTTGCAGCCGATAGCCTTTGAGCTTATGTACTCGGCTACCGCTTTTGCTATTGATACACCGTCATAGGTCGATGTTCCTCTGCCTATCTCATCAAGGATAACGAGCGAGTTTCTGGTCGCTTCGTTAAGGATAGTCGCAACCTCGGTCATCTCGACCATAAAGGTGGACTGACCTGCGGACAAATCATCGCTTGCACCGACACGGGTGAATATCCTGTCCACTACTCCGAGCCTTGCATAGCTTGCAGGCACAAAGCAACCTATCTGCGCCATAAGGACAATCACGGCTACCTGCCGCATAAACGTGGATTTACCCGACATATTCGGGCCTGTGATTATCATAAGGCGGTTGCTTTTAACATCAAGGTAAACGTCATTCGGGGTGAAAAGTATCTCGTTGACCATCTTCTCGACAACGGGGTGTCTTCCGTCCTTTATCTCTATGACGCTGTCATTTGCCATCATCGGACGGCAGTAGTTGTTTTCTATGGATACAACGGCGTAACTGCACAGCACGTCAAGCGCCGCTACGGATTCGGCGGTCTGCTGGATAAGGTCGAGCCGCTGTGCGATAAATTCACGCACCTCGGCAAATATCGCCGCCTCGAGTGCAAGTATCTTATCGTTTGCGCCGAGTATCTCGTTTTCTATCTTCTTAAGTTCATCGGTAATGTATCTCTCGCCGTTTGTGAGCGTCTGCTTTCTTACATATCTGTCGGGCACCATCGACACGTTGCCCTTTGAAACCTCGATATAATAGCCGAACACACGGTTATAGCCGACACGCAGATTCTTTATGCCGGTAGCCTCTTTTTCCTGCTGTTCTATCTGAGCGAGAAGGTCCTTGCCGCCGCCTGTGATATTTCTCAGGCGGTCAAGCTCCTCATTGAAGCCGTTCTTTATATAACCGCCGTCCTTCATCAGTGCGGGCGGTTCATCGGCTATCGCTCTTTCTACTAAATCCGCAATATCGTCAAGAGGGCTTATCTTCTTATCAAGGCTTCTTGTAAGCTGTGTGCTTATCTGCGACAGGTCGCTTTTAAGCTGAGGAAGTATCCTGCAGGTAGCGCCGAGCGCCTTTACATCCTTTGCGTTTGCCGCCTTGTAGATTATCCGTGTCATAAGACGTTCAAGGTCATAGACTTTCGCAAGGTCGGTCTTTATATCATACAGTGCCGCAGAATTGTTTATGAGCGCTTCTACCGCATCGTGTCTGCGTATGATAGCCGCCGTATCTGTAAGCGGCTGCTCTATGCACTGTCTTAGCTTTCTTCTTCCCATTGAGGTATCGGTCTTATCAAGCACCCACAGAAGCGAGCCTTTCTTTTCACCGCTTCTCATTGTCGATGTCAGTTCAAGGTTTCTTCTTGTGGCAAGTCCAAGCTGCATAAATTCGCCGCTGCTGTGTACGTTCAGCTTTACAAAACGTTTTGCTCCGCTTCTTTGTGCCTTATACAAATAGCGCAGCAAAGCGCATAAAGCCCTTAATGCGTTGTCCTTTCCGGCAAGGCCTATTTCATCTGCCGTGCCGCCGAACTGTGCAGTTATCTCGGATACGTCATCTATGGAAAAATCCTCATCGGAAAGCTGTTCCGCAGAGCATTTTCCGTAACGGTTCCTTATAAAAGTATATGCCTGTTTCCGATTCAGAAACTCCGCATTGAATAGTAGCTCAACGGGGGTATACTGTGAGAACTGTGCTATTATATCCTCGTCGGTCTTTTTTGAATTTGCCTTTTCAACTGCGTGTACCTCGCCCGTTGAAATATCGGCAAACACCATACCTGTGCCGTTTTCTCCGACATAGATACAGGAAATATAGTTATTCGAGCCATCCTCAAGCATTGACGCTTCTATGACCGTGCCTGCGCTGACAAGCCTTACTATATCACGCTCTACAAGTCCCTTTGATAACGCAGGGTCGGTTGTCTGCTCGCAGATAGCTACCTTGAAGCCTTTATCTATCAGCTTTTTTATGTAGCCTTCCGCAGAATGATGCGGTACGCCGCACATGGGCGTACCCGCTCTTGATGTCAGCGTCAGCTCAAGCTCCTTTGACGCTACCATTGCGTCCTCGTTGAACATTTCATAGAAATCGCCCAGACGATAGAATAATATATAATCCTTATAATTTGCCTTGATTTCAACATACTGCTGCATCATAGGCGTGAGCTTTTCTCCGCTGTTTCCTGCTTTCAAGAGTTTCATTCCTTTCGGTTTTATTGTTTAATCTTACAATGCCATTCAGTCAAGGCAATCAGTGGCATCCTCCGCAGGTCGAGCATGAGCCTGAGCATCCGCCTGCCTGTACCTCGCAGGTATCGGGGTCTTCGCCGTCACAGCACAGTGCGATAATGCCGTTGATCTCGTGTAACAGCTTATCCATATCAGCCTTTGCCATTGTGAAATCAGCCATATGCTCGTTCTGCATAACGAGAGTGTATAATCTCTGCATCTCCTTGTTCTGTGTGTCGAGCTTTTCCTTGTTCTGTTCTTCCTTTGACTTGCTCATTTCAAGCGCTACATTCTGACGTGCAAGGTTGAATTCACCTATAAGCTCCTGAAGCTCCATATCAGCGTCATTTGCCTTCATCGCCTCGTTATAACGTACATAACGCTCGTCTGCCTGTATAGCCTTGCCGAGCTCTCTTGCTGCTTTTATTGCGTCCATTTTATTTTTCCTTTCTTTCCGCTTTTGCGGCTGTTAAAATATATATCTGACGGGGATTCCCGACCGATTGTGAAAATTCAGTCATTCACGCTTACAAGCTCGCCTGTGACTGCCCAGGGCAGAGCCTTTTGTATTCTTACCGTGACGTACTTTCCTATCATATCCCTTGTGCCGTTGAAATCAACGATAACACCGTGGCGGGAATGGCCTGTCATTAGTCCGTCAGCCGTTCTGCCGATACCCTCGCACAGAACCTCGACCTCATCTCCGATAAAACGTTCGTAAGCCTTTTCACCGATAGAATTCTGCACATCAAGAAGCTGTCTGAACCACTTTCCCTTATCCTCATCGCTTATGGGGTCGGGCATAGCCGCCGCCTTTGTTCCCTCACGCTTGCTGTAGATGAAGGTATATGCGGAATCATAGCGTACCTTCTTCATAAGCTCCACAGTGCCGAGAAAATCCTCATAAGTTTCGCCGGGAAAGCCTACTATAATATCTGTAGTGAGTGCTACCTTCGGTATGCGTTTTTTCGCATATTTGATAAGCTCAAGATAATGCGCCGTGTCATAGTGGCGGTTCATTTCCTTTAAAATTCTGTCGCTTCCGCACTGTACGGGCAGATGCAGATGATACGATATATGCCTGCTGTCAGCTATCGTATCTATAAGCTCGTGCGTGCAGTCCTTAGGGTGAGATGTCATAAAGCTGAGCTTATATTTTCCGGGTATCTTATCAAGCTCGGAAAGCAGCTTTGCAAAGCCGAAATCATATTCCTTGCCGTAAGAATTCACGTTCTGTCCGAGCAGTAGTATTTCCTTATATCCGTCATTTATAAGCCCTTTTACTTCGGCTATGACCTCTTCGGGTCTGCGTGAACGCTCTCTGCCTCTTACAAAGGGAACTATACAATAGGTACAGAAGTTGTTGCAGCCGTACATTATCGGCACGCTTGCCTTTACCTTGCTTTCTCTTATTACGGGAAGTCCCTCGGCAATAACACCGTCACTCTCGGGGATAGACAGCGTTCTGCGGTTCTCGCTGAGCTTTTCGTATATCATCTGCGGTAAGGTATGCATAACATGAGTGCCGAAAATAATATCGACCTGCGGGAACGATTTTCTCATTCTCTGTGCTATATGCTCCTGCTGTACCATACAGCCTCCGACCGCAATTATGAGATTTCTGTTCTTCTCTTTCAGCTTTTTGAGTGCGCCTATATTGCCGAAAACTCTGTCCTCTGCGTTTTCTCTTACGGCGCAGGTATTGAAAAGAATAAGATCCGCAAATGCGGTTTCGGGTGTGAAGCCGTAACCCATCTGTGCAAGCATACCCTTTATTTTTTCTCCGTCGCTCACGTTCTGCTGACAGCCGAAGCTGTGGACGTGTGCCAGCGGCATCTGCTCACGCTTTGCGTTTATCGCTTTTACTTTTTCTATATATTCCTGCTGAACAAGCAGTTCTTCCTTGTTTATCTCTTTAGTCAAGCTGTTTCTCCGTTTCTTATCCAAAGTCCTGTTGCAAAGACAGTATACCATAAAAGACAGCATACCATAATAGATTATAACATTATTTCATCGTGCAGTCAAGCACTTCATCAACCATCAAGCACGATGAAATAATGTTAAAACGTTCTCAGCCATTGCGTAGCAAAGCCGCATTTTTATGCGGCGAAATCGTCTTATGACGATTTCAGGCTGAGGTTGTTATAACAACACCACTTATGTCCGCCGTCAAGGTGAAACGGCGGATTAAAATAATGTTAGAACGTTCTCGGACGGTTGCGTGAGCAAAGCCGCATTTTTATGCGGCAAAATCGGCTACAGAAGATTTTTAGTCCGAGGTTGTTATAACTACCACAAAAAATCGTGCAGTCAAGCACGATGAAATAATGTTAGAACGTTCTCGGAGCTTATTTGACAAACACAAATCTTACATGATATAATTTATTTTGAGGGAAACCTTGGACGATAGGCGGTCAAATTCATCTCCCGAAAGTGCAAAAGCACTTTGAAAGGAGGTGAAGCTGTGTACATAACGCTAAGTGATTTAACACAGAT
>ENA-OQQU01000905-OQQU01000905.1-human-gut-metagenome-genome-assembly--contig:-NODE-905-length-17649-cov-29.663067_pt1 | contig 17649 bp, 19 predicted proteins | sample MGYA00243233_ERZ505096 | MGnify/ENA primary metagenome ERZ505096 (study PRJEB26097, sample SAMN02712159) | human gut metagenome | biome: Gut microbiome | host: Homo sapiens | place: Denmark... | reverse complement strand
GCTAAAAGGCCGCCTTTTGCAAAGCATTGAATGTCAATATGTTATAAGAGCATTATTTATTCTGCGTACACCGGTCTAACTTACTGCCACCTGAAGGCAAGGTTACTTCTTCTTTTTGTCGCCTTTGCAGAAGCGTATCATTTCTCCCAGGTTGATACCTATGTTGGCAGATGTATAGAAAGCCTTGTCGCCAGTAACCGTCTTGAACAAAGGCGTGAGTCCCATTGTGGCGTTAAAAGACATGAAGCCAAACGCAAGCGAGAAATCAAGATTCAGGCCGAAGCGGTTCAGCTTTAATCCTTTCGGCACATCAGGGGCAACAGTCCCTGCCGCCGGAGAGAAGCGGTAAGCGGCGTTGGTGCGCATCTCGAACGAGAGACCAAAATTCACACAGGTCTCCGTAAAGTTGCGCTGCATTGACAACAATACCGGAACACGCAGAACTCCGAAGTTCATGTTGTTGCCCGAGGCTTTCTTGTCAAGCGGAGTGTAGGCAAACCTGTCGCCCTGCATGCTTACCGCATAATTCTTGTCGAAACACACATGCGACCACAAAAGTTGCACACCACCCATGACACCAAGCGTGTTTGCATCGTTGAATGGTACGGCGAACGACCACGGGGTCACACCGATTTCAAACGAACTTCTGCTGCGCTCGCGTCCGTGTACACCCTCACCGGCATCCGAACAGACCTTGTTGCCTATACAGCTGAAACCATACCAAATGGTAGGCAGATACGAGCGGAACTTGAAGTTCTGGAGATTCTCTGCCGGGATAAGCGGCGAGCCTACGTAGACCTGCTCCACCTCCTGCCCGTCTATAAACTCCATCTCACGCGTCTTTGATAGCCGGTAGCCTTCCTTGTTATACACTTTCACGATAGTGCGTTCGTCCTGCACGTCTACAACTATCTTCTTGTCTTTCACGTTGAACGTCGTGTCGTTAGCCTCTTCGGCACAGGCTGCCGCCGAAAGCGCGAGGGCTGCAAAAAGGAATAATATCTTCATGGTTTTCATTTTTCGTAACGTTTTTCATCAAAGGCATATACCTACACCCAAGGAGAATGGATAGCATGCCGGCGCTACACTGGTCTTAAGCAGCGGGGTCAGCGCCATGCGCGCATATACAACCAGGGCTCCGTAACCGGCGAATACGTTAAGGTTCAGTCCTATCGGGTTCATGTTGGTGTCGCTTGTCTCGGTTGTCTTGGTTTTGCCGATACGGTAGCGCGAATGGTCGTTCCACCGCAGTTCGAGCGACGGACCTATTCCTACGAAGGCGTCAGGCCCTTTGTGGGGACACCACTGCCATTCCAACATGACTGGAATGCGTACGTAAGTGTAGCTGATGTAGCTCTTCTTAAGATGCTCGCCCTCGATCTGCTTCATCGACGTTATGCCGTCGGTCGTCGACAACACGTAGTTGTCCTGGAAATGGTGGTGCACCTGTCCCACCTGCAATGAAGAGTTAAGTATCATGTTATGGGTCAACCTCAATGCCATTTCCGTAAACGTCAAGCCGTACTCCCACGACTTGGAGTCGCGCGAGTGCATGCCGGTGTTTCCTCCGAAACTCATTATGCTTCCGCCCAACGGGCTGAACCCGATGAAGAATATGGGATTGTGGGGCTTTAGGGACGGTTCGTTGCGCGACAACGAACTCGGGATGAATGGCGACGTTACGTAAACACGCTGCACCTCCTGGCCGTTGGTGTATGATGTCTCATAAATACGGTTAAGTTTCTCGCCTTCCTTGCCGAAGACACTGACCTTGGTCAGTCCGGCCGAGTCTGACACTACGATGTTCTTGCCGTTAACCACGATGGTGGTGTCGTTAACATGGGGCGCCGCTTCAGACTTTGACAAGAGTGACGAGATAACCGAGTCGGGAATGACGACGTTTTTGCCCTTGACTACTATGGTTGTGTCGCCCGCCTCGGCAGCCATGCCGGCAATGGGCAGCAGCGATGCTAATAATAAAATAAGCTGTTTCATATCTTAAGGATATTTATACGGTTAAAAATAACATAACTTCATGATATCGTCGGGCGAAAGCGCCCCCTCAATGTAAATCACGGCCCCACGCTCTCCGCCGGGATTGCTGAAAAGGATGTAGCGGTTAATGCCCCCGCCGAGCGGCGGCATCATGTAGTAGCCGCTCACAACGCGGCCGTTCTCCACCACTTCGCGTATCTTCTTCGCGCTCTTCTTGTCAGCTTTCAGATACGGATCGACGCTCGACTGCAGCTTCTTGAAAGTAATACTCTTGTACACCTTCAGTTCAAAGCCCTTCAGCTTGGCGTCGCGCATCTCAACCATCTTGCACCCCTTGGCGTGTCCGTACTTCTTGAACACGTTGTCGATGTGGAGCCCTTGCTGCGCCATGCCCGACAAGGCGAAGCCGAGCATAAAGGCCAGCATCAGCAAGAAACGTTTAAGGCTGTCTTGTATCATAATCATATAACTGTTAAAGGTGTTCGCAAAGGGAATTGCCACAGGCGGTCATCCTTGCGGCGGCCATGCGTCCGTTCCCCGTTATTTTTATTCATCGCTAAGTTTCATCATGTCGAGTGCCTCGAAAGAATCGCTGTAATCCGTCGACACCATCTGCAAGGCTTCAAGTGCCTCCTCGTTCACGGTCTGCTTGTCGGTGTAGACCTTGCCGTCTATTACCGCATAGTTATCAGGCCGGGCGCCGCCGTGCGTAATAACGAACACGGCTATGGCTGCTGCCGCGGCTGCCGTAATGGCGAGCCTCTTGAAGCGCCGCACGGCCTTGCTGCTGCGCCCTGCCGCCTTATTGGCGGACGGACCGGCGGCTGCCTGCTCCTCGTCCACGTATACGAACAGTGCCTTGAAGGGCTGCCATTCGTCAGGTATTCGGTTGTCAGGATTGGCGAAATATCCCCTCAGCGCGTTCTCTTCGCCCGCCGTGGTGTCGCCGTTGACGTATTTGTCAAGCAAGGTTCTTATATATTCTTCTTTTTTCATTTTCCTTAATCCTTTCAGTTATCCGTTCAAACTTCCTTTTTAATTCTCATCCTCGTCAGCTTGGCGAAGTCTGCCAGTATCTTGCGCCTCGCCCTCGACAGGTTCTGCCTGAGGCTCTCGGCCGAGCAGCCGGTAATCTGCATTATCTCGGCACTGTCGTAGCCTTCAATCTCCTTCATCTTGAACAGCTTGCGCTGCAACGGCGGCAGATGCTCGACGATAGTCCTTATAAGGCTTATCTCGTCAGTGTTTTCAGCCGTATGGTCTTCAGACACCCGCTCGGCAGTTTCGCTTCCGCCACCGCTTTCAAACCGGTCGTGCTTCCATGCGTCCTTTGCCTTGTTCTTCAGTATCGTTACGGCCAGCGCCTTCTTGTTGTCGTACATGTCGAGCTGCGAGCGCATACTCCACATTTTGAGCAAGACTTCCTGCACCAGGTCTTCGGCGCGGCTGTCGTCTCCTGTCATGTTGCGCGCCTGCCTTTTAAGGTCGTCGCGCATCGGGACTATTATGTGGTTAAACTCTTCTGCTGTCATGTCTGTTCAATTAATAGACGATTGTGACGCAAAAACGTGACATCAAAAAACAAAAAAATTTAAATCTGCAACAAAAACGCGCATCTGCCGAATATTTGTGAATAATAAATGAATTTCATTAAAAGAATGGCGTTTGTCGTTTTTTTTCATTATGTTTGCACGAAAATTGCCTGTAACATTAACATATTAGGGCACGAAAAAAATACAAAACATAAAGACAAAAACAAATTAAAGAAGAATTATGAACGAAGACAGATTGTATCAGTTGATACGCGAAAAGGAAAACATCATGTCAGTAGCCTTCCCCGCGCTCATGCGCAAGGTGTACGTATGGATGACACTGGCACTTGTAATTACAGGCTTCACGGCTTACGGCGTAGCCACAAGTCCCGGCATAATGTCGGCAATCATCGCCAGCAAGGGCATAATGTGGGGTCTGCTTATAGCTGAAATAGCATTGGTATTTTATGTGACGGCACGCATCAACCGCTTGTCGCTAACCACGGCAACAGTGCTTTTCATCCTTTACTCGGTGCTCAACGGCGCCACGCTCTCGATAATATTCCTGGCTTACACCATGCAGTCGATAGCCTCGGTGTTCTTCATCACCGCCGGAACATTCGCCGCAATGTCGCTCATAGGCTACTTCACAAAGGCCGACTTGTCGTCGCTCGGCAAGATTCTGCTCATGGCGCTCATAGGAGTAATCATTGCAACGCTTGTCAACGCGTTCCTTATTAAGAGCGGAGGCTTCAGCCTTATCATAAGCTACGTGGGCGTACTCATCTTCGTCGGCCTTACGGCTTACGACACACAGAAGATAAAGATGATGCTCGTACAGGCTGACGACGTAAACGAGGACGCACAGAAGATAGCCCTGATGGGTTCGCTCTCACTCTACCTCGACTTCATCAACCTCTTCCTCTACATGCTGAGAATATTCGGAGGCAACAGGGAGTGATTGCCAACAAGAAGCTGAAAAGGGCAACGCCGCCAAGGCAACAACCTTGACCGTGAACGTTGCACGACATATCTAATCCGGCCCGATGAGGTAATTTGACCGCAAGACAGTCAATTACCTCATCGGGCCGGATTCTTCATACAGCCTGCCGGGCGCTGTTCCGCCCTGCCGTATTCATCCATAAATATGCATTCAAAAGCAAGTAATTTTGTATTTTTATGCAAAAATACTTGCCATTTTCAATATTTATTCATATTTTTGCACCTGAAACCGTATAAATATACATTTATGAAATCGAAGAACAGCAGGTTGCAGACCTTACGCATGCTCATATCAAGCCAGGAGCTGTGTTGCCAGGACGACGTGCTGAAAGCACTCGCCAAGGAGGGCTACAACGTGACACAGGCCACGCTGAGCCGCGACATGAAACAGTTGAAAGTTGCCAAGGCGACAAGCCTTGGGGGCAAATACTTCTACGTGCTGCCCAACGAGACGATGTACAAACGGGTGTCAAGTCCGAAGAGCGCAGCAGAGATGCTGCTGACATCAGGCTTCCTTTCAATACAATTCTCGGGCAACATGGGCGTCATAAAGACGCGCCCGGGCTATGCAAGCAGCTTGGCCTACAACATCGACAACAGCGGAATACCGTCAATCATCGGCACGATAGCCGGCGACGATACAATATTCATAGTCATCAAGGACGGCGACACATACAAGAACGTCGTTGACGAACTGCGCAACGTAATACCGGACATTAAATAAACAAGAAAAGTGGAATAAGGCGGGAACGGCAAAGGGCGCGACCGCTTTAATTGCTAAAGCGAACATGGAAGAGATAAAAGTATTGGTGGCCGACGCGTCACACGAGAAATACGTCGACACCATTCTTGAGACAATGGCCGCCGCCGCGAAGGTGCGCGGCACGGGAATAGCCAAACGATCACACGAATACCTGGCCACCAAGATGCGCGAGACAAAGGCAGTAATAGCCCTCGCAGGCGACCGCTTTGCCGGCTTCAGCTACATCGAGACGTGGGGCAACAAGCACTACGTGACGACGTCAGGACTCATCGTCCACCCCGACTTCCGCAACCTCGGAGTGTCAAAACGGATTAAGGACATGACCTTCACGCTGGCACGCACACGCTGGCCTGAAGCCAAGATATTCAGCCTGACGAGCGGTTCGGCTGTAATGAAGATGAACACTCAGCTGGGCTATGTGCCCGTAACCTTTGCCGACCTTACCGACGACGAGGCTTTCTGGCGCGGATGCAACGGCTGCGTCAACGTGGACGTGCTGCAACGCACAGGCCGCAAATACTGCATATGCACAGGCATGCTGTACGACCCGGCCGTACACGAGGGCGAACCTACGCCGATAGAATTGCCCGCGAACGTACTGGAGAGAATAAGGAAAAAAGAAAAATAAGAACAGACATAGTCGGGACGGTCAAGGACGCATGCCTTTGCCGCCATCAACTATCACACAAAATCAACAATCATGGCAGACAAGAAGAAAGTAGTAGTGGCCTTCTCAGGAGGCCTTGACACGTCTTACACGGTAATGAAACTGTCGCACGACATGGGCTATGAGGTCTATGCGGCCTGCGCCAACACGGGCGGATTCAGCGACGAGCAACTAAAACAGAACGAAGAAAACGCCTACAAGCTGGGCGCAAAGGAATATGTAACACTCGACGTGATGCAGGAGTATTACGAGAAAAGCCTGAAATACATGATTTTCGGCAACGTTCTCCGCAACAACTGTTACCCTATCTCGGTATCGTCGGAGCGCATCTTCCAGGCCATCGCCATTGCGCGCTACGCCAAGCAGATTGGCGCCGACGCAATAGCACACGGCTCGACAGGCGCCGGCAACGACCAGATACGTTTCGACATGACGTTCCTCGTTATGGCTCCGGGCGTAGAAATAATTACGCTTACACGCGACAAGGCGCTCTCACGCAAGGAGGAGGTAGACTATCTTAACGAACACGGATTCACGGCCGACTTCACCAAGCTGAAATACTCTTACAACGTGGGCATCTGGGGCACGAGCATCTGCGGCGGCGAGCTTCTCGACTCGGCACAGGGTCTGCCCGAGGAGGCTTACCTCAAGCACGTCACCAGCCAGGAGGAGAGCGAGCTGCACATAGAGTTCAAGAAGGGCGAGATTGTTGCCGTGAACGGCGAGAAATACGACGACAAGGTTAAGGCGATACAGAAGATTGAGGAAATCGGCGCGGCCTACGGCATAGGCCGCGACTGCAACGTGGGCGACACGATAATAGGCATCAAGGGTCGTGTAGGCTTTGAGGCTGCCGCACCCAAACTGATAATCGAGGCTCACCGCATGCTCGAGAAGTACACGTTGAGCAAGTGGCAGCAGTACTGGAAAGACCAGGTGGCAAACTGGTACGGCATGTTCTTGCATGAGAGCCAGTATCTTGAGCCCGTAATGCCCGACATCGAGGCAATGCTTACCAGCAGCCAGCGCAACGTTAACGGTACTGCCATACTGAAGCTCCGTCCATTGGGATTCGAGTGCGTAGGCGTTGATTCTGCTGACGACCTGCTCAAGTCCAAGCTCGGAGAGTATGGCGAGATGCAGCACGGCTGGACAGCCGAAGAGGCAAAGGGCTTCATCAAAGTGCTGAGCACGCCGCTGAGAGTTTATTACGGAATACACGAGGACGAGGAAAGATAAACTTTTAAGTGAAGAGTGAAGAACGAAGAGTGAAAAATCCAAATGCCGAGTTGTTTTATGGCAGCGAGGCATTTGGCTTTAACTCTCATAATCTCTCATAACTCCCATAGTTCCCATGACTTCCATAACTCCCATAGCTCCCAAATAAAACAATAATGAAAATCGGAATACTTGGTGCCGCTGGATATACCGGCGGCGAACTTATAAGACTGCTGATTAACCATCCGCAAGCCGAGATTGTGTTTGCCAACAGCGAGAGCAACGCAGGAAATCCTGTCACCGACGTACACGAAGGGCTTTACGGCGACACTGACATGTGCTTTACGTCGGAGATGCCGTTTGATAAAGTGGACGTTGTGTTCTTCTGCTTCGGCCACGGCAAGAGCCGTCAGTTCCTTCAGGAGCACGACATACCGGCCAACGTCAAGATAATAGACCTCGCGCAGGACTTCCGTCTAGCTGAGCCGGGCAACGACTATATTTATGGTCTGCCCGAAATCAACCGCGACAAGATAGCCAACGCCATGCACGTGGCTAACCCCGGATGCTTTGCCACATGCATACAGCTCGGTCTATTGCCTGCCGCCGCCATGAAACTTATCAGCGACGACGTTGCCGTTAACGCCATTACGGGCAGCACGGGTGCAGGACAGAAGCCCGGCAGCACGACCCACTTCAGCTGGCGCAACAACAACCTGAGCATATATAAGGCGTTCAGTCATCAGCACGTGCCCGAGATAAGGCAGAGCCTCACGCAAGTACAAGGCTCACTCCATGCCGACATCGACTTCATACCCTATCGCGGCGACTTCGCCCGCGGCATCTTCGCCACCTGCGTAGTGAAGACTGACGCCCCGGCAGACGAGATAATAGAGGGCTACAAGTCGTTCTACAAGGACGCCCCGTTCACTCATTATGTCGACAAGGCCATCGACCTGAAGCAGGTTGTAAATACCAACAAGTGCCTCGTTCACTGCGACAAGTTCGGCAACAAGCTTCTCATCACTTCATGCATAGACAATCTCCTTAAAGGTGCCGTAGGCCAGGCCGTGCAGAACATGAACATCATGTTCGGCATCGACGAAACGGCAGGACTAAGATTAAAGCCAACGGCTTTTTAAGTGAAAAACTAAAAGTGAAAAGTGAAAAATCCAATTGTGCTGTAATGAAAGACAATAATCCGTTTAACAGAACTGACTCCCCTTTACATAAGAAGAGTTATGATTTTGCCATCAGAATAGTCAACATGGTGAAGTATATCAAATGTTCGGAGAAGGAATATGCACTTACAAATCAGGTATTGCGCCAGGAACGGCAATCGGAGCATTGATACGTGAAGCCGAATATGCTCAAAGCACATCGGATTTTATAAACAAACTTTCTATCGCATTGAAGGAATGCAACGAAACACTATATTGGCTTAATCTTCTTGAAGACACGTCTTACATTGGTGAAAAAGAAGCTCAAAGCATTATTTCTGATTGCAGGGAGCTTCTCGCCATGTTGATAACTTCTGTTAAAACTGCTAAACAGCGTAACAATAAACAACAGTGATAAGGTAAAGTGAATGCTTTTGTTAGCCATTAAAATATATCTAAACATGGCAAATGGATTTTTCACTTTTCTCTTTTCACTCTTAACTTAAATGAAATGAACTTATTCGACGTTTATCCATTATTCGACATTAACATAGTAAAAGGCCAAGGCTGCTCAGTCTGGGACGACAAGGGGCAGGAATACCTCGACCTTTACGGCGGCCATGCCGTAATCAGCATTGGCCACTGCCATCCGCACTACGTGGAAGCGTTAGCGGAACAGGCAGCCCAACTCGGCTTTTACAGCAACTCGGTAATCAACGACCTTCAGCGTCAGCTTGCCGAAAGGCTTGGCAAACTGTGCGGCTACGACGACTACCAGCTGTTCCTCATAAACAGCGGAGCCGAGGCTAACGAGAACGCGCTGAAGCTGGCTTCATTCAAGACGGGACGCACGCGCGTGCTTTCTGCCCAAAAGGCGTTCCACGGACGCACCTCGCTTGCCGTCGAGGCCACCGACAATCCTAAGATTATAGCACCCATAAACGCCAACAACCACGTAACCTACCTGCCAATAAACGACCTCGCCGCATGGGAGGCCGAACTCTCCAAGGGCGACGTTTGCGCCTGCATCATTGAGTGCATACAGGGCGTGGGCGGCATAAAGATGGTTGACGAAGCCTTCGCCAAAGGCCTCCAGGCAGCCTGCAAGAAGTACGGCACAGTGCTCATCTGCGACGAGATACAGTGCGGCTACGGCCGTTCGGGCAAGTTCTTCGCCCACCAGTGGCTCGGCATACGCCCCGACCTCATCACCGTGGCCAAAGGCATCGGCAACGGCTTTCCCATGGGTGCCGTGCTCATCTCGCCCGACTTCAAACCTGAATATGGACAGTTGGGCACCACCTTCGGCGGCAACCACATGGCCTGCGCCGCAGCCCTGGCCGTGCTCGACGTAATAGAAAGCGAACACCTCATCGACAACGCACACGAGACAGGCGAATACCTCATGGTCAAACTGAAAGAACTCCAGGCCACCGAGAAGCATATCACCGACGTGCGCGGCCGCGGCCTCATGATAGGCATCGACCTCGACATACCTCACAAGGCACTGCGTCAGAATCTTGTTTACAGCCAGCACTGCTTCACCGGCTGTGCCTCAACAAACATTCTCCGTCTTCTTCCGCCCCTGTGTTTCACCAAAGCCATGGCCGACGACTTCATTGAACGTCTCAAAAAGGCGTTTGCCGAGATTTAGCCTGGCAGCGTTTTTTCAATAAACACACACAACAGCTTTACATTTTTGAGGGTGTATCAAATTGACATATAGTTGATACACCCTCTATCGATTATTAATCAATAAATTGATTCTTACTTATGACAGCTTTTTTTGTGTCCGCAATGTTTACAATATGATTGCTGCCATACGTCTCCATTGGTGATGGGAGAAAATCCCGTGCAACTGCAACCAACAGAACCTGTACAATGCTTTCCTTGTGTTATCATATGAATGGCAAGAGCATCGTGGTTGTGAACACAATAGTCTTCTTTATGCGAATTTGCAAATACCGTTACAGAAGTTGCTATTGCAATCATAACTGTAAAAACAAAAAACATCTTCTTCATTGTCATACACCCTAATACGTGTCGGGCGTAACTTCTAAGTTTGTTATATGCTTTTTAAAATTAGTTATATTGAGATTTAATCCAAACCAAAATGTAAGTTACTCATTCCTGACTGTTTTTGTCACATAGCCTTTGCCATGACACCAACTGCATCTTCTTTTAACTTGCCGAGTCTTCCCATTACCCATATAGAGTGAACGATAATTATATCCTCCATCGCAATGCTCACAAGTCACATTTTCCTTGTGATAATCGCTAACGGTTTCCGGTGTAACATAGACTCCGTCGTAAGTCATAACTCCTGGCATCGGTGTACACGGGGTTGTCTGCATCCATTGGGTGGCAGCTGCGGCTTGCTGCTGGTAGTAGTTGAGAACTTGCTGCTGCATCATGGCAGTTTGCATACGCATAGCATTTTCCTGCTGCTGCATCTGCCAGCACCATGATATACTGCCCGGACCATAATCAAGCAGATAGTCGCTTTGAGCACTTGCCGATGAAAGCCCCGTGAAAAGCATTGAGAGAACGATAAAAATTTTTGATATAGCTTTCATTATTATTTACCCTAATACGTGTCGGGCACAACTCCTAAATTTATTATTATTGTTTCTTTTGTCTGTTTATGAGACTCATACAAGATAAGTAACCATTCAGTGACATTATTTTATCAGACTTTTTTTGTTTTGATTGCCCATTCGGACAACATACAATCCTTTGGACAGATTCTATACACTATTCGTTTATGACTTGTTTATAATTAGAATTTACTATTTTGTTCTCTTCAATGCATGTTCAGCCTTTCTCATGTAGTCTTGTGCACGCTCTCTTGCACACCTTGCCTTGCGGGCATAACCTTTTGCTTTTTCTGTAGCACTTTTTGCACGCTGCTGGCAAGCATTCACATTATCATATTTCTTTCGTTTTGAATAGTATTCCGCATCCTTTAGATAACCTTGTGCCTGACGATTGTAATAGTCTACTTCACGTTCATATTTTAATGCCTGTTTTGTGTAATATTCAGCTTCTCGTTGATATGACTGTGCTTGTTTAATGTAATAGTCATTTTGTGCATTTAGCGGCAAAAGGGCAAACGAAATTAATATTATCGAAATAAACCGTTTCATTTTCTTTCCAATCTATTGAGTAAATAAGCAGATGCAAAATCTAAAGCAGTAATGATATGTGAGACAATAGCTTCAGCAGTTTCATCAGAGCTCGTTTTATAATCATAATTCAAGGAAACACTACCACAGTCAAGTCTAATGACTTTGATGAATTTTACGCTTCTGTTAGTGTCATTGATAGCCTCTGATAATTGTGCAGATTCATATTCGTCAGCTTTGACAAGGTGAGGAATACAAAAGCGTATAATTCCATCATCCTTTCCTGTAATATAAAATAAATTCCGTTCGTTGTACATAAAATGCCAACCCATTGAAGGTATTATTTCTGCATTACCACATTTCTTTATAATCTCATTAACAATTTCTTCTTGTCTCATATTCGATTTATTTGTTATTTCTTTATGATATATGAGCATCTTTTGTAACCTATTCTATCAAAATAAAAGCTGCACCGAATCAAATTAATTGATCGGTGCAGCAAAATTCATATTTAAATGATTGATATTTCAATAATTACGTTTAAGTCTAAAATAGTGATAATAACCGTTTCAACACAACAAATTCATATAATACGCAAATTTTAATTGTTGTTATTACTGTATCTTTGATTATTTATAAAAAAATAGAGTCAATCCAAGTAACCACTCCATATAAAAGAATCAATCCAACATTATAAATGCCGCCCAATGGAAAGGGTCGGGATATTTGTCTCGTATGATTGACTTTGCCTGCTCAAATGCCTTACGCTTGTTCCACTGACATTGCCCGGAAACAAGTTGCTCGTAGAATGTTATCATAAACTCAGTTGCCACACTGTCGCTGACATTCCATAGAGACATAACCATGGTGCCGACACCTGCTTTCTTGAATGCGCGCTGTAGGCCATAAAGTCCTTCAGAAGTTGCCTTACCTTGACCTGACTGACAGGCTGACAACACAACCATCTCTGTTTTGCTTAAGTCGAGACGTGCAATACTGTTGGCTGTAAGAACGCCGCCTAATACGCCATCGGGCAAATCCTTGCCCGACCATGCAGCATTGGCACCAGAGAGGACTATGCCCGACAACAACATAGCATCGGAATACCCGTTCAGATAATCAACCGTTGTAGCCCGGTCGGGAGTATAGTAAAATCCATGAGTGGCTATTTGTAATACTTGTGGAGATTTACCATGCATACTGAGAAAAGACTCTTCCGTTCCCTCCATTCCCATTCGTGGCGTAACATCCCAGTGTTTGGCCTTCAACAATGATGCAATCTGTACAATCTCTTCTTTTGAGCCTGGCAGTTCACGGAAAATGGAATCACCACGAACAATATCACCACGCATCACCAACAAATCTGATAATTCATATTTTTTCGACTCTTCTACCATCTCAGCAGGTTGCAAATCGTATTGTAATCCACCATACAATATTGCCGACTGAGGTTTAGCGGATAATGCGGCCGACTGCGCTTTTACAAGTTCACGTGCGGAAGACAATCTTACAAAATGGTAATGACTACCCAATAGCGAACCGTCAGCAAGAGGCAGGGATTCCAATGCCACTTGAAATAATAACTGTGACGGGACATAATAGACCGTTGCACCTTCTGCAACGTGATTCTTTAATGGTGCCCAAAGTAGTTTTAACACTTCTGGAGCATAATCCTTGTCATAATACATATCAGGGCGACTTATGCCAAGCGAATCTATCTGTCTTTCATCAAAAAGATATTTCAGCAAAGGATATTCGTCTTTTTTATTTATTATATAAGCAGCATATTTACGTCCAGCTGTTTCAGAAACATAATCCGTAAAGTCTAATAGAACATCATTTGGTTTCATTGCTTGTTTTACGGCAGAATAGTCTATATCCATAAAGCCGGTGATATTACCGAAGCTACGGCAACGCTCCGCCAAACGAACAGCCAACCGATCAGCTCTTTGCGACATACTTAATATGCTGTCCGCATTGTGCACATAATCTTTCTCCAATTCCTGTATATGATTTTTCATCAATGTAAGCCTCATATAGTCCTGCATATCCCCATCTGTGCCTTCCTTCTTCACGACATCAAATAGCGAACGTTCTGATTCAAGCAAGAATGCTTTTGACATAACGAGCGCATCATAACAACTTTGGGTAAACGCCGTCTGGCATCTTTTTGCCTCAATGGCAAATGGAGTCATGTTGGTGAATAGGGCTGAAAGCGGTTCCCAAAAAGCCTCCCGTTCCTGCAAGTTCATGTATGGAAACCGCTTCTTCATTAAATCTTTCAACCTATTTACTGCCATTGCATAATCAGAACATCCCGCATCAGTATGACCGGCAAAACATTCTGCGTTGGCAAGATAAATTTGTGCATTGATACTTTCTATGCTGTTTTCCCCATGAAGATTTACAATATGCTCCGCATATAACTTATACAACCGCTCTGACTCTGCAAAATTATTAAGTTTATGCTCCATTCCTCCCATCAGTGGCAACAAAGCAATCCTATTACCATCTGACAGTGGATACTTTACGGCAAGAATTTCATCTGCTTTCTTATAGTCTGCCAATGCCGCCAAGTAATCATTAAATGCTGCATGGCAGCCGGCTCTTGTAATATAAAGCCAACTCAATTCCTTTGGTTCTTCAATATTATGAGCACCAAGAAAAAGCGAATCTATACAAGCATAACACTCGGCCTTGTCCCCCTTCAGTTTATATATTTCTGCTATGGCCATATATGGTAAATAGAAGCTATAATCATTGACAGGAGTCTGCCTTTGATACTCTCTTAATGCCTTTCTTGCATATATCAGAGCATCATCATATTGTTTTATGGCGGCATACAAATCTCTCAGATTTGTGTATGACAGATATCTGTGTGCAGATCTGGCATCATTAGCTTCACTTTCTGCAATCGCCATTCCTTTCAAAAACCATTGTTCGGCGATATTATACGCTCCATGTTTTCTTGCTTCCTTACCTTTTTTGTTATAATAGGTAAATTTAGCTATAGAATCCGATGTGGTTTCCATAAGTGAATCCATGCCTGCTGCATATTCCCTTGCCTGTTCTAAATCTCCAACAGCCGAACTCTGGAACCACAAATCTTGCAGAATCTCCATCTGTGTAGGTGTGTCTCCTGTTTTTCTAGACAGGATTAAAGCATCATTATACGCTTTGTTAGAGCCCTTAATGTCATAAAGTTGATATTTAGCTGATGCCATCCATTTCAAAGTAGAAACAACATCCTTTTCTTGGCCAATCTCTTGAAAACCAACCAAGGCCTTATTGTACGCCTTCAAAGCTTCTTCATACTTCTGCATCAGAAAATAATCTGCTGCTTCAAAATACCATGTTAATGGAATTTTTTGCAATACATAGTTCCTGACTATCCCATCTGCGTATGGTGCTATCTCCTCCAAAATACTTCTGCCACGACTATAGTCAGCCCTACCTCGTTCACCACGCTTGATAAACCCACACGCATACATATAGCCATTCAAGGCAAAAAGGCGCCTCACGTCTTTTCGCTCTTCATCATTTAACTTGCCTTGAAGCAATTCTTTTGCTAAAAGATATCCTTCTTTGTATTTTCCCAACAGCTCATAACACTGACATGCCATTGTCTGACTGCAAACATACACCTGCCGTTCTGTTTCATTACTTTGCTTTTTAGTATTCTCTCCTACTATCAGAAACAATTCTAGGGCTTCGGCTTTCTTACCTGCTTTACTAAGTTCAAAGGCACGTGTCATTTTAGCTGTCACCTCTGCCTCGGAAATACCCTGTGACTTTACTTGAATCGTAATGCAGAAAAAAGTAAATACTAAAATAAGAATCCTATTCATCAGGCGTTATTTCTTTTTCTACCTTAAACTTAATCGTATCATTGTCTGTACTGTCCGTAGAAACTGGACTGAAGATGTCATCACCACCACGCATCCGTTCCATCGGTGCAGCTTCATCATTCGGAGAAGTCCCATAGTTTGATACAAACTTGATAGAAAAGAATCCAACTACAAACACTGCTGCTATGCCAGAAATCCACAACCATATTTTCTTCTTTGACTGTATAGACCCTTCTTCTATCTTTGGAGCAGAACTATTGCATGCTTTACTTGTACCCGTAGCGCGCATTTCATAAGCTTTCCGCTTCTCTTCATATTGTTGTTGGAACTGAGTCAATGCCCGTAACTTCTCCTCACGGCTGCAGATAGATGCTTTAACATTTCGTGTAAACTCCAGTTGCTCCTTCTTTTCAGCATCTTGTTCTATCTCGTGCAAAAAAGCCTCCTTTTCATCAATATTCATACGATTAAGCAAGTAATCGTCTATCCTATCTTGAAACTTTTCATCCATATCTATAGCCTTTTTATGAATTTAACTTCCTGTAATAGATTTCCTTCGCTGACTTTCTCAAGGCATTCATGCACTTATTCTTTTTTGTTTTTAAGGCATTGTATGATTCTATTGTAGGCATTTCCTTTAGGATTATCTCCAAATTCTTCTCCTCATAATAAAATTTGGTAAGTATTTGACTGCATTGTGATGACATTTGGGATATGACATCTGCTATTATTTCTAGCATCATGTTTTCACCAGGACAATACAGCATGTCTATATAAGTGTTAGGGTCAAATCCTTCTTCTCTCACCAAACGTCCCAATTCTGTTTCCGGATCTGCATAGACAGGGTGCTCTCTTCCATATTCCAGATATTTGTTACGGGCTATACTCATAAAGTAGGTAAGGATACTACCATTTAGTGGTTTGGCGTCTTTCCCCATTACGATTCCATCATCCACGTAGATTTTTTTTCTTTCAATATTCTCCCAAAAAGCGATGAACGTATTTTGTAGAATCTCTGCGGCCACCTTCTCGTCAGCAAAGAACACACCTCTGTAGTTGTCCCAGAAATAGTCTGAACAGTATGCGTATAACTCATATTGTATACTCCATTCTTTGTCTGCCATACCCTCCACAAGTCGTGCTTCATTCTCTTGTTTTGGTGTTCGGAATTGTATATTTCTTGACATTATCGTATGATATCTGTTATTTTATATCTATCAGTTTCGCCAGTCATTACTGGATATTGTGGTCTGCTTCCAGTATTTGAATTGACAAACATCCTTATCTTTTTAAAAAACTCATCATTGTTATCCCTTGATGCCTCTTTTACTTTCTTATATAAAGCGTATGTCAACTTGCCTACAGCAGGACTTTTCATTTCAATGTTCACTTGGTCACTTCTGCAAGCACTGATGGTTATCCAACGTTCCTTATTCTCTATTGCATTAGGATTAACCACTTTTCCTCTACCTCTTTCAGATGGTTCTCCCCAAATAAATGACTTGATAGCTTCAAATATATCTTCCACGCCGCGAACTACCTCGTCATCACTTCCACGAGTTGCATCACCACTATGACAAGCGTCTATCACTACAAGCATTTTGCCAACACTTCCAATTTTATTTCGGATAGTATTAAGATAATAATTAACCTCATCGTCCGTAAGATGCTTCTCACCTCTATCCTTATTACAAGGCTTACGATATGCATCGTATGGAATCCAACATTCATCCAGTCCATCCTTTTCATCATTATGAACATCCTTCATCTGCTGACCATGCCCTGAGTAGTGCACATATATCACATCTCCACGTCTTGATTGTGCCATCAATGACTTGAAAGCATTCACTATTGCCGTTTTTGTAGCCTGCTGATTCACAAGTTTCTTTATATTTCTAGCCTTAAACTTCGCATTCTTCAGCATTTCATCCACATACAGCACATCCTTGTCACCATTAATCTTTCCCCAAGCCTTATCCTCCTGCTGACCAAGACCTATAACAAGCGCTCTACGTGTCTGGGCTGGTATTGCAGATACGCAGCATGTAAGTAAAATAATTACTATTAAATTTTTCATAAGTATACATAATACCCTTAATATTTTGCTCAAGAAATATACTATCTTGTTTTTTACAATTTGATTACTGTCTCACTGACCTTTTATTTCCATGTCTTTTCTAGTAACCAATGGATACAAAAATATCCAATAAAAGTAACCAAACAACACAACCATACATCAATATCCATCTTTAAGCCACAAAAACATATCATAATCATTAATAAAACGTGAGTTCGGCATAAGAAAAGCATAAAAAAAATTGTGGGAATGGAATATTTTT
>ENA-OQQU01000873-OQQU01000873.1-human-gut-metagenome-genome-assembly--contig:-NODE-873-length-17916-cov-6.112424_pt1 | contig 17916 bp, 8 predicted proteins | sample MGYA00243233_ERZ505096 | MGnify/ENA primary metagenome ERZ505096 (study PRJEB26097, sample SAMN02712159) | human gut metagenome | biome: Gut microbiome | host: Homo sapiens | place: Denmark: Copenhagen... | reverse complement strand
AGCAGATCCAGCCGGTATTATTATAAAAAATGGTCGATTTGGAACCGTTCGTCCCAGAAAAATGCATTTCGTCCCAGAAAGGTTGTCACAATAAGTAAAATATGTTACAAAAAAAGCATGTTACTATCAGAGTAGCGTGCTTTTTTGTTATGGTGAGGGGGAAATGCACACATTTATACGGTGCATTCGACCATCATACAGAAATGATGATTATAGTTAACTGAGATAAGAAAGAGAGGGATCATATGCGAAAAAGAGAGGGAATGAAAAAACGAAGATCAAGGATACTGGCATGGCTGCTGGCGTGTTTAATGGTGCTGTCCGTGATACAGGGGACGGGCTGGGGCAGTCTCACCGTGCAGGCGGAGGAAGAGGTTAAAAGACCTGTCAATTTGGAATTAGGGGCTGCCGATGTTATAAATGATGGAAAAGTAGGGGAGACGGAAGGTACTGGATGGAGTTATAATGCGGATACGAATACCCTTACCCTGACGAATGCAAAATTAGGTGATATCATATATGATGGTGGAGATTTGAATCTGCAAATCAATGGTGAAAATACCGTAGGATTAATTGATTCAGCGAGTTCTGATGCAGCCTATATTACTGGCATAGAAAATGGTACGGACAGCGCTAAACTGTATTGTGAAGGTTTTATATCCGTAGATGCACTTACGGTAAATAATATAGAATTAAATGTTAAAGATGATATAGATAAGACGGGTATCGGTAGAAGAATTGTATCATTAGAAAATGTAAAGTTACATGTAGAAGGACATATAGATGCAAATACAATTAGCTGTTCTGGAAGTCAGATTAATGCAGCGGATCATGTATACGTAGGGGTGTCACTTAACTGCGTGGATAGTGAGATTAGAGCGGGAAAAATAGACTTTTCAGCAACAAAGAGAACATATACAGATTCTATTGTGGTAGATAACAAGAACAACACTACGAGAATCTATGGAGCGGCAACCTTATGTGAGGAGCTGAAGATACCAAGTGCTGGCACGATTATGTTTGCGGAAGGTGCATGTATTACGAATCTGGACAAGCTTACCGTGGAAGAAGACGCGAATATTTTTGTAAATTATAAAATGGATGAGTATGGATCTGAAAGCTATGAGAAACATACACATAATACCGAAGCTACAAAAGGTGGTACATACAAAGACAGCCAGATGCATTATGAGAATGTGGCATGTAAGGATTGTCCGATTGGATATGTAACAGAAACACTGGTAGAACGGGAGCATACATATGAGAATGGTTTCTGTAAGGCTTGTGACGCCTACGAACCGGCTGTATTAAATTCTAATAATGCCTATGAGATCGGAAATGCCGGTCAGCTTTACTGGTTTGCCGATAAAGTGAATAAGGAGAGTTATAAATATGTAAATGTGAATGTAGTTCTGACAGCGGATATTGTTGTCAATAAAAATGTCCTTAATGACGGAGAACTTACGAAAGATGTAGATGGATTGCGTAATTGGACACCGATACAACAATATGATGGAACATTTGACGGTGCACGGCATACGATCAGTGGTATATATTGTGTTTCAGACACTATTGAGGAAGCAGGAATATTTCAGAATACAATCGACAATGCAATTGTAGAAAATATTGGAGTGCTAGATAGCTATTACTGTCTCAAAAAGGGTTACAATGTAGGAGGAATCGTTGGATACAATTGTGGAATTATTAGAAATTGTTATAATGAAGGAATGGTAAGCAGCTTATATAATAATGATAACTATCTGGGTGGTATCTGTGGAATGAACGGCGGGGGGATCATTACAGGCTGTTATAATAAAGGAAAGGTTGCCAACTCTGTTTGGGAAACTAGGGCTGGTGGCATATGTGGTCGAAGTACTAATACGATTCTTAATTGCTATAATACCGGATCAGTAACGGGAGGATCTAGGGTTGGAGGTATATGTGGAAGTAATGACTCTTCCACCACTTCCGGACGGATCGAGAATTGTTATAACATAGGCACAATAAATAGCAGTATTATCGATGATGGTTACAAAAGAAATATCGCAGTTATTGATGATGCGAAAGCAGTTGTGGAAAATTGCTATTATCTTGAGAATAATTATATTGCATTGGAAGATGGTACATTTGGAATGGCTGAAGATGATTTTGCCAGCGGCGAAGTTGCCTATCGCTTACAGGAAGGTCAGAAAGAGCCTGTATGGGGACAGACACTTGCAGACGAAGGCGGAGATCTATACCCGGTACTTGGTGGAAAAACCGTTTATCAGAATGAGACATACAGTGGATGTACAAAAGAATCATCGGTGGAAATCGAATATTCAAACGAAGAGAAGGATACAAAGTATACACATGTACTCGAAAAAACGGAGAAAGTAAATGCGGATTGTGAGAACGATGGAATGGAAGCCTACTGGACCTGTACAAGCTGTCAAAAAAAATTTAGTGATGAAGAAGGAACAAAGGAACTCAACGAGCTTCCGGTTATTTCAGCGTTTGGACATGATTACAAAGTGGACGAGGAAAAATCAGAGGATGACACAAGGGTAACGTTGACATTTACCTGCAAGAGAGAAGGCTGTACAGCGGATAAGCACGAAGTAACCGTGACATTAACTGCACCAGATTCTCTTACTTATGCTGGAACTGCCAAGGAAGCAACTGTGACACAGACACCTGAGAATGCGTTTGACCCAGTGAACGTAAGTTATGAAAGTGTGGATAAGCGTAGAAGTGCCACACTTGTAGGAGGTAAACCGGTCAATGCAGGCGATTATAGAGCGACCGTGACGGTTGGAACAGGCGAAGATGCGGTAAGTGCATCCGTGGAATATACGATACAGAAAAAAGAGATTTCCGTTTATAGTATAGATGCATCTGATAAGATATATGATGGCGCAACGAAAGTAAAGGTTAGCCGTGTAACACTGATCGGAATATTGGAACAGGATGTTGTTGAAGCGGATACGACGGATCTGTATGGTGATCTTCCGGATAAGAATGCCGGTACATATACAGAAATCACACTTCCAGAACTGAAGCTGGTTGGTGATAGTGCGAATAATTATGAATTGACTCAGCCGGATAACCCGATGAAGTTGAATGTCAGCGTAAGTGTACAGAAAGCACCAAAGGCTCCGAACATGCCGGGGGCATCTATGGAGGTAGACTATACGAAGACTACAGTTGGTGCGGTAACACTTCCGGCAGGCTGGAAGTTTGATGATGCTGATATTGACAAGAAGTTAGATGTGGACGTGCCGGTCACAGTGACAGCGAAGTATGCTGGCGAAGATGCAGATAACTACGAAGTAGAAAGTGTCGAGATCGCACTGACACGAAAGGCATGTATGCATCCAACAATCAAGTGGATCGTCGATAAAGAAGCGACTGTAGATGCAGAAGGAAGCAGACATAAGGAATGTACGGTCTGCAATACAGTTCTTGCTACCGAGACGATTGCGAAGCTCAAAGCACAAACACCGGATGTTACCATCCGTTACACAACCCATGTACAGACATACGGTTGGCAGGGTGATGAGAACAATGCAAACAAGTGGTTTGCAAATGGCAAGATGGCAGGAACTTCCGGTAAGGCAAAGCGACTGGAAGGCATTAAAATAAGAGTCTATGGAAACGACAACCTTGGCATCCAGTACACAACGCACTGTCAGAGCTATGGCTGGTTACCTTGGTCCGCTAACGGCGAGATGAACGGAACCGAGGGCGAGGCAAAGAGACTGGAAGCAATTAAGATCCAGCTCACAGGCGCAGATAAAGAGAAGTATGACGTGTACTACCGTGTGCATGCACAGTCGTATGGCTGGCTTGGCTGGGCGAAGAATGGTGCACCTGCCGGAACGGCTGGTTATGCGAATCGTCTGGAGGGTGTCCAGATCGTTGTAGTGAAGAAGGGTTCTCCTGCACCGGATGCAAACTTCGAAGGTGTGAATGCAGCTTCAGGTGTACACCAGTCGGTAAGTTACCTTGCAAAGAATGGTTCGTCTCCGGTGGTTGGCGGGCAGGTAACGTCCAATACGAACCCAAGTGTCGCAGGCGAAGCGAATGTAAATATTGCATACCGCACACATGTACAGTCCTTTGGCTGGCAGGGCTGGAAGTACAATGGCGTGATGAGCGGAACAAGCGGTAAGGCAAAGAGACTCGAAGGCATCAACATCAAATTAACAAACAAGCCATACAGCGGAAGCATTGTCTATACGACACATGTACAGTCCATCGGATGGCAGGGCAATGAGAACAATGTGAATACATGGTTCCGTGATGGTCAGATGGCTGGAACAAGCGGACGTGCGAAGCGTCTTGAAGCAATTCGTATCGCACTGACCGGCGAGATGGCAGAGCATTATGATGTATACTACCGCGTCCATGCACAGACCTACGGCTGGCTTGCCTGGGCGAAGAACGGCGAAGCTGCCGGAACCGCAGGACTCAGCAAGCGTCTCGAAGGTATCCAGATCGTGCTCGTACCGAAGGGCGGTGCTGCACCGGCGAACAATTACGGTGGTGTTGTAACGACGAATAAGCAGACATATATCAAGAAATAGAGGGAGTTATATAATATGAAATTGATGCAAAGAAAACATATTACCAGATGGATTTTAAGCGCTATATTTGTCCTTGGTATGATATTTTCAATGAAATCAATGACTGCATTTGCAGCAGACGAAGAGACTCAGACTATATATATCGGAGGAAATAAATTGACGGTTCCCATAGAGGAAGCGTCTTACTGGAACTATAATGAGGTGGATGGTACCATCACAGACTGTGCGGAGCAGGAAGCAAATGTGTTGATCAATACGGTGGGAAAATATGGAGCTCCTGCATCGTCAATATACGTGAATCTGGTAAATGTAAATATTAAAGCAAAAGGCGGTGCGGAGGATTTCTCCAATGCAGGTATTTACAATCCGGAACAGGAAACCAAGATGTATCTACGGATTAATGGAGATTGTAGCGTTACCGGTTCTAAGTATGGAATTTATGCAAAAATTGATGTTACACCGTGTGATGAGAAAGCCAGACTTACGATTACAGCAGATAGTAGTCTTGCTCCTGCAGGCGTGGATGTTCAAAAAGCAATTTCCTTGTATTCGACAGGGGCGAATTATATTTACCGGGGGTATGGGCATACAGATTTTTCAGTGATCCTGCGGAGTGATACCATGACCACAATAAAAGGTGGTGGGGATTTTACTTGTCAAAGTACAAAAGCATCTGTTCTTACCAGTCCAAATATGGACGGCAGCGATGCAACAGAATACATCAAGGAAAACGGCATATTTAACCTTGGAGATATGAGCCGGATAAAATATAGGGAATATAAGAACGGCACACTGATGTACGATAAAGCGAAGATTACCGGAGCAACCTTGAAGTTTCATGACGGAGATGTCCCGGTATTCACGGCGAAGGTTTCAGAGGAGGATTCCGAAAAATATAATATTTCAAGTGAACAATGGAGTGAGCTGGATGAGAACGGGAATAAGGTGAGGTGGTGTTCCTCCTATAATTCTGAGAATCCGAAGGATGAGAGTCAGTTGTTAAAAAAATTTGAAGCTGGAAAGACATATTCTTATTCGGTAACGATTACTTGTAAGAATTGGGATGTTAGTTTTACGGAACAAACACCGGTCATTATTAACGGAGAATCCTTTCTGATTACAAATAAAAAGATTGGAGAGGACTATGTAGTCATTGATGCTGTGAATGTGAAAAGTATCACAATACCAAAAGAAATTAAGCAGATTGAAATAGCTGATGTAACGCTTCAGCATGAGGCGGGAGAAACACCGAAGGCAACTGCAGCATTGTCTGGTGAGGATGCGGATGATTATAGGATTGCATATGAGTATTGGGAGGAAATGCAGGAGCAAGGGGATGGTAGTTTCAAACCGGTGAGATTCTGGTATTCCGATGAGAGTGAAAATGCAAAGCTTGCAGAGGATAAGAAGATAACTGCCTTTGAAGGCGGGAAAACTTACAGGCATAGCATCAAGCTGGAAACATGCAATGAGAATTTTTTTGCTTCTGAAAATGATGGATTGTCTATTCTTGTAAATGGACAGACAGTAAATGCGAAAGATATGAAGATCAGTGATGACGGCATGACCTGTAATGTGATTCTTGCTACTGAGTTGATCGAGAAAGTCCCAGAACCAACTCCGGAACCGAAGCCAGAACCAACTCCAAATCCCGAACCAACGCCTACACCTACCCCGGCACCGGTTGTGACACCGGATGTTACGGTTTCTTACCGTACACATGTACAGTCCATCGGCTGGCAGGGCGTTGTGACGAACGGTACGATGAGTGGAACTTCCGGCAGGGCGAAGCGGCTCGAAGGCATCGAGATTTCGGTTGCAGGTAACAGCAATCTCGGCATCCAGTACACAACCCATTGCCAGAGCTATGGCTGGCTGCCATGGTCAGCAAATGGCGAGATGAACGGTACGGAGGGCGAAGCGAAGAGACTGGAAGCAATTAAGATTCAGCTTACAGGCGTAGATAAAGAGAAGTATGATGTATACTATCGTGTACACGCACAATCTTACGGCTGGCTTGCGTGGGCAGCCAATGGCGCACCGGCAGGTACAGCAGGTCTTGCGAAGAGACTCGAGGCAATCCAGATCGTGATTGTGAAGAAGGGTGAAAGCTTCGATCATGCAATCGGAAATATCCAGTCTGCCCGTGGAGAAGCATATATCGCATCATCCACAGCAAATGCGAATCCGGTTGTCACAGGCGAGAACAATGTGAACATAGAATATCGTACACACGTACAGTCCTTTGGCTGGCAAGGCTGGAAGTACAATGGTGTGATGAGTGGAACAAGCGGTAAGGCAAAGAGACTCGAAGGCATCAACATCAAATTAACAAACAAGCCATACAGCGGAAGCATTGTCTATACGACACATGTACAGTCCATCGGATGGCAGGGCAATGAGAACAATGTGAATACATGGTTCCGTGATGGTCAGATGGCTGGAACAAGCGGACGTGCGAAGCGTCTTGAAGCAATTCGTATCGCACTGACCGGCGAGATGGCAGAGCATTATGATGTATACTACCGCGTCCATGCACAGACCTACGGCTGGCTTGCCTGGGCGAAGAACGGCGAAGCTGCCGGAACCGCAGGACTCAGCAAGCGTCTCGAAGGTATCCAGATCGTGCTCGTACCGAAGGGCGGTGCTGCACCGGCGAACAATTACGGTGGTGTTGTAACGACGAATAAGCAGACGTATATCAAGAAATAACATTTTTACACCCGATAAGGTATGATTCAAAGGGAATTAGAATAAAATATACCTTATCGGGTGTATTTTGTATATAAAAGAACGCAGAGGAAGGAGTGAAACGCTCCAACCTCTGCTTTTTTCATGCAATGGATTATAACATATATTTCCGCATCCAGTAGTCGACCTGGAGCAGGTAGGCAATCATCTGTGGTCCGGCCATGAGCTGACCAAACCAAGGCTTTCCATATTCCTTTGGCTCGTCGAGGAACTTTAGCACCGCAGGGATATTCAGATAGCTCCGGAGCGGCGATGCGGTGTCGGTGACGACTTCGCGCAGGCGGTTCGCAAGCACACGTTCGTATTCCGGGTGATAGGTCTTCGGGTAAGGACTTTTCGGACGGTTCATGATCGTGTCCGGCAGGTATTTGGCGGCACAGGCACGGAGCAGGCTCTTCGGGACGCCGTCCTTGGCTTTGATCGACCAAGGAACATTGAATACATAGTCGATGACACGGTAATCGGCGAATGGCACTCTGGCTTCGAGTCCGTGTTGCATGGACGTGCGATCCATCCGGTCGAGGAGTGTCTGCATGAACCAGCGGATATTCAGATAGGCAATCTGGCGTTTCTTCGTATCGAGTGGAGATTCCTCCGGCAGGATATCGACTTCGGAGAGTGTTGTGCGGTATGCTCTGGCGATATATTTTTCCATCTGCATGCTGGCGGCAAATTCCGGATGGAGCAGGGATTTGCGGAAGGAGATGTCCATCGTCCATGGGAAGGTGGTTGATTGCAGCATGGCGTCACGGTGAAACCACGGATAGCCGCCGAAGATCTCATCGGCACATTCACCGGTCAACGTGACCTTGTGGTGTTTTGCAACCTCCCCACAGAAATATAACAGCGACGAATCGACATCTGCCATCGTTGGCAGACACCGGCTGTCGACGGACGCTTCGAGCAGATCGGCAAGCTGCGTGTAGGAACACGTCAGGTAGATATGATCCGAGTGCAGATAGTCTTTCATGATATCAACGTAAGGGCGGTCTTCACTCGGCTGGAAGCTGTTCGCCTGAAAATAAACGGCATTGTCGGTATAATCGAAGGAGTACGTCGTAAGAGGTGTATCCTCCGGCAGGAAATGGCTGCAGACGGCGGATACATACGAGGAGTCCACGCCACCGGAAAGCAGGGTGGAGATCGGAACGTCGGACACCATCTGCATACGGATACTGTCTTCAAGCAGGTATGAGGTTTTCTCTACCGTTTCCTCGTAGCTGTCGGTGTGCGGGTGGCTCTCAATCCGGTAGTATAGCCGGGATGTCATATACTGCGGCGAGTAGGTCAGATATTCGCCGGGCTTGATCTCTTTGATCCCGGAGAATACACCTTTGCCGTACGTCTTCGCCGGTCCGAGGGAGAAGATCTCGTTGAAGCTGTTCATGTCGATGCATGGACGCACGCGCGGGTATTCAAACAATGTATCAATCCTCGAGGCGAACACGAGTGTATCGCCGGTCTTCGTATAATAAAGCGGTTTGACACCGAAGCGGTCACGGTAGAGGTAGAGTGTATTTCGCATGCTGTCGTAGATGGCGATTGCGAAGATACCGTTTAATTCTTTGACAAAGCCCGGTCCGTAATGACAGAACGCGGCGGCGATAACTTCGGTATCGGAGTTCGTTTCAAAGGTATAGTTTTTCCGGAGCAGTGTTTTCTTTACTTCTTTGTAGTTGTAGATCTCGCCGTTATATACAATATAGTAGGTGTTTCCGTCCTTCGTATAAGACATGGGCTGTCTGCCATTTTCGAGATCAATGATAGACAGGCGTGTGTGCGCAAGGCAGCACGAATTTATGATGGTATGACCGTAGGTGTCCGGCCCGCGGTGGTTCATCGTATTGATCATACGGGACAGTGTATGAAAGTTTTGCTTGGGATTTTCCGCATAGTTCTGGTCTGGGTTAAAGTAGCCCGCAATGCCACACATACAGATGCTCCTTCACACTTTTTCTTATTATATTCATTTTCTGCAAGGTTGTTTCGTATAATGTACAAATTAGAGGCGGACGGAAATTGTAATTATACTGTATGAATTATCTACGACAGTATATTGTTACAATTTCCGGCGTATTCTATCTAAGTTGCACTAGATAGAAACGCAAAAAGGAGAGGAAATGAAGAAAAAGATTATATGTGCGATTCTGACACTGATCATGATGCTTTGCATAGTTTGTCCGGCTGCGTATGCGGAAACAGAGGATGCGCTTGCAATCCAATCGAAATCGGTGTTACTGATGGAATTAGAGAGCGGGACGGTACTTTATGAGAAGAATGCGGATGAGATGCTGCGCCCGGCATCGGTGACGAAGGTCATGACATTGCTTTTGATCTTCGAGGCGTTAGAACGCGGGGATATCGCGCTGGACGATACGGTTGTCGTGACTGAGCACGCGGCGTCGATGGGCGGCTCACAATGCTTCTTCGAGGCAGGCGAGGAACAGACGGTGCAGGATATGATCAAATGCATCGAGGTGGCCTCCGGTAACGATGCGGCAGTGGCGATGGCAGAGCATCTGGCAGGTTCGGAGGCAGCGTTTGTCCAGAAGATGAACGAGCGGGCGAAGGAGCTTGGTATGGAGCATACGCATTTTGACAATGCATGCGGGCTGGAGGTTGAGACACATCTGACGTCGGCGCGGGATATCGCGATTATGTCCAGACAGCTTTTGCTTTATCATCCGGATATCCTTACATATTCGACGATCTGGATGGATTCCATCACACATAAGACCAGACGGGGCGAATCACAGTTTGATCTTGCGAATACGAACAAATTCCTGAATCTCTACACAGGGGCAAACGGACTGAAAACCGGATATACATCGCAGGCGAAATACTGTATGTCTGCGACGGCGACGCGGGATGGCGTGACGTTGATCGCAGTTGTGATGGGAGCGGAGACGAAGGAGATCCGGAACAGTGAGGCAATGAAGCTGCTTGATTACGGATTCGCACAGTGCCGTCCATATGTGGATACTGAAGTCGTGCCGGAGGATCTGCAGATCCCGGTGCAGAAGGGTATCTGCAAATCGGTGACGGTAAAACCGGTGGAACAGCACACGATCACGCTTGTAGCGACGAACCCGGATCAGATTGAAAAACAGGTGATCGCCTACGAGAATCTGAAAGCCCCGATCCAGGAAGGGGATGCGGTTGGTGTTGTGCAGTATTCCTGCAACGGAACGTGTATCAGCGAAGTGATCCTGTATGCAGAGCGGTCTGTGCCGAAGCTTGACTTAAAATACAGCTTATCGGAGATTGCAGGAAGAATATTTATGGCGAAATAACCGAAGATAGGGTATAATGGTGCCATGAGTATGAATTTTCAGATAGTGCGTTACAATTTTATCAGTCAGAAAGTCCGGAAACCATTACGCATTGTGATGATCGCTGATCTGCACAATCAGGTATATGGTCTGGAGAACACGGATCTGCTTACCGCGATTGACACGGAGCAGCCGGATATTATTTTACTGCCTGGCGACATGATCGTCTGTCGGAAGAGCGAACGGAAGAATAACAGGGTGACAGCGGACACAATCCGGAAGATGACTGAAATTGCACCGGTTTATTATTCCTATGGAAATCATGAGCGCGGATTGCTTGAATGCGTGCGGGAGACCGATGGTATCTGGCAGGAATACAGCCAGCATCTCAAAGGTGCACATCATCTGCATATGCTGGTAAATGCACATGAATTTTTAGAGCCTTGGAATGTCTGCCTGTATGGCTTGGATCTGCCCCGGGCGTATTATAAGCGGCTGATCAAGAAACCGCTACGGGAAGATGTGCTTACCAGCATGCTTGGGAAGATGCAGCCGGATCACTGCAATGTGCTGCTTGCACACAATCCGGATTATTTTCGGTCATATTGTACACTGCATCCAGACTTGATCGTGTCCGGGCATAATCATGGCGGCATGATACGGATACCGGGACTTGGCGGAGTGATCTCTCCACGGTTACATCCATTTCCGAAGTATGACTATGGGGTGTATGAGAGCACGGATTCCCAGACGAAGATGGTTGTGACCGCAGGCTGCGGCATGCATTCGATCCATATCCGGATTAACAACCCGCCGGAGATGGTTGTGATTGATGTAAATAAGATGTAAAATTTCCGCATTTGGTTGCAATCATGCAGTCTATGGGATATGATACAGAAACAGAAATCTGTATACTAAATAAAAAGGACGTAACTATGAGCAGGGGAAAAAAGGATAGAAAAGAAATAACGAATACGGAAGAAGTCAAAGAGACGGAAGTATCAGACGAGATGGAGAAAGCAGAGGATTCGGAGAAAGCAGAGGACGACAAGAAGCCGGAAGAAACGAAAGAAACAGACGATAAGCACGTGAGTCTCTATGTGCAGGAGCCATTTATTGATCCTTCGGTGTATCGGCAACGCAGGAAAAGACGGATTATACGCACGGTGACGATTGCGGTTGTTGCAACATTGCTTGCGGTATATATCGGTGGCGTGCTCTTCCATATGCACCGTTTTGGAGCAAACACGACGATCAACGGCAGAAATGTCGTAGGCAAATCCGTACAGTCTGTGGAGGATATGCTGCTTTCGGATGCGCGGAAATACACACTGGATATCAAGTTCAAGGACAGTGATTTTACTTTCGTACTGGGGGATGCGGATTCTGATGTTGCACTGACGGATTCAGTGGATACACTGTTAAAGAAACATTCACCGTTTCTTTGGTTTGTAAACAGCTTTCACAGTTATGATTATAAGATTGATTATACAGTAAACTGTGACAGGGAAAAGTTGGAAGCCTGCCTGCAGGCATCACCGGCACTGGATCGAGCTTCCATGACAGAATCAAAGGACGCGAAGGTTGTTTTGGAGGATGGCGAGGCAAAGGTCATTCCAGAGGAGACGGGAACGAAGCTTGATACGGCAAAGTTATATGACAAGGTAATAAATGCTCTGAAAAATTATGATACTACACTGGATGTGGAAGCCGAAGAGTGTTATATTCCAGCACATATTCTGGCGGATTCGGAGTCCATTCTGAAAACAAAGGAAGACGCAGATGCATTTGTCGATATCGAAGCCGTGTATGATTTTGGTTCGTATACATATACCATTCCAAAGGAAGAACTTACGAAGATGGCATATGTCAGTTCGGATGGAAGTATCCAGATCAGCAGAAGTAATGTGGAAGCGTATGTCGAAAAATTTAAGGAGAAATTCACGACTGCGGATACTGACCGTGAATTTACGACGCATGATAAGAAGACGATTCTCGTGCATGGCGGGTATTATGGCTGGGTGATCGACGCGGAGACAGAGGCGGAGGAGTTGTACGATCTTCTGTCAAAGAAGAAAAGCTTCACGAAGGAACCAGCATGTAAGCGCCGTGGCTATGCACTGTGTGCGCAGAATGATATCGGTTCGACCTATGTGGAGGTTGATCTGACAAACCAGCATGTATATTATTATCAAAATGGCAGATTGAAATGGGACAGTGATTGTGTATCTGGGCAGACACCGGGACACAAGACACCAGGCGGTCTGTATGGTCTTACCTATAAGAAGATGCATGCGACACTGATTGGTGAGGACTATGAGACACCGGTCACATACTGGATGCCGTTCAATGGTGGTATCGGTCTGCACGATGCGAACTGGCGTGGAAAATTCGGTGGAGAAATCTATACCTACAGCGGTTCCCATGGCTGTGTAAATCTGCCGCCATCAAAAGCAGGCGAGTTATATGAGTATGTCGAAGCGGGCATGCCAATCGTATGCTATTGGAGAGATGAAGTCACTTTTGTAAATAAATAGTTCAATTTGCAGGAGGATACGGAATGAAAAAAGAGATAACTTACGAGGAGTTGCAGGCGGCAGCTTCTTATGTGCAGGCACGTCTGCCATATACACCAAAGGTAGCGCTCGTGCTTGGCTCGGGACTGGGCGATTTTGCAGATCGTCTGACGATTGATGCGAAGATCCCATATGGTGAAATCCCACATTTCCCGGTATCGACAGTGGCAGGGCATGCTGGATGTTTCCTGCTTGGAAAAGTCGGGGATTGCCCGGTGCTGATCATGAAGGGACGTGTGCATTATTACGAAGGGTATTCGATGCAGGAGGTTGTGATGCCAGTGCGTGTGATGCACATGCTTGGCGCGGAGATTTTAATTCTTACGAATGCGGCAGGCGGCATGAATCCGTCGTACAAGCCGGGGACGCTGGTACGGATCACGGATCAGATTACGTCGTTTGTGCCATCCCCATTGATTGGAGCAAATATGGAAGCACTTGGTACGAGGTTCCCGGATATGAGTCATGTGTACGACGTAGAGCTTGGAAAAAAGTTGGATTCAGTGGCGAAGGCGCAGGGAATTACTCTGGAAGAAGGCATTTATCTGCAGGCGACCGGACCAAACTATGAGACACCGGCGGAGATCCGCATGTACCGGACACTTGGTGCAGATCTGGTTGGTATGAGTACCGCGTGTGAGGCGATGGCAGCACGGCATGCTGGTATGAAGATCGTTGGTGTATCATGTGTCACGAATATGGCGGCAGGTATGAGCACCGGAGAATTAAATCACAAGGAAGTGCAGGAAACTGCGAATAAGATTGCAGAAGATTTCCAGACACTGATATACAAATTTATTACAGAAATAGGATAAGACAAAATTATGGATAGAAAGATTTTTCACAGATTATTTGAAGATCGAATTGTTATGTTAGATGGTGCAACCGGAAGTAACCTGATGCAGGCAGGCATGCCGGTTGGTGTATGCCCGGAGAAATGGATTCTGGAGCATCCTCAGCACCTGATCAAATTGCAGCGCGCATATATTCAGGCAGGAACGAATATTCTGCTTGCGCCGACTTTTACGGCGAACCGGATCAAGCTTGCCGAATATCATCTCGAGGATAAGATTCACGAGATGAACATGCAGTTGGTTGACCTGACACGGACGGCAATCGCACAGGAGAATCATCGTGGATTTATCGCGGGTGATATGACGATGACGGGCAGACAGCTTCAGCCGGTCGGTGATCTGGCGTTTGAGGAACTGGTGGATGTATATAAGGAACAGGCACAGATCCTCGTGGAGGCAGGTGTCGATCTGTTCTTTGTAGAGACGATGATGAGCCTTGCGGAGGCGCGTGCATGCGTGATCGCCATTAAAGAGGTCTGTGATCTGCCGATCATGGTCAGCATGACCTTTAACAGCGATGGAAAGACGTTGTTCGGCTCGACACCGGAGGCGTCTGTGATCGTGCTGCAGTCGCTTGGCGTCGATGCGGTTGGCATCAACTGTTCGACTGGACCGAAGGAGATGGAAGCACTGATCAAGCGTATGGTGCGGTACGCAACGATTCCGGTATTTGCGAAGCCAAACAATGGTATGCCGGAGCTGATCGATGGCGAGACGAAATATACAATGACACCGGAGACGTTTGCTGAGTATGGACGCGCTTTGGTGGAAGCCGGAGCGAGAGCTGTGGGTGGCTGTTGTGGTTCGACACCGAAGCATATCGAGATGCTGAAGAAGGCTGTCCGCTCCGTGGAGCCGGAGGCAACGAAACCAGTCTGTACCCGTGTATTATCCAGTGAGAGTGCAGTACAGGAAATCCATCTCGATGGCAATTTTTTAGTCGTCGGGGAACGTATCAATCCGACCGGAAAGAAAAAACTGCAGGAGATGCTTCGTGCAGGAAACATGGATCTGGTTGTACAGATGGCAGAAGAACAGACGGAACGTGGGGCGAAGATTCTCGATATCAATATGGGTATGAACGGCATTGACGAGCTGGAAATGATGAGGCGTGCTGTTTACGAAGTGATTTCTGTTACGAATCTTCCGCTCTGTATTGATTCGAGTCATGTCGAGATTATCGAAGCAGCACTCCGTATCTATCCGGGACGTGCGCTTATTAACTCAATTTCATTAGAAGAGAAGAAATGCCGCCCGCTTATGCGGATTGCAAAGAAATATGGTGCGATGGCGATACTCCTTCCGCTTTCGGACAAGGGCTTGCCGGAGAATCTTGATGAGAAGAAAGAGATTATCCGCCGGTTGCTAGAGATCGCGGACGAGGAAGGCTTGTCACGCGATTCCCTGATCATCGATGGTCTGGTTGCAACGGTTGGTGCAAACCGGATGGCGGCACTTGAAACACTCGATACGATTGCCTATTGTAAGAATGAACTGCAGATTCCGACGATCTGTGGTCTGTCCAATATTTCCTTCGGACTGCCAGAGCGAATCAACGTCAATACCGCATTTCTGACGATGGCGATCGCAAACGGTCTGACAATGGCAATCTGTAATCCGGGACAGGCAATGCTTGTGAATGCGAGCCTTGCGGCAGATCTGCTGCTTGCCAAGGAGGATTCGGATAATATTTATGTGGAAAATGTAGTCGCTTTATCCCAGACCGAACAGACGGCTGCCAAGAATGTGGCAGGTGTGTCCGAAGAAGGAAGCCGTGTCTATCACGATGTTGTAAAGGGTAACAAAGGCAGTATCGTGGAGAATGTAAAGAAGGAATTAGAGTCGGGCAAAGATCCGCAGACAATCATTGATGAGGATCTGATTCCGGCAGTCAACAAGGTTGGCGAGTTGTTTGAACAGAAGAAATATTTCCTGCCACAGCTCATTGCGGGTGCGACGGCGATGGATCTTGCAATCGAATACATCACGCCGCTGCTTCATATCGAAGAGAATGCCAAGCCGAAGGGTACAGTCATTATGGCGACGGTCGAGGGTGATATCCACGATATCGGTAAAAACCTTGTTGTCCTGATGCTGAAAAACTACGGCTACAAGGTTGTGGATTTAGGCAAGGATGTGCCGCTTGACAAGATCATTGCGGCAGCGAAGGAAGAGCATGCCGATATCATCGGATTATCTGCGCTTATGACAACGACGATGATGCGGATGAAGGATGCCGTTGAGTATGTGCGCGCAAATAACCTTCCTTATAAGGTCATCATCGGAGGTGCCGTTGTATCGCAGAATTTTGCAGATGAGATCGGGGCAGACGGTTACTCTAAGGATGCAAACGAGGCGGTAAAGCTTGTTGACAAACTATTGACAGACAAGTAACAAAGGGTTAAAATAGCAGATAATAATTTTTGACGAAATAATAGGAGAAAGGTGGAACATTTTATGAAAAAAATGGTCTTATCCCTTTTGGTAGATAATACATCCGGTGTACTGAGCCGTGTGTCCGGAATGTTTAGCCGTAGAGGATATAATATTGACAGCTTATCAGTTGGCGTGACAGAGAATCCAAGATATTCCCGTATGACGGTTGCCGTGAGCGGCGATGATCGTATTTTGAGCCAGATCAAAAAACAGCTTCTGAAGCTGGAGGATGTCTGCGAGATTACGGAACTGAAAGATGGAGAGTCTGTATGCCGTGAACTTCTGCTTGTCAAGATCAAGGCAAGTCTGGAAGAGAGACAGCAGATTATTTCCCTGACGGATGTATTCCGTGCAAAGGTTGTTGATGTATCAACGGATTCCGTTATGATAGAGATTACAGGAAATGTCAACAAGATTGAAGCATTTATCTCGCTTCTGGATGGGTTCGAGATTTCCGAGATGGTACGTACAGGCTTGACAGGTCTTACAAGAGGCGCTGTAAGCGGAAACTAAGGTCATTACTTACGATTAAGTAGTAACGATAAATATTTTTTACAAAATCAGGAGGATATGATAATGTCAGCAAAGATTTTTTATCAGGAAGATTGTAATCTGTCACTGTTGGATGGCAAGACAATTGCAATCATCGGCTATGGTAGCCAGGGTCATGCACATGCTTTGAACTTGAAGGACAGCGGATGCCACGTCATCATCGGTCTTTACGAGGGAAGCAAGTCATGGGCTAAGGCTGAGGCACAGGGATTTGAAGTATATACATCTGCAGAAGCAGCAAAGCGTGCAGATATCATCATGATTCTGATCAACGATGAGTTGCAGGCAGGCCTTTACAAGAACGATATTGAGCCGAACCTTGAGCCGGGCAACATGCTTATGTTCGCACATGGTTTCAATATTCACTTCAACCAGATCATTCCACCTAAGGATGTCGACGTAACAATGATTGCACCTAAGGCACCTGGTCACACAGTACGTAGTGAGTATCAGGCTGGCAAGGGTACACCTTGTCTGATCGCTGTATATCAGGATGCAACAGGTAAGGCTCAGGATCTTGCACTTGCTTATGGTCTTGGAATCGGTGGAGCAAGAGCTGGTATTCTTGAGACAACATTCAGAACAGAGACAGAGACAGACCTCTTCGGTGAGCAGGCAGTTCTTTGTGGTGGTGTATGTGCACTTATGCAGGCTGGTTTCGAGACACTTTGCGAAGCTGGTTACGACCCAAGAAATGCATACTTCGAGTGTATCCATGAGATGAAGCTGATCGTAGATCTGATCTACCAGTCAGGTTTCGCAGGCATGAGATATTCTATCTCTAACACAGCTGAGTATGGTGATTACATCACAGGTCCTAAGCTTGTAACAGAAGAGACAAAGAAGACAATGAAGAAGATCCTGAAGGATATCCAGGATGGTACATTTGCAAAAGACTTCCTGCTTG
>ENA-OQQU01000795-OQQU01000795.1-human-gut-metagenome-genome-assembly--contig:-NODE-795-length-19146-cov-31.593421_pt1 | contig 19146 bp, 19 predicted proteins | sample MGYA00243233_ERZ505096 | MGnify/ENA primary metagenome ERZ505096 (study PRJEB26097, sample SAMN02712159) | human gut metagenome | biome: Gut microbiome | host: Homo sapiens | place: Denmark... | reverse complement strand
AAAAGATATATGCAATTAATATGCCACTTTACAACGCATTGTTAAACTAGAACCATCATATCTTGTAACTGTTTACCATCCTCAAAAATAGGATGATCATAATTATCAGTGAAGAAATTGGGTATCCGGTGTGAATATACAAATCCACAATTCTTGTAGAAGGACATGGCAACAGGAGAGTCTCCAGTTCCAACAAGCATTGTATGACACCGAGCTTTATAATGTTCCAGAAGAAAGAATATCAACTTTTTTCCATATCCCTGACGCTGGAACTGTGGATAGACAGCGATGTTTTTGATTTCATAGACACCTTTGCCTTCTTCTGTTATAACGCATGAAGCTTTAACCTCATCGTTCTCAAACAAGACAAACATATCCCCGCGTTCCAAATAACGATCAATCATTGACTCTTGTTCATCTGCAAGGAGTAACAGATCTAGATATTGCTTCTTATTGTGAAAGACAGGATATATATTTATCATATTCAGTTTGTACAGTTCCGTTATCTAAATATATTACTAAAATCACAAACAAAAAGATGCGAACCACAAATGTGGTTCGCATCTTTGCAAGTGGCGGAGAGACAGGATTATGAACCTTTCTCTCCAAAATCCTTATGAATCAACATTTTAATTCAGTTCAATTTTTCAAGTGTAACGATTTAGTAACTGAAAACTGTCTTTTTGTGTCACTCATAGACTTTCGCTTGTCTAAGCTTTATCATTACATTACAAAGGTATGAAAAATATTCAGACTGAAAGGATCATTCCAAAAATTTTTTCAGTCAGAATATTGAGCATTCATCCTTATGCAGTCTTGGTTGGAAGCAATTAACGAACAAGGAAGCCACGGTAAAGGCAACTCCTACTCCTACCACGCCTGCCCATCCGTAATGTTGCCAAAACAAACCTGAGACAAATGTGCCGGCTGCACCACCCAAGAAGTAAATAGTCATATAAATGGTATTGACCCGGTTGATGGCGGATGCATCAAGAGCGACCACGCTGGTCTGATTTGACAGATGGATACATTGCATTCCTGCATCAATCAACAGGATAGCGACTATCATCCACACATAGCTGGCATTCCCCCAAAATGCCAAGAACCATGCAGCCAATACCACACATCCTCCGACAATAGAGAAGAACCTTGCGCCATACTTTTGGATATAGCCGCTGATGAAAACCACCGTGGATGCACCTGCCAATCCGCACAAACCGAGTGCGCCGATAATATCGTCACTCGCAAAGAAAGGCTCTTGCTTCATCCGGAAAGCAAGGCAACTCCACAACGCAAAGAACGAGCCATAAGCCAATGCCGCCCTCAACGAAGCGATACGCAAGTACGGGTATTTGGCAAGCAGACGCAACAAGGATTTCATCAGACCCGCATAATTTTCACGTGAACGAGCAGGCAGAACGGGAAGCATCTTGTAAATCATAAGAAAGCATCCGAGCATAAACACACAAGCCACAAAATAGACGGAACGCCATCCCCACATATCAGCCAGGAAACCACTTAACACCCGTGAGCCAAGAATGCCTATGAGCAGACAGGACTGTATAATCCCCACGTTGCGTACCTTGTGTGCTGGTGCTGAATGGAAAGACACCAACGGGATGAAGAACTGCGGCATAACCGAAGAGGCTCCGGCAAGCAAGGATGCGCCCCACACCCAATAGATGTTAGGGGCAAGTGCTATGGCAAGCAATGCGCACGATGAAATGATATAATTGGTCAATATCAGCTGCTTTCGTGAAACCAAATCGCCAAGCGGAATGACAAACACAAGTCCGACTACATAACCTATCTGGGTCAATGTCGCAACCATGCTGGCAGAAAAGTCGCTTACCCCAAAATCCTTTGCCATGCTGCCCAACAAAGGCTGGTTGTAGTAGCAGTTGGCAACGGAAAGCCCGGTAGCGACTGCCAGCAGAGCCAGCAGAGGTGCCGGAATGCCGTGGTTTTCTCTCAATTCATATTTCATCATTTATTCCTCCTTTCAGTATGACACAACTTTCAATCCAATCAAGGAGGCAATGAGCGTGAACAGGAAGAAAAGCCGTATGGGAGTGGCCGGCTCTTTGAAAACGAATATCCCAATCAAGACCGTGCCGACCGCTCCGATACCCGTCCAAATGGCGTATGCCGTGCCCAAAGGCAAAGTCTGAACCGCTTTGGCAAGTAATGCCATACTCAATACCGTGGAAGCCAAGAAACCGCTTCCCCACAGATAAAAACCAATACCTGATGCCTCTCTCGTTTTTCCCAAGCAGAATGTAAGGCTTACCTCAAACAATCCTGCCAAAAATAAAATTATCCAATTCATACCTATGATTTATTAAATTCGGGTGCAAAAGTAAGCAAGTAATTTCTAACTGTTTTTTACATTTGGTAAAAACGGATTTTGCATTTGACAAAAAACAGCCGTTAGCAGCTGTTTCTGTGCGCTATTTTATAATTTTGCACCATAACAAAATGACTTATGGATATAAAGGAAATCATCAACCTGAGATATGCCATGCCGGATGTGTCTTTGGACAAGTTACGGCAATGCCTGACGGAAGTCTCATACCCCAAAGGATTCCAAGTGTTGGAATATGGCAAGGTGGAAAAGGACATCTTTTTCATCAAAAAAGGCATTGTCCGCGCTTATACTCTGGTGGAGGGGAAAGAAATTACTTTTTGGGTCGGCAGGGAAGGGGCGACCATTGTTTCCATGAAAGGATATGTGAATGACGAGCCGGGGTATGAAACAATGGAACTAATGGAAGATTCTGTCTTATATGTATTGGAAAGGAAAAAACTGAAAGAGTTATTCTTGGAGGATTTGCACATAGCCAATTGGGGGCGGCGTTATGCGGAAATGGAACTGCTTGCCGCCGAGGAACGGCTGATTTCCATGCTGTCTGCCGTCGCCTCGGAACGGTATCACGAGTTGTTGGAGAAAGAGCCTGATTTGTTACAGCGGTTGCCGTTGGGAAGTATCGCCACTTATTTAGGCATCACGCAGGCAAGTCTGAGCAGAATTAGGGCACAAATAAAGTGACATTTCAATTAGCGGTTAGCAAGCGGTTTTGGTCTGCCCGAAACACAAACTTGCTACCCTCCCGTTGGCATTGTTTACAATCCTAAGCCTTTGTCCTTTCTGTGCGGTGTAACCGTCCTTCTAATGGATGAGAACAGCCTGTCGAACTGCTCCTTGAACCACTCGCCAATCAGTTGCCCGTTGATGGCAAGTGCAAGCTTAGACTTGTCTTTCGGGTCTTTCACCACTTGGAAGCCTGCTTCCTCGGTTTTGAATTTCCGTTTGTGTTCTTCCGAGTAAAGTTCGCCCTTGTAGAACAGTGGCTTGCCGCTTATGAATGTGGAGGTCTGCCTTTCGTTAAAACCGACTTTGAGGCAGAGCTTCTCCATATACACCAACTCTTGGAACAGCGGAAACCACTTCTTGGCTTTTTGGATAATGGATTTCAGGAATGACACTTCCCTTTGGTGTGCCGCTTCCTTATCAGCCATCTCCCTGCGGTGCTGGGCTTGCAGTTCCATCAGTTGGCGGCTGTGTTCCTCCTGTTGCCGCTCCATCTGCTGTTGCAACAACTCGATACTCTCGTCACGGGCGGCAACTTCGTCTTGCAATGTGCGGTTGTCGGCTTCCAACTCTTTCAATTTGCCGCTGCCCAAAAGAGAACCGACCTTTGCCACGAGTGCCGCTTTTGCCTCGGTCTTGGCGGCTTCCAGCTTCTCCGACTTGATTTCTTTTTTGACTTCGTCAAGTTCCTGCTTTGCCTGTTGGCGTTCGGTCTGCAACTGCTGCACGTTGGCTTCAAGCTCTCCCGTCTGCCGTTTCAGGTCACGGTAGTATTGGGCGGTGGTTGTGTGCCGTGCTTCCGAACCTCGTATGCCACGCTGTAATCCGTACTTCGCCATCGCTGCGGCGTAGCTGTCGTGGTAAGCGACAAGCCTTTCACGGGTCAGGAGGTCATCGGCACACAAACGCACGGCGTTGGCTTTCTTGCGGTAGGTGCGTTTGCTGTCCGCTTGTTTCTTCCTTGCTTTCCTGCGTTCGCCCGTCACTATCGGTACGACCGTGGCGTGGATGTGCGGCGTGTGTTCGTCCATGTGCAGCACAGCCGATACGGTGTTCTCTTTTCCGAACGTGCGGTGCAGCCATTGCAGGTTGTCTCCGCACCATTCGTTTAGCCTGCCCTCGTCTTGCACCCTTGCCATGTCCTCGTGCGTGCCCGAAAGCACGATGCGGATTGCCCGTACTTGGTCGGGCGTTATCTTCCGCTTGATGCCAGCTGTGCGGATGCGGTGGCTTATAGCCTCGGTGCGGTCAGCCACACCGTCGGGAAACTCTACCAGTTCACGGTTGAGGTGGGTGCGTATGGGGTCTGCGTTCTTGGGCGTAGTCTTGCGTTCGATGTGGTCGGATGCGCCCGTGTCAGCCGAACCTTTCGCCTTGTTGATTTGGATGCTTATGTATCCCATGTTCGTTTCTTGTTTTAGAGGTTATACAAACTTGTCTGTCGGTGTCCGCCTGCCTGCGGTTATAGCCGCACGGGGCAAACGGGGTGTCCAGAGGGGTACGCCCCCGCTGGCTCATTGGGGCGTTTTTAGCATTAGCGTCAGCGGTGCGTGAAGAAAACGCCCTAATGAGCTATGGCTTTTTGTTTCCCAAAAGCCTGCGGCGGCGTCAGCGGTGATGTCGGCGGACATTGGTTGCCTTTTCTTTTCGCCAGTGACATCGGTTTCCCCTTGTCGGTCGGCAAACCGGAAGTCCGTCCGACCTGTCTGCGAATAGCGATGTTCACCTCTGTTGCTTCTCCGGCGGACTTGATGAGGGGTGAAAATCCGATGAATTGATGATTGGATAGTCTAATATACTGACAGCTAATGAAATAATCTTTCATCAGCGTTTCATCAAACCGCTCGCCAAAAGAAAAGTGATGTGTGGGGCTGCGTCCGTTTCCTCTTTTCATCAGCCCAATCCTTTTGTTGAGCGTTTGATGAGAATGTAAGTCGCTGTCATTCTTTATATTTATATATGCTTTCATCATTTCATCAAAATATCAGAGTGTTTCCAACTGCGCTTTGCTTGCCGTGTAGTAGCGTCCTATCCTCTTGACGGGTGAATATCCGCACTCACGGCTGTAGTCGCATTGGTAGGTGGTGTAGGAAAGCGAATTGGATGCAGGAGCCAGCTTCCAGCATTCCTGCACCACTTTCCGAACCTGCGCCTTCTCCACCTTTACTTGAGAGCAGACGAGCAACGGGATAATGTCATTGAGGCAAAAAGAAACAGAACTGATGCCCACGCTTGCCATGATGTCGAGCAGCAGTTCCGCCATCTCTATCTCCAAACGGTTGCGGTTGCTTCGGATTATCTTCCGCAGGGCATCCGTTTCCAGCCGCTTCGGATTGAACCACATACGGCTTTCTTTCTCGGTGGAGAGTGTACGGTTGCATAGGAAGTGCAGGAAAGCGGGGATTTCCGCTTTCAGCTTTTGCAGGAAGTCGGTGTCATCACTCCGTAGCGGCACAATCTTCCGCACCCAATAGCGTGTCTCGCCAGCGTCAATGATGACAGGCAGGTGTTCGTTGTTGGAGCAAAGCACGAACTTGGCGAAGAAGCCTATCTCGTCACGGTCTTTCCCTTTTGCCTCCACCTTGTAGGACAGTGTGGTGCTGAGATTCTTCAATCGCTCGCTGTCCTCACGGCGGTTGAGCAGCACTTCATCCACCATGATGAGCAGTTTGCCCGCCCAATCTGAATTGAACTGGCTGCGGAAATCCTCGTTGGTGTTGAACGTCACGTTGTTTTGGAATACGGCTTTCAGGAAGTTCAGGAACGTGCTTTTGCCCGTGTTCCTCTCTTCGGACACGAGCAACAGGATGGGCAGCTTCTGAACGGGGTAAAGATATAGCAGTTGCAGGTAATCCATCCCCAACTCATACTGTTCGCCGAAGATGTGTTCCACCAACGAGCGGATGCAGGGGAAGTCGCCTTGTCGGGGAACATGGCTTATCGGCTCGTAAAGGTTGAGGAACTTGCCGACTACTGGCTTGTAGCCCACATGGTCGGGTACGGTGCAGAAGCCGTCATACTTCGGAACACTTGCCATGTAGTCCTTGCCGTAGTCCTGCCGCAGGGTCTCGGAGTTCCATGCGATGCGCTTCCTCACATAGCCGCCGTCAATTCGGGGCTGGTCCACAATTTTGTAGAGCGTTGTGCCTACACGGATAAATTCTTCTTTCTTTTCAATGTTTCAAATATAGGTTTTTGTGCCGCCGACACCTTGTCGGCAGGCGGGTTGAACATGGGTGCAAAGCTACGGCATGACGGTTAAAACCTTGATACGTAAAACGATGCAGAACGGCGCAAAAGAAACCGATGGATAAGAAAATACAGCAGGATGGGCAATACCAACCTTAAAATGGCGAAAAGAAAAAGCCCGAAGAAGCAAAACCTCACTTCTTCGGACTGATATGATAGTGGTATGGATGTGTAACCACACGGGCGTATTGACGAATGGATATATTGACGAATAATCGCACCCATTAACATTTACATGGCTGTCTGTCGCTTAACGAAAGCCACAGAATTTGTCTGTCTTTTCGCAAGCACATCCTTTCCAAAAGGGCATTGCGCACCCTTGCGGCATTGGGTGTGTTGATATGGAAGGCAAGTGCAACGACCATTGGCAGGGCATACACTTCTACATAGTAACCGTTGGGCAGCCTGATGCGCCTTTCCACCTCACAAGGCTTCAGCACTCCGCTCCTGTACACGGCTCGAATGGCGGCACGGAGTGTCGGGGCTATTACACCGAACAGCGTTACCAATTCCATTTCGCTCATCCATACATTGGCGGCATCGGACGGCACGGCAATCCTGCCGCACACATCCATTGTGATTGTTGCCCGTTTCATACCCTGTGCGTTTATATGGCGAAACGTCCACTAACCTTACTCTCGAAAGCGGATATGTCGTTTTCGAGTTTCTTGTTCGTCACCTTCGCATAAATTTGTGTGGTGGTGATATTCGTATGCCCTAAAATCTTACTCACGCTCTCTATCGGCATACCGTAATTGAGAGCCAAAACAGCGAATGAATGGCGGCTCAGGTGGAACAGAACCCACAAAGCAGCCGTTGGTAAACAAGTAACGATAAAACGTAACCCGTTTGAAATGAGCGGTTTTTCACTATTCTGCCAAATGTCGGAAACGCAACGGAGTGCGGAATATTGCACCATTTCAGTTACCAAGCCGTTAGCTGTCAGTTACCGAAGCAAGGACAGGTAACGCACGGAAAATGAAATTGTTGTACGCCCGTGCCGATTGCGCTGATACGCACCGTTCTGCAAATCAATGGACGCTTACTCATAAGTTAATTTTGCAACAAAAACAGTAAGCGTATGAAAGTAGAAAAATTCAAGGTGCTGCTCTACCTGAAAAAGAGCGGAACGGACAAGTCGGGCAAAGCCCCGATAATGGGTCGTATCACGGTGAACCGTACGATGGCGCAGTTCGGATGCAAGCTGTCGTGCAGGCCGGATTTGTGGAACGCGCGAGAAAGCCGTCTGGACGGCAAGAGCCGCGAGGCGGTGGAAACCAACGCGAAACTGGACAAGCTGCTGCTTGCGGTCAATGCGGCGTTCGACACGCTGGTGGAGCGCGAGCAGGACTTTGACGCGACGGCGGTCAAGGACTTGTTCCAAGGCAGCATTGAAACGCAGATGACGCTGCTTCGGATGACCGACCGCATCTGCGAGGACTTGAAGGCGCGTATCGGGATAGACCGTGCCAAAGGAACGTACCCCGGCTATTACTACATGAGAAAGACATTGGGCGAGTTCATCCCGTGGCAGTTCAAGACGAAGGACATCGCTTTCGGGCAGCTTACTGAACAGTTCATCCACGATTACCAGAACTATGTGATGGACGTGAAAGGCTTGGCGGTGGACACGGTGCGCCATTACCTCGCCATCTTGAAAAAGGTATGCCGCATAGCCTACAAGGAGGGATATGCGGAAAGATGCCATTTTGCCAATTTCACTCTGCCTCAAAAGACAGAGCGGACACCGAGGGCGTTGAGCCGCGAGGACTTCGAGAAAATCCGTGATGTGGAGATACCCGCATGGCGCACCACACACATACTCGTCCGCGACCTTTTCCTGTTTGCCTGCTATACGGGAACCGCCTATGCGGATGTGGTGAGCGTCACCCGTGAGAACCTCTACACGGACGACGATGGGAGCCTCTGGCTGAAATATCGCCGCAAGAAGAACGAGCTTCGGGCAAGCGTGAAGTTGCTACCTGAAGCACTCGCCCTAATTGAGAAATACCATGATGACAACCGCCCGACGCTGTTCCCGATGGTATACCATCCGAACCTCCGCCGGCACATGAAATCCCTTGCCGTCCTCGCAGGGGTAAGCAGCACCTTGTGCTACCATCAGGCACGCCACTCCTTCGCCTCGCTGATTACGCTGGAAGCCGGAGTGCCGATTGAAACCATCAGCCGGATGCTTGGGCATTCCGATATAACCACGACCCAAGTATATGCCCGTGTCACTCCGAAAAAGCTGTTTGAAGACATGGACAGATACATCGAGGCGACCAAAGACTTGAAACTTATCCTTTAATCCTAAAACATTACATCTATGCGCAGTACATTTTCCATATTACCGTACATCAACCGTAACAAGGTGAAAGCTGACGGCACGACTGCCGTCCTGTGCCGCATCACCATAGACGGCAAGAGTTCCACGATGGCGACGGGCATCTATTGCAGGCCGGAAGATTGGAACAGCAAGACGGGAACCATCCGTACCGTTCGCGAGAACAACCGCTTGCAGGAGTTCCGCAAATCCGTAGAGCTTGCCTACGATGAAATATTGAAGAAACAGAACGTGGTAAGCGCCGAACTGCTGAAAAACACATTGGCGAAAAGGGCGGTAATCCCCACCAAGCTGTTGCAGATGGGCGAAAGGGAACGCGAACGTCTGCTCGCCCGTTCAAAGGAGATAAACTCCACGTCCACCTACCGCCATTCGGGATATTACCAGAAATACCTGAAAGACTACCTTGCCTCGTTGGGCAAGGAGGACATCGAGTTCTCCGATATCACGGAGGACTTCGGCAGTTCCTACAAGGCGTTCATGAAGCGCAACAAGAATTTCAGCGCGCAGCAAATCAACAAGTGCCTGTGCTGGCTGAGCAAGCTGGTGTACCTCGCAGTGGATTATGAGATACTCCGTGCCAACCCGTTGGAGGACATGGAATACGAGAAGAAGCCCGCACCGAAGCACAGGCACATCAGCCGTGCCGAATTGAAAGCCATCCTCGAAACCCCGATGCTTGACCCCTTGCAGGAACTGGGCCGGAGGGCATTCCTGTTTTCGACGTTCACCGGTCTGGCGTATGTGGACACCATGCTGCTCCATCCGCACCATATCGGCACGACGGCGGACAGCAGGCGTTACATCCGCATCAACCGCAAGAAGACCAACGTGGAGGCGTTCGTCCCCCTGCACCCGATAGCGGAACAGATACTCGACCTCTACAACACCACGGACGACACCAGGCCCGTGTTCCCGCTTCCGAGCCGTGACGAGATGTGGTTCGGGATACACGAACTGGGCGTGGCGATAGGGCGGAAGGAAAACTTGTCCTACCATCAAAGCAGGCACTCCTTCGGAACTTTCTTGATTTCGGAGGGCATACCCATTGAGAGCATCGCCAAGATGATGGGGCACTCAGGTATAAAGACCACCCAGCGGTACGCGGAGGTGACTGACAAGAAGATTTCAAAGGACATAGACAACCTGATGGCGGTCAGAATGATGTACGGAACGGGCAAATGGTACAAAAGACAAGAACTGCCAAAAGAAACAAACATTGATAATGAATAATGACTATGGAACGGGGAATAATCACAATCACAGAAAACGGGTTGGTCGCCATACCGACCGCTCCCGTCTGGATGACGCAGCAGGAGATGTCCGATGCGTTCAACGTGTTCGGCTGCGACATCCGCAAGGCTATACACTCTATCTACAAAAACATGGAATTGTTGGAAAGCGAAACGAAGCGGTACATCAAACAGGACAACGGGATAAACTACGATGTTTACAGTCTTGAAATGGTGATAGCCGTTTCCTTCAAGTTGAGAAGTAGGGAGAGCGTGGCTTTCCGGCGGTTCATCATGGGGAAACTATATGCCGCCAATCGGAAAGAACCGTTATATTTGTTCTTTTCGCCAGCGGCATATATACGAAAAGCCCCAAGTTGTTGATACGAAGGATATACGACCAGACAAGGTAAGGAATACGACCTGATGCCGTCTGGTCGTATTCCCTTTGTTCAAATTATGGATGCCGTCTGAACGCTTCCCTATAATTGGCGGCAAGCATTCGTTCGATGTCAGATTCCTTGTACAGAATTTTTCCTCCCAACTGATAATAGGCGATTATGCCGTTGTTGCGGTAGTCCTGCAAGGTGCGTCGGCTCACTTTCAGCCGTGCCGACACCTCCTTGTCCGTCAGGAAGCGTTCGCCGCCCAATGTCGGACGGCTGTTTGCCATAAAGTTCTCGATACCGTCCAGCAGACGGTCAAGGCTGTCGCCGAACTCGGCGACAAGCGTATGGTTCTTGGTAATCATTTCACTCATTGTTACGTTGGATTTAGTGGTACATAATAATCAAACGGCTTTGTCTGCCAGCTTACCTTCAACGGGCTTGACGATGCGCAACACATCCTCCGGTCGGTAAAACACCTTGTGGTTTATCTGCGAATAAGCCAGTGTGCCGTTGTCACGCAGGGTCTGCAAGGTGCGCGGACTGATGTTCAACTGTTGGCAGACCTCTTGGTTGTCCATCCAGTGGTTTAATGACCTGCTGCCTTGCTTGGCAAGGAGTTCGTTCACACGGTCTGAGAAGCGGCTGAACTTCGCCGCCATTTCCTCAAACGCCTCTTTCTGAATAATCAAAACTTCCATTTTCGATACTGTTTTAATGTTGATACTCGGTTTTGCCTGCAAAGTAAAGGGGTATTCTCCGTAATGCGATGGATATGCAGTGAGGTGGCAGCTTGTGGCACTTTATGTCCTCATCCTCCACATTCCGGGAATATCCTTCCGCTTGGCAATGCAAAGTAAAGGCATGGCAGACAAAAGTCTATCGCTTAGTGCTATCGTGGAAGCATTTGGCGTTGATGTGGAAGCCTATGGCGTTTATATTTCAGTTATAATCAGTAAAACCGTCACAATCCTCCGTGAATTTGTTACGCCCTTTTGCGTCATATACCGCTATTTTTGCACCAAAAGAAGAAGCGTTATGAATACGGACAATAAAATAAGCAGAAGGGACTTTATCAGGACTTCCGCCCTGACGGGAGGGGCATTGCTTGCTTCCACGGCGATACCGGGGCAAGCGATGAATCTGTTGCAGGAACAGAAGAACGATAACAAGTTTACCAAAGATGAATTATTGAAAGGCGTGTGCGACATCCATCTGCATTTCCGCCCGGATTCACGTGAGCGGTCGGTGGATGAATATGGCTTTATGAAGAATGCAATGGCGGCTGGCTACCGTGCAGTGATGTTCAAGTCTAACGATTTCAGTTGTCATGACCGGGCGTATATCATCCGGCAGGCATTGCCGGGTGCGGAGTGCTTCGGCAGTTTCTGCATGAACCGGGTGCATGGCGACAGGGTGAATGTGTTTGCAGCGCAAAAGGCGGTCGAGACGAGCGGAGGGCTGTGCCGCTGCATCTGGATGCCGACATTGGACGCTGCCTACCAATATCAAAGTGAAGGACGAAAGGAGAAAGGCATTCCGGTTCTGGATGATAACGGACAAGTCTTACCGGAAGTGGTCAAGGTGATGGAAATATGCGCCGAAGCGGACATCATCTTTGCCACAGGACACTCTTCGCCGGAAGAGAGCATTACGCTTGTCCGCCAGGCGCACGAGGTTGGTGTGAAGCGTATCGTTGTAACCCATGCCAATTCCTCCATCTGGACAATGACACTCGACCAAATCAAGCGGTGCATTGACCTTGGTGCATACATCGAGTATTGCTACCTGCCCTGCCTTTTGGGAGAGGGAACAAAGATGCCCCAATACCAACGGCAAAGCATCGAAGACTTCACGGCATTTGTCCGTATCAATCCAGCACGGAGTTTTATCTCTACTGATTTAGGGCAGGCGGTGATGCCGCATCCCATTGAGGGCATGAAGGATTGTATCTTGAAATTGCTATCTGCCGGAGTTTCCCAAAGCGACATAGACTTGCTTGTACGCAGTAATCCGGCATGGCTGATAGGTTTGGATAGATAAAAAGAAAGAATATGGACAGACGGGATTTTATCAAAAGCGGACTTCTTGCCGCAGCCGTGGGTGCAATGAGCGGCCCGAAAGCCATTGCGCAAGAAGCCGAGAAACAAGCAGTGCGGGAACAGCTTGCCAAGGATATTCTGAATTACAATCCGCAGATGCAATACCGCCCAATGGGACGGACGGGCGTAAACGTATCGGCATTGGGCTTCGGCATGTTGCGCCTGCCAATGAAGAACGGGCACGTGGACTTCGATCAGACCACACCGATGGTGCGCCGTGCCATCGAAGGCGGCGTGAACTATATCGACACGGGGCGTGTCTATCTTGGCGGAGAAAGCGAACAGGCGGTGGGCAAAGCCCTTGCAGGAGGCTGGCGCGACCGGGTATATGTCACCTCAAAAATGCCGTGGTGGGAGATGCAATCAGCGGACGACTTTGAGAAGTTCTTCGACCAGTCGCGCCGCGTCATCGGCACGGACGTCATCGACTTCTACCACATCCACATGATTATGCACCGTGCGTGGAAAGACTACGTGCTGCCTTACAAGCTCATCGAGAAAATGGAGCGGCTGAAGGCGCAGGGCAAAATCCGCTTCATGGGCTTCTCTTTCCACGACAGCCTGCAACTTTTTAAGAAAGTAGTGGAATACACCCCTGCATGGGACTTCTGCCTGATACAGCACAACTACTTGGATTATGAATACGAGGCTGGTGTGCTCGGTCCGAAATACGCCGCCGCCAACGGGATGGGACTGGCAGTGATGAAGCCCGTCCGCACGGGATTCCTTGCTAACCTGCCGCAAGTGATGCGCAACGCGCTTGCCTCTACGGGTATCAACAAGCCCGATGCAGAGTGGGCGTTGGATTACCTGTGGGACATTCCCGAAGTCAGCGTAGCGGTGAGCGGCATGGGCAGCATGGAGGATGTGGAAGCAAACTTGAAATATGCCTCTAAAGCCCGTCCGAACATGCTTACCCCTGCGGAGCGCGAGGCGTTGGGCGCGGCCATCTGCGCATACCGCCACGCACCGGGACATATAGATTGCACAGGCTGTTACCAGTGCATCCCCTGCCCGCACAATGTTGCCATCGGCTACATCTTCGCCTATGTATATAACAATTACTTGTTGCACAAGAATAAAGAGCGGGCTTTGTCCGATTACACCGTATCCATGTCGCCCGTCCAGCGCGGCGACCCAGCATCCTCGTGCGTCGCCTGCGGCGAATGTCTGGCGAAGTGCCCGCAGCATTTGGATATTCCGAACTTGCTGGCAAGGGTAAAGGAAACAATGGGGAAATAGTAATCACATCAAAAAAAAATAACCAATATGCAAACCATCAAATTACACAACGGAATAGAAATGCCGATGGAAGGTTTCGGCGTGTTTCAAGTGTCCGACCTCAGCGTGTGCGAGCGGGCAGTATCGGATGCCATCGCCACGGGCTACCGCCTGATAGACACGGCATCTTCCTATAAGAATGAAACGGCGGTGTGTGCAGCCATCCGCAAATCGGGAGTTCCACGAGAGGATTTCTTCGTCACCTCCAAAGCCTTTATCAACGAGATGGGATACGAGCGGACAAAGGCTGCTTTCCAACGGACGCTCGACAATCTCGGCTTCGATTATCTCGACCTGTATCTTGTCCATATGCCTTTCGGCGACTATTACGGTGCGTGGCGGGCGATGGAGGAACTGTACAAAGAGGGGCGCATCCGTGCCATCGGCGTGAGCAACTTCCAAAGCGACCGCATCATCGACCTCTGCTATACGGCTGACATCAAGCCTATGGTGAACCAACTGGAACTGCATCCGTTCTACCAGCGTGAAGAGGAGCTTGACATTTTGCGCGAGTACGGCATCGTGCCGCAAGCGTGGGCGCCTTTCGCCGAAGGAATGAACGGGATGTTCACCAATCCCGTGCTGAAAGGCATTGCAAAGCGGCACGGCAAGACGGTGGCACAAATCATTCTCCGTTGGAACGTGCAGCGAGGCGTGGGCATCATCCCGAAGTCCGTCCACCGCAACCGAATGGAAGAAAACCTTGACATTTGGGACTTTGAGTTGTCAGCAGAGGATATCGAACAAATCGCATCGCTCGACCTTGCCCGTCCGCAGATGCTCGACCCCCGCAAGCCGAGCGAGGTACATCGGCTTTTCAACTATCTGGAAAATCCCGTGCTGACGAGTCTGTAACGGCGAAGTTCCACTTTCCGTGAAACGGGTACATTCCTCCGAGTTATCGTTACGGACATTTTGCCTGTTCCTCGTTACCGTTGCAACAGAATCATAAACATAAAAAGAACAATGGAAACAAATCTTACTTACGACATGTACGTCCCCACCCGTGTGATGTTCGGGGCAGGGATGCTGGACAAACTGAGTGAACAACCGATGCCGGGCAAACGCGCCCTCATTGTCATCTCCAACGGCAAATCGACCCGTGCCAACGGTTATCTTGCCCGCACGGAGGAACAGTTGCACAAAGCAGGCGTGGAGACTTTCCTGTTCGACGGCGTGATGCCTAATCCTACCGTGGGCAATGTGGATGCCGGAGCGAAGGTTGCCTGCGAGAACGGTTGCGACTTCCTCGTGGCGTTGGGTGGCGGAAGCGTGATGGACTGCACGAAAGCCATTGCGGTAATGGCTACCAACGAAGGCGAATTGTGGGATTACGTGCCTATCGGTTCGGGCAAGGGACAACCGATTGCCGTGAAGCCGCTGCCCATCATCGCCATCACCACCACGGCAGGCACGGGCTCGGAAACGGACAATTCGGGTGTCATCACCAAAGAAGATACTTTCGAGAAGGCGTTTGTGGGCGATGCCTCCCTGTTCCCCGTCCTCTCCATCGTGGACCCGGAACTGATGGCAAGCGTGCCGCCGACATTCACCGCCTACCAAGGCTTCGATGCCTTGTTCCACAGCACGGAAGGCTACATCGCCCGTGGCGCGAACCTGATGAGCGATATGTACGCCCTAACCGCCATTGAGAACCTCGCCAAATATCTGCCTCGCGCCGTGAAGGACGGCAAGGATATGGAAGCCCGTACCCACGTGGCTTTCGGCAATACCCTGTCCGGCGTGGTGATGTGCCTCACCCTCATCACCAGCGAGCACGCCCTTGAACACGCGCTTTCCGCCTACCACCCGGAACTGCCCCACGGCGCAGGCTTGATTATGGTCAGCCGGGCATACTACAAATACTTCATTGAGCACCACGCCTGCGACGACCGTTTCATCCGCATGGCACAGGCGATGGTGATGCCCGAAGCCACGAAGCCCGAAGACTTCCTCACCGCCCTCACCCGTTTACAGGAGGCTTGTGGCGTGGCAGACCTGAAGATGTCCGACTACGGCATCACGCCCGACGAGTTCGAGACGCTGATGCGAAACACCCGTGAGGTTATGGGCGTGATGTTCACCAGCGACCGTGTGCAGATGACGGACGAGGACATCGTGAACGTCTATAAGGAATCCTATAAATAATAGGAATCGCATCTGAAAACTGCGGGGACAGTGCTTATCGGCGCGGATAATGGCTGTCCCCGCGCTATTTTCCGCTTATCCGTCAGGATTGAGGCTGGCGACAGCGACGACGGCACTTCTCCGGCTTCGCGAGCACTGTCGTCAGCGTAGAAAGTGCTTCTCCGGCAGGATTTGCATCGGCGACGGCTCGGACAGGGCTTATCCTGCAGGATTAGTGCTGTCGGAGGTCTCGGACGATGCTTATCCCACAGGATTGCTCTTGTTCGAGGGGAGGCTATCTCATCCCGGACATGAGGCTACCTCAGGTCGGACTTGAGATACCCTAAGGTCTGACCTTAGCCAATCAAAGGTCTGACCTTTGCTTAACGGCATTCTGGAAGCATTCGCATTTTCAGTAAAATTGTTACAAACGCAGATGATATGTTTATCCAGCTTCGCCTTGTGCCGCCGTATCTTTGCAACATAGAAAGAATCAATAAATTAAAGAATATGAAAAAGTTATTTTTAATCCCATTGATGCTGCTGGCTACGTTTATGCTGACAGCGGCATGCAGCGAGGATGAGCCGCTGACGGACGGACAGGAACAGACTACTCCCGAAGAAGATGACGGGGGTAATGAAGGAAACAACGAAGAAGGCGGAAATGTGGAGGGAGGCAACGGCAGATACCTTATCCTCTATTGCTCCCGTACAGGCAATACCGAGCGTATGGCACAGACCATCCAGTCCACATTGGATTGCGATATGATAGTTGTGGAACCGGAAATTCCTTACGAGGATGACTACAACGCGATGTTCGACCGGGCGCAGACGGAATTGGATGCCATCGAACAAGGCAATTATCCCGCTATCACCACTTCCGTAGAAAGTTTCGATGAGTATGACATTGTGTTCATCGGCTATCCCATTTGGTACAGCCATATTGCCACACCGATGCAGACTTTTCTGCACAATCACGCCGATTTGTTGGCAGGAAAACGCATTGCTCTCTTTGCCAGCAGCGTGAGCAGTGGCATAGGCACTTCCGAAAGGGAGGCGGCAACGCTTGTCCCTGATGCCGTATTTGAGGAATCATTGTTGCTCACTTCAAGCTCGTTGGGCAATATGGATACACGCATCCCGCAATGGCTGGAAAGCCTTGGTGCAAGTCGGGAAGAGCCGGACGCACCTGATGTCGCATCCCTGAACATGAACATGATTGTGGGCGGACAGACCATTACCGCCACAATGGAAGACAACGGCGCAGCCCGCGACTTCCTTTCCCGTCTGCCGTTGGAGGTTACATTGGATGATTATAACAACGGCACGGAAAAGATATTCTATCCCGACCCGGCACTCAATCTTGACGATACTCCGCGCGGTTGTACTCCGAAAGCAGGCGACATTACTATCTACGAGCCGTGGGGCAATGTCGCCATCTTCTGCCGAGACTGGTCGGAGAGCAATTCGCTCATCAAAATCGGGCATATTGACGGCGACGGTATCAGCCTATTGCAAGGAACGGAGAGTATGAATGTAAGGTTTGAAAGGCAATAAAGGAATCTGATATGAAACGAAATTTATTAGCTGTATTATTTCTGTTCGGGCTGCTGTCGTGCAACGGGGCAGAGAATGAAACGCATCGGCCCGATATTCATCCGGGTATGTGCGCCAAGGAAAAGATGGCTGCCGACGGCATCGTGCGCCTGTCGAAAATCGAAGTCTATCCGAAATATCTCGACGAGTATGTGAAATATGTGACCGAAATAGGCGAAATATCCCTGCGTACCGAACCGGGCGTGCTGACCATGTATGCCGTCGGCGAGAAAGAGAATCCCTGCCAAATAACCATTCTTGAAACATACGCGAGCCGGGAGGCATACAGCAAGCATATCGCTTCCGCACATTTCCAGAAATACAAACAGGGGACGCTGCACATGGTCAAGTCGTTGGTATTGTCAGACCAGACACCGCTTAATCCCGCCAACCGACTCAATAACTTTATAGTAAATGATAACTATCAAAATAAGACGAATATGGAAACTAACACTATCAAATTAACAGTCAAGGACGGCAAGACATTCACCGCTACATTGGAAGACAATTCTTCAGCCAAGGCACTAAGAGAGCAACTTGCCAAAGGTAACATCACCGTGGAAATGAACGACTACGGAGATATGGAAAAGGTAGGTTCGCTGGGCATCAACCTGCCTCGCAATGACCGTCAGACTACTACGGGGCCGGGCGACATCATCCTCTACTTAGGGAACAACCTTGTCATCTATTATGACACCAATTCGTGGAATTTTACTCGCATAGGCAAGGTGGACGGAGTCAGCACACGCAAGGAGATGCTCGAATTGCTGGGCGGGACAGGAAAAATTTCCGTAACCCTTTCATTGGACGAAAAATGAAAAGACAGATAACGGCGGTACTGTTCGGAACGGCATTGGTATTATCCGCCGGGGCACAGCAAGCGGTAGATGTCCACACTCACATCATCATTCCCGGATACATGGAAGTGCTGAAAGCGCACGGCGCAGAATTGGAAGAGACCTTCCCGTTGCCAGCATGGGATGCCGGGCGGCATATTGCCTTTATGGACAGCATGGGCATCCGTACCGCCGTGCTGACAATGCCCGCTCCGCAACCATATTATGATGATGCGGAGGAAAGCGCCAAGTGTATCCGCCGGGTAAACAAGGTTTCAGCAGAGGTAAAACAGCAGTATCCCGGCAGGTTCAAGTTCTGCGCCGCCCTGCCTCTGCCCGATGTGGACGCCGCCATCCGTGAAGCTATTTATGCGCTTGACACTTTGGGAGCGGACGGCGTGAAGTTGGCGACCAACAGCCGTGGGCAATATCTTGGCGACGAGGAACTCGACCCGCTGATGGAGGTACTGAACGAGCGGCACGCCGTTATCATCATCCATCCGCACCGCCCCACGCCTTACCCGGAGAAAATCATATCCACCACACCGCTGGCGATGTACGAATATCCGGCGGAGACCACCCGCGCCGTGGTGAATATGTTGGCAAGGAATGTGCTTGTACGCTACCCGAACCTGAAAGTGGCCGTGCCTCATTGCGGCTCGTTCCTGCCGTTGGCGTTGCCGAGAATGAAGTCCATCCTCCCGGCAATGGTTGCGCAGGGCTATATGCAGCCGATAGACTGGGAAGGTAACCTGTCGCGCCTCTACTTCGACTTGGCAGGCAATCCGACTATTGAAGTATTGCATTCGCTGCTCACCCTCACTACGCCCGACCATATCCTTTAACGTGAGTTCGGTATAATAATCTTACGTGAGTTCGGTATAAGAAAACGATTGAAA
>ENA-OQQU01000788-OQQU01000788.1-human-gut-metagenome-genome-assembly--contig:-NODE-788-length-19276-cov-21.558972_pt1 | contig 19276 bp, 15 predicted proteins | sample MGYA00243233_ERZ505096 | MGnify/ENA primary metagenome ERZ505096 (study PRJEB26097, sample SAMN02712159) | human gut metagenome | biome: Gut microbiome | host: Homo sapiens | place: Denmark... | reverse complement strand
AAAAAGATATATGCAATTAATATGCCACTTTACAACGCATTGTTAAACTAGAACCTTCCGTTTAGTTTGAATATGTCATTTACTCTTTTCTTTCTGGCCTCGCTTATCATATAGAATGCGAAGTCCTCAAAGATACGGTAGTCCCGGTTCTCATTTGCTTTTGCAAGGTTACTCCGAGTGACATGTTTCCCAACCCCAAGATGGTAGCATTTCTCTTGATGTGCATTCAGCGCAACAATCAGATCACGAAGACTTTCACGGTTGCACAATTGTCCGAACATCAAAGTAAGAAGTTGATTCCAGCAAGTAAAATGCTTAACATACTTGTTGCCATCATACTTCTTTACGATACGGAGAAACTTATAGTTGTCTAAAAACTCAACCATTTGGGCGAAAACGTATTTGTCTTTATTCATATACAGCCTAAGTTAAGGCTGCAAAGTTATGATTTCAAATCGTTGCGCAAGAAAATCTCTTGTAACAAACTGTAATTCAATTATTTCAAAGAACAATTTGCGATTTTTAGTGGACAGTAATGATGTATAATAAAAATGAAGGAACACAATTGACGGTGTTCCTTCATTTTTATGTCAATAAGTTTATACCCAATATCCTTATTTTATCTGTATTTATCAGCAATGGACTTTGCCGTAACGTATCCCATTGTCCATGCGGCCTGAAGATTGAATCCACCGGTAACTGCATCTACGTCTAACACTTCGCCTGCAAAATACAGACCACCGTGTTTTTTGCTCTCTAGCGTATTTATATTTATGTTGCTCAAGGCAACTCCTCCGCATGTTACAAATTCGTCTTTAAACCGGTTTTTCCCGTCAATTCGGTATATATCGTTTGTCAATGTAGCAACGAGCTTGTTGCGTCCTTTACTGCCAAGTTCCGCCCAACGTATGTATGGATTAAGTCCGCCTTGCCTGAGCAGATGTGCCCAAAGTTTACTGTTAAGATGTTCAGGATATACGCTTGACAACATCTTCTTATTATTTCCTGTGACCAACAAGTCTAAACACTCTGCAACCTGACTTTCGTTCATTCCCTCCATCCAATTAACCGACATGTCAGCCTTGTAATTTTGTTCATGCAACAGGCGAGCAGCATAAGATGAAAGACGCAATATAGCAGGACCACTCATGCCCCAGTGTGTTATCAATAGCGCACCTACTGCACGTATCTTGGTTCCGCATAGTCCTAATGTAACATTCTTTACTACTGTGCCTTGCAATTTAGTTATATCGCTATGGGGCAGGCACAGACTGAATAATGATGGTACGGGCGGAATAATTTCAAGATTAAAAGAATTAAGAAAATCCAATCCATATGCCTTTGGGCTTCCTCCTGTTGTTACCACCACAATGTCGGCGGTAGAACTACTAATGGAACTGTCGGTAAATGTAAGTCGAAAAGCACCGTTATCATTTTTTTCAATATTAGCTATGCGATGCCTAGTTTTTAGAGTTACTCCATTGTCATACATAAGCCTCTTTAAAGTATCGACAATTTCCATAGCATTCTGTGACTGTGGAAATACGCATTGATCGTCTTGCGTAGTTAGTTTCACACCTTCATTTTCAAACCATCTATAGACATCTTCATGACTGAATACATTAAGAAGGCGCTTCATTAACCGAGCCCCACGCGGATATACAGCCTCAGTACTTTTTACTTCATTAAACGAGTTTGTCAAATTACATCGCCCACCTCCGGTTATAGCTACTTTGCTTAAAGGTTTGTGTCCGCTCTCATATACGGTTGCACGAGCCTGCGTTATAAATCGCTTGATGTTTATTGCTGCAAAGCAACCTGCAGCTCCCCCTCCTATTATAGCTATGTGCATGACGACTTTTTTGTAGGATTAATGTGAAGCCTGGCGGAAGCATGTGCTAACCGAAGTTATCGTACATTATGGATTCTGGTTCAACGCCTAAACTGTCTAGCATCTTTACAACAGCATTACTCATTGGACCAGGGCCACACATGTAATACTCAATATCTTCAGGGGAATCGACATTTTTCAGATATGTTTCATACATGACCTGATGTACAAATCCTGCAGTATATTTTACTCCCGCTTTATCTGCCTCTGGATCAGGACGGTCGAGGGCAAGATGAAAATGGAAATTGTCAAATTCTTTCTCTAATTCAAGGAAATCATTGAGATAAAAAACTTCAGCCAATGAACGTGCTCCATAGAAATAATGTAGCACACGGTCACGTGTATTAAGAGTTTTTGTCATGTGCATTATCTGTGAACGCAATGGAGCCATGCCTGCACCTCCTCCGACCCATATCATCTCTTTCTTACTGTTGAATATTGGATGGAAATCACCGTATGGACCGCTCATTATAACCTTGTCGCCCGGTTTTCTACTAAAAATATAAGATGAAGCAATACCTGTTGGTACGTCTTGGAATCCAGTCTGAGGTCTTGGTTTAAATGGTGGCGTAGCAATTCTAACGGTCAACATTATCCTATCTCCTTCAGCTGGATAATTAGCCATGGAATAAGCCCTAACCGTAGGTGCGGGATTGTGAGCTTTAATGGAGAACATATTATACTTGTTCCACATTTCAATATATTTATCTCCTATGTCTTCTTTTACAAAATCCTTATCGTAATCAATTGAAGAATAAGCTGGTATTTTTATTTGTGCATACGAACCAGGGACGAAATCCATGTGTTCTCCAGGAGGTAAGGCAACAATAAACTCTTTTATGAAAGAGCTAACATTTTTGTTACTTATAACTGTACATTCCCATTCCTTTACTCCCAAAACGCTTTCGGGCACCTTAATCTTAAGGTTACCTTTCACCTTACATTGACATCCTAATCGCCAATGATCTTTTATTTGCTTACGTGAAAAATGAGGACGTTCCGAGTCTAGGATCTCACCTCCGCCTTCAAGTACTTGCACCTTGCATTGTCCACAACTTGATTTTCCTCCACATGCCGACGGTAAAAAAATGCCGTTATCAGTAAGAGTACTCATAAGGGAAGCGCCTTGCGGCACTGATATGGTTTTCTCTCCGTTTATTTCAATGTTAACGTTCCCACTGGGTGACAAATATCTTTTAGCAATGAGTAAAATCACCACTAGAAAAACAATTACCACCAAAAAGACACATATACTTGTTAATATGAATTGTAACATTTCTACTTGTTATTAATAGCATTTCGCATAATTAAACCGAAGAATTTACTCAGCTAAAATTTATATTTTAAGTCCGGAAAAACACATCATAGCCATTGCCATAAGACCAACCGTAATAAATGTTATTCCAAGACCTTGCAGCGGGCGAGGTACATCACAGTATTGCATTTTTTCACGTATTGCTCCCATTGCAACTATCGCCAAAGTCCATCCGATGCCGCTACCTATTGCATAAGCGACAGAATCCCAAACGCTTCCTATATATTGAGAATTTGCAGGATCTAGATTTATTCTCTGTTGCATGAATAGTGATGCTCCCATAATGGCGCAATTAACTGCAATAAGTGGAAGAAATATACCTAAAGATGAGTATAGTGACGGCGAAAACCTTTCGACAACCATTTCAACAAGTTGAGTTATTCCAGCAATTACCGCAATAAAAAGTATAAAACTTAAATATGAAAGGTCTACTCCCTTCACAAGACAGTCCGGTCCTAATACATAAACCTGTAATAAATAATCTACCGGCACTGTTATAAGGAGAACGAAGGTTACAGCCAACCCTAATCCTAATGATGTTTTTACATTCTTAGAAACAGCAAGGAACGAACACATGCCGAGAAAGAACGCAAATATCATATTGTCTACAAAAATAGACCTGAAAAACAAACTTATAATGTGTTCCATAATAAATCCATTTTATTCAAAACATCAATCTTTGTGCAAATAAGCCCTGTGAACCCATATCACACAGCCCAAAAGAATCAATGCCATTGCCGGCATTGTCATCATACCGTTATTAATATAGCCTAATTCGTATAAACTTGCAGGTATTATCTGGATGCCGAGAAGAGTACCCCTTCCCAACAATTCTCTAATGGCACCTACAATTACAAGTATCATGGCATATCCTAAGCCGTTTGATAATCCGTCAATGAAACTAGGAACTGGCTTATTTGTCATTGCAAAAGCTTCAAGGCGCCCCATAAGTATGCAGTTTGTAATTATCAATCCAACATATACAGAGAGTTGTACACTGACATCGTAAGCAAAAGCCTTCAAAACCTGACTTACTATTGTAACCAGAGCTGCAACAACAACCAGCTGCACTATTATCCTGATACGGTTAGGGATCGTATTACGGATAATCGAAATTATCAAATTAGAGAATGCTGTTATGATAGTTACGGCAAGTCCCATGACTATGGCCGGTTTTAGCTGTGAAGTTACAGCCAATGCCGAACAAATACCTAATACTTGTACAAGAATAGGATTGTCCGCATTTAGCGGTTTTACAAATACTTCCTTGTTATTTTTATTTTCATTCATATCGATACCTCCTGATTATTTGTCTTTCAAAAATTCAAGATATTTTCCTAAACAATCTTTGAGCATCATGCTAACTCCATCAGAAGTAAGTGTTGCACCTGTTACTGCATCACATTGCACTGCAGGGTCGGTTACTTCGTTTTTTTTCACAACAGTCAAGGCTATTCCCTCTTGCCCTGGCAATGTTAGCTTCTTACCTTTAAACTGTTCCTGCCATGCAGCATTGTCTTTTATTTCAGCTCCAAGACCAGCAGTTTCGCTTTCGTGGGTGAAGTATGCGCCGTAGATAGTATTCTTGTCATAATTAATTGCAATATATCCGCTAATCGGTCCCCACAATCCCATTCCATAAACAGGAACAACGTATTTAGTTTCACCATTTACCTTGCACACATATAAGGCCAATTTCCCAGCTTTGTAATCGGCACTATTCAGCTTGAAACCTGTATTTTCACCACCTTGTGAACCTTTAGCTATTACATTGTTTGATGCGTCTATTATGTCATCATACATTACAATTTCGTCATACTTTGCAGCAGTCTCCGCATCGTTCAAGTTTCTGATATTCAGTGCTGCCAATATCTGACGTTTCTTATCCAATGCGATATTTACATCCTGAGCAGACTTTAAATAACTTGATACAAATGCCAGTAAAAAAGCTACAATTACCACCAAAATAGCAGAATAAACAAGCGTATAAATATTTGAATTTGTATTAAGTCTCTTATTCATATTCTTATCCTCCACTTATTTATTTCCTTACTGCACGTTTCATTCTTGAAGCAATATTACGTTGCACAACACAATAATCAATCAACGGAGCAAACATATTCATAAATAAGATTGCCAGCATCATCCCTTCAGGATAACCAGGATTCATTACACGTATCACGATAGTCATTAATCCGATAAGAAATCCATAAATGTATTTTCCTGTTTCTGTACGAGCCGATGTTACCGGATCAGTTGCCATGAACACGGCGCCAAAACAAAATCCTCCTAAAAATAGATGTTCATACCACGATATAGGTGTTTCACCCATTACATTAAACATTATTGCCGTAACTGCACCTCCAGCAAATACACTTAGCATGATTTTCCAACTGGCAATTCCCGTAATTAATAATATTACAGCTCCAATACCTATTGCCACAACACTTGTCTCTCCGATTGAACCGGGAATGAATCCCAATAACATGTCCGAAAGACTACATCCTGCGTCAGATGTTTTACCGATAAGAGAAAGTGGGGTGGCTTGGGTAAATGTATCTGGCAAAGTGTTTCCCAATCCGAAAATAGAATCCTTGGCGACCCATACGTTTGCGCCACTCATTTCGGTTGGATATGAGAAAAACATGAATGCTCGCGCTGCAATTGCAACATTAAAAATATTCATGCCAGTTCCACCAAATATCTCTTTAACGAAGATGACAGAAAACGCCACGGCTAAAGCTAATATCCATAAAGGACATTCGACTGGAATAATCATAGGAATCAAAATGCCGCTAACGAGATAACCTTCTTGTATTTCTTCCCCCTTCATTTGCGCCCAGGCAAATTCTATTCCAAGTCCAACAATATAGCTTACCAGTAACTTTGGAAGTACAGCTAAGAATCCATATGCAAACATTTCGAAAAATGAGGCATCAGACAGACGCCCTGCCGCAGCATAATTTTGCCAACCAATATTGTACATGCCAAAGAACAATGCTGGAAGCAAAGCTATTACGACAATACTCATTATTCGCTTTGAATCAATGGAATCGTGAATGTTTGTTCCAGTTTCCGAAGTTGTATTTGGCACGTAAAGGAAACTTTCAAAACCTTCAAATACACTATGGAAGCAATGTAACTTACCGTCTTTTTCAAAAGCGGGTCTTAATTTATCAATATATTTCTTCAACATAACGCGAAATTTTTAATTACGCTTTTAGCTATTCTCCTTACGCAGCATGTCCAAACCGTTGCGAATAATAGACTGTAACGGCAACTTTGAAGAATCTACAAATTCAGGTAAAGCAAAGTCTTCAGGTGAAACCTCGTAAATACCTAGAGCTTCCATTTTATCAATATCTCCCGCAATTATAGCTTTCACAAGATATTCAGCATAAATGTTCATCGGTAATACCTTATCATACTCTCCACTCATTATCATGTGGCGTTCTCCTCCTTTAATCCGAGCATCTAGAACATAATCTTTCTTATGTGTAAGCCAATTGAAATAGCTGCGATTTACTGAGTATTGCGATAACCTGGGTCTAATCCATCCTAAAAGTTCATCGGCATCATCGCCTTCTGGAATGACAGTTATTTCAGATGCATGTGCATCAAGAAAATCATTATATGAACATTTGCGTCCTGTTAGAACATTTCCATTAATTATTCTTATATGCTTGTCATTAAATGATATCTTTCCTGACAAGATTGAAGAAATTTTCTGACCGATGACAACATCTGCATACATCGGATTATCAACTTCGCTTCCAACAATCGCAATAGTTCGGTGTAAATCAACCTTTCCGGAATTAAACAATCTTCCGAAAAATATTACTGCGGTCGGATCAACTGTCCATACCACATCACCTTTGTTTATTGGATTAGTATTGTTTATTTGAACACCAACATTACCTGCTGGACATGGACCGTCAAAAATGTTTACTTCTACATTTTTTGCCTGTCTGAGGCACTCGGAACCTTGTCCACGTCCGATACCTAGATATGTTTGGGCAATTTTAGACAATGCAGTTAATCCTGCGATGAAATGTTGTTCGTTCCCAATGAGCTCGAATTCGAAATCAGCAGCTAGGGGCTTGTCTCTCAATGCGCTTACATATATAGCCTTTGGTAATATTTCAGGAGTTGTGCTGACTGCATATGGCAATTGGTTAATATAACCAAATAATCCAGCTTGCAATAACGAATTGATAATTTCATTGCCAGATAACGTGTCTACATTCTTAACTCCAAAATCCACATACTCCTGGATTTTGTCAGGTTCAACAACTACATTCAGAACTTTTCTCCTATCACCCCTATTCACTCTAGTTATCACACCGCTGACAGGTGAAGCATAGCTAACTGACGGGCATCGTTTGTTAACAAATAACGGTTCTCCTGCTTTGACATGATCACCTTCCTTGACGGTTACTTTAGGAGTCAAGCCAGGAAACGACATTGGCGACAATCCGATTTCTTCGCTAAGTTCAATCTTTGTTTTTACTTTATCCGCCTTGCCTCTCAGGTTTATGTCGAGACCTTTGCGTATTTTAATTACTCTTACCATACTATAAAAATTATATATCCTTAATACGGTTCAGAAGCCGACAATGCAAATGTACAAAAAATGCAACATCCGTAAGAATTTCTGTTGAAAAAACATATCAAACGCAATGTTATTTTAATGCAAATCAATTACAATCCGTCCATCCTTATATCAATATGTCAATTAAAGAAATTCCAAGACACGCCGAACCTGAATATCCTTCCGTTAATCGGATAATGCGGCGTTAGGAATCTGTCTCCGCTTCCAGAATTGATATGGCTCATCATCACAAAGAAACGCGTATGCTTGAGATGCATGTTCGCATAAACATTCACAATAGGATAATTGCCAATCTCGACATTGGACTGGCCATTATCTTGAACCGTATATTGGGCTAACGCCGGACTATAATCTGGTGCCTTGTATTTTGTAAAATAACGTAGGTCACCACCCAAGTCGACAGTCAGCACTTTAGCAATCCTGAAATGCAGATAGAGATTGGAATAAGCATTGAATGTAGGCACGGGCAGTACATCTTCATCGGTCGATTTCTGGTAAGTTAATACGTTTTCCCAATTAAGTGGCCCCAACTTGAAATCTTGAGACAACTGTACAGTTATAAGGTTCATGTTCTTTGAGTTTTGCCTTACCGATACGGTATTTCCTGTCCGACCAAAATCTTCCGTAATATTGTATGTCTGTGCAAAATATGTATAATTTTGCAAGTTGTCGTATGCTACACGAAGCTTTGTCCGAGTGCGCTTCAACGACAACTCCCCCTCAAGGTGTGAACGTATTTCCTGGTCAAGCCCGCTGTTGTCCCACCACAGATGCTTGGAATGATAGTGGCGATAGTAAAACGTTGGATTTACCCTATGCAGGAATGCGCGAGCAGCAAGCGTGACCGTATCTTTAAACAGCCTGAAATTCAAGTCAGCACGACCGTCTATTTTCAATTGTCCTGCATCCTCGCCTAACAACCATGTTTCTGCAGTCAGATTATAATGCAACATGTTGCCCTGTGTTTTAATTAACTGGGCACCTACGCTTAGATTGTGTTCATTATATGTACTTTCAGACTTAACAGAATCAGGCAAGGTGAAATGCCTTAAATCTGAAGTTACGAAGGCTCTCAATCCTGCTTTGGCCCATTTATTAAAACCCTCAAGTAATGCAATCGCAAAAGTATTCTTAATAGAATAATGCGTAGTCTTGTCGTATATCGAGTCTCCAACGAAACGTTCACCTACAACAGGAAATGTTGAAGCATAATAGTTTTCAGGAGTGTCATACGCCTGGTATATACGGGAATAATTATCAAATTTCAAGGTGTGTATGAAACTTGTTACAGGCACATATTCGTACTTCATCCATGCAGTATCGGCATTTTCCTTACCAAGATTGTTGTTTGCTTGCAATAGGCTGTCAGCCGCAGCTTTGTCTACAGAAATCCTGCCATTGTCGGTTTTTGTGGTGTCAGCCGGTTCGTTACCTGCAATGACAGCGTTGTCGGGGCGTCCGGCGTATGTTTTGCGTTCATTGAAGGCGTCTTCGTCAAAATCACGGCCGTCACGGGCAGCCTTTTTCCTTGCTTCCTCACGCGACTTGCGTGCCTCGTTTTCCTTCTGAGATTCAATGGCAAACTTCTTTGCCCTTATTTCGTCCTCGGTCATTTTAACCTTCCGACGGAATCCCAAACTGTACCTCTGGGTGAAGAAGATGTGCTGGTTGTCGTTACGGTTCCAGTTTTGCTGGAGTACTGTCGGGATTTCGCTGTCGCGGAAATTATCTTCAAAAGTCTCTGGATGAGTGATGTACTGGTCATCGGTTATTCCACCATTCTCTGCGACTTTCTCATGATTGAACGATATTAGTAAATGTGCGTTGTAACGCTCGCCGAGATAGGAACCATACATCGAGTAGTTGAAGTGTGACGTGCTTTGGTTCTGAAAATATCCGCGTCCGTATATATAGTCGAATTTAAATCCTAAACCTAGGCGTTTACCCGCATTAACAGCAAATAATGCTTTGAAGTGGTCTTCACCGTTTGTGCGGTCTCCGCAAGTGTTATATGAAATATTGGTTATAGAAGAAAGCGTATTGGTAAATTGGAACTGGTCGACAGGTGTTATGAAATAATCGTACGGTTGTATGAACATGAACTGGCTTGGCGCAGTCCTGTCGATGAATATTCTGTTGATGCGTGGCGAGCCGAGATTGCCCAAAGTGTTGTATTCGCCACGTAATCCGCTGGTGAAAATCGAGTTCATGTACATGTGCGGCATCGTATCCGGCTCGGCTGCAATTCTCTCGCCGAACCGTTCGTCAACAGTCCACACCTTAAGTCCTTTGGGTATCTCCTTGTTGCCTGACGCAAGAGAGTCACTACGCGTGTTACGACTTCCTGCCTGTGTATATTCGCCTGTGTCGGTAAGCTGGTTGTAATCTTGCGCTGCAGACGGTATGTATAATAAACAAACGCACAAAGAGAAAATGATGCGTAACCTTAGTCTCATTTCATAAAACGGAAAACACATTCGACAATCTTGAATATCATAGACACGAGTATTATAATCGTACCGGTGTCATGGCTCCATTTATAATACACAATCACGCCTATTATTGCGCCAACCATGAATATAAGGTTCAGGATGTTGCGTAATACAATATACCGGTCTTTCCTTTCTTCGTGTCTGTGTTCCAATCTTCTCTCCTCAGTCGGGTTGTCTTGACTTGTATACATCAGGAATAATTTGTTATCTACAATAATTTATTTCAATACTGCTGTTTTTATCGAACTGAACAAATCGTCCTTTCGGTCGATTGTCTTGCGGCGGAATTTAGCTGAACCACGATAAAGTTTCGTTTTCTTGCGGTTCATGGCATATTCGTCGCTTATCCATTCTTCTGCTTTATACAGGTATCCGCCGTTCTTAACACGTCCGTCTTCATACCTGTAAGAAATGCGGTTCATCGTCACAGTAAGTTTGTTGTCCGAGCAATAAGCTATGAGCGTATAATAAAACTTTGTCCTGTCAAGCGACAGAAACTTGTCGGTAAAAACGAGCCATTCTTTAACATTGGCAACAACGACATGCTCTGACTTATTAACCAATGTCACACAACTGCCTTCCAATTGGTTCTCTCCCTCGGTCAGTTCAGTAAAAAATTTCAGCATTATGTCGTATATCTCGTTTGCGCTCTTACCCGGAACGTCTAAATCGAGTTTCCATTCCACCTTGCCGTTTACTTCAGGCACGGCGCCCTCTAGATATTTTGCATCAGGATTAGGTTTTGCCTTTTTTTCCTGTATTACTTCACTATCACTCACCTTTGGTTTTTCCCATTCCGATTGCGCGTGCATGATAATCGGGAGAAAACTTATAAAAACGGCTAAAATCAGTCTCATAATGAAAAATATTTTTGCAAAGTTAATAAATTAAACCTGACAGCCGTAACAAAAAGCATAATTTAACATCGGTATGGATTGATGCCTGCCAAAGCCCGGGTAAAATTCAAATGAATTTGATGTGACCGGATGTAGTATGCATATCAGTGTTGTTTTCACGGATTATGTTTTTTGAATTGGAAGATTTGTCTTTAGTTACCCTGCCATAATCTGATGCATAATATTGGTTGCTACAAAAAACAGATATTGGTTTAAAATAGTTAAACATTTATGTTAACATTACAACTTATTTTATTGGTAATGTGCGTTTTATATTTAACATACACATTTCCGAATTTAGCATGGTAGCCTTATGTCCAACCATATTATTTTCATTGTTTTGTAAAAGGTAGCTTTTTACCTTGCAACAGGTAGCCTTTTGCAACGCAAAAGGTTATCTATTACATGACAAAAAACGGTCTATTAAAGAAATCTGATTTTGTCATATTTCGTCAATGCTGGTTATTATATTTATGTAATATTAATCGTCACACATAAACCAGAAGTATTTACATAAAAACAGGCTGGTTATTACAGCTTTTCCCGTAAAAACCAGCCTTGTTTGTTGTTATTAAACATCTACCTTTAATGTCAGTTTTGCTCTTGTGGTTTTTGCCGCAAATAGCAAAACACCTTACATAGGCATGTTTACACGTCCGTAATTGTACATTTTCAAAACGTTCACACAATACTTGTTGAACTTTTTACTGTCAAGAATCCTGTTAACAATCTTTTTCATAATCTTTTTACCTTTCTTATTTTTAATTCTACATGTTGGATGCGCCTTCACATCCTGTTATCCTTTCCTTCTTGTTTCTGGTGCAAAGATAATGCCGTTTGAAATACAATAAACCATACTGGCCGTAAAATTTGCAACAGACCCCACGAATTTTGACATGTATCAAACGGATTGACCTATATCAACGCAAAACGTACTGACAAAAAGTCACGAATGAAGCAACAAAAAAGATGCCTGCACAAAAACCATACATTTTATTTGCAATTTAGTTATAGTTGTAGTATTTTTGCGCAACAATTAGATGAATATGGAAAGCAAATACATATTACCACCGGAATGGGCTGAACATAGTGCCATTCTTTTGACATGGCCTCATGCTGGGACGGATTGGCGTGAATATCTAGAAGACATTTGTAATGTTTATGTTGAGATGGCTGATGCCATTACACGCCATGAACGACTTATTATCGCTACACCCGAACCTGATAAAGTAATGGGACAACTGAAAAGCAAACTGACAGAGTGTCAGTTGTCGAAAGTTACCCTACACCGTTGTCCGACAAATGATACTTGGGCGCGCGACCACGGTTTCATAACACTGACGGGCAACGGTCAACCGCGTTTGCTTGACTTCCATTTCAACGGATGGGGGGATAAATTTCCATCCGAGCTTGACAATGCCATCAACAGAAGCCTATATGAAAAAGGTATTGTAAAGGGTGAATATGTAGACATGAACGATTTCGTACTAGAAGGCGGTTCTATTGAAAGCGACGGAAAAGGCACTGTGTTTACAACAAGCCAATGCTTGCTGGCACCGCACCGTAATCAACCCTTAACGCGTCAGGAAATCGAGAAGCGTTTAAAAAATAGTCTCATGGCAGAACGTATAATGTGGATAGATCATGGACACCTTGAAGGTGACGACACTGACGGTCATATTGATACGTTGGTACGGACTGCGCCTAATGATACCTTATTATATGTTTCATGCACGGATAAGTCTGACAGTCATTATAGTGAATTGTTATTGATGGAAAAGGAACTTGAAGCCATGCGCACTATTGACGGACATCCGTACCGCTTATTAGGATTGCCTATGCCAAGCCCCATGTTCGACGGCGACGACAGGTTGCCGGCAACATACGCCAATTTTTTGGTTATAAACGGGGCGGTGATTTATCCGACATACGGACAGCCCGACAACGACAAGCTTGCAGCATCGGTCATAGGTGAAGCGTTTCCGGGACGCGAGCTTATTGGCATTGACAGTCGTACCGTAGTAAGGCAGCATGGTTCATTGCATTGCTGCACCATGCAGATTATCAGTGATTAACCAACATGTTGAATGGTTTAATTGGTTGGTAACTGTATCATATCTCGCTTTAATATACAAATACATACAACTTAATATTTAGTATAGGAATGAAAACAGGCATAATACAACAACATAATACTGCCGACCGCAACGACAATATGCGCCGGCTTGCTGATAAAATAAAAGCATTAGCATCTGAAGGTGCTGAATTGGTAGTATTGCAGGAATTGCATAATTCATTATATTTCTGTCAGACGGAAAATGTTGGTAACTTTGATCTGGCTGAACCCATACCAGGTCCGTCAACGGACTTTTTCGGTAACCTGGCAAAAGAGCTCGGTATCGTAATCGTTACATCCCTGTTCGAAAGACGTGCGGCAGGACTTTACCACAATACGGCAGTGGTGATTGAACGTGATGGAACGATTGCAGGGAAATACCGAAAAATGCACATACCTGACGACCCGGCTTATTATGAAAAGTTTTATTTTACACCTGGTGACATGGGCTTCCATCCCATCAACACATCAGTTGGACGTCTCGGGGTGCTTGTATGTTGGGACCAGTGGTATCCTGAAGCAGCCAGACTGATGGCGTTGCAAGGGGCTGATATGCTGATTTACCCGACTGCAATAGGTTATGAAAGTTCAGACACCGAATCCGAACAACAACGACAACGCGAAGCATGGACCACGGTGCAACGTGGACACGCAGTTGCAAACGGTCTGCCTGTTGTTGCGGTGAACCGTGTCGGACATGAACCTGACCCGTCAAACCAAACTGGCGGAATAGAATTTTGGGGTAGCTCGTTTGTCGCCGGTCCGCAAGGCGAGATTCTTTTCCGTGCTTCTGACTGCGAAGAAGAGAATGCAGTTGTCGACATAGACTTGAAGCATAGCGAGCAGGTTCGCCGCTGGTGGCCATTCCTGCGTGACAGGAGAATCGACAAATATGGAGACATTACGCAAAGATTTATTGACTGAGTTATCTTTATATGAGCGAAACAATCATGGGCATTTATATTATAAAATAAAGTGCCAGACGTTTTAAAAATTTCATCAAATTACTAACCGATGCCGCCACTTTATTTTAAGATCATAGAAAGTGGCGGCATCGGTTTCATAATTCATATTTTGGCGTTACTTGTCAGATTTTCATGTATTTGCAGCCATAAGGAAACATATTTATAATATCAATTTCGTTCATTCACCTTTTTTGATTACCTTTGTAAAACTTTTCTAGTCTATGAGCTATTTTAAAATGCTCAATTCGGCTTTGGCAACATACATTAAGTATAACTTGTGACAAGATAGTTAGTAAGTTTTGAGAACCTTGAAGCGAGCAATAAAAGGAACCATATGGACCATTATCGCCATTTATCTGGCAGTGATAACATTGGCCCATCTACCTTTCGTGCAGAATTGGCTGGGTGACAAGGTAAGCAGTATGATTGCCAAAAAACTTGATACTAAAGTCGAGATAGGCAATATACATCTTGGATTCCTCAACAGGGTGGTTGTTGACGGTGTTGAAGTTTATGACCAGAAATCAAAACTGATGCTAAAAGCTTCACGCATGGCAGCAAAAATCAATTACGGTGAACTTTTAAGGAATAAGCGCATATACATATCTTCTGCACAACTGTTTGGCTTAAAAGCTGTTTTTTATAAGGAGAATGCTTTAGCTAAAGCAAATTACCAGTTTGTACTTGATTCACTAGCATCGAAAAATCCTGAAAAGAAAGAGAATTACGAGCTAAATATTAATTCGCTTATAATAAGGCACGGGGCCATTAAATACGACAGATACGACATAGCCCCCACCCCGTCGAAATTTAATGCTGCACATATTGACCTAAAGGATATAAGTGCACATATAGAAGTACCATATTATTCAGGTGGCAAATTTGAAGCTGTTTTAAAAAAATTGTCATTTAATGAAACTTCAGGGTTTAATCTTAATAAGTTAAAATTCAAGTTGTTAATTAGCAAAAAGTATGCCGTATTAAGTAAATTAGAGCTAATATTGCCATCTTCAGAGTTGCGAATTGACAGCATAAAAGCCCGATTTAAAAATGTAGGGAACAATACGGAACTGAGTTTTGATGGCAAGATAGATAAGTCAAAGGTCACTTTAAAAGATTTGGCTTGCTTTGTTCCAACTTTCAAAAAAGCCACAAAACCTATATATGTCTCTGCATCTTTCAATGGTACCGACAAGACAGTCAACATAACAAGTTTTGATGTAAACTCTGGCAGTGGTGCGATAAAACTCTCTGCAAGCGGCCGTATTGTTAAAACACGTTCAGGGATTTCTTGGCGTGCTGACGTACAACAGCTTGCCTGTACGGCTGAAGGTGTAAATGAAATGCTTGGCAGTTTTTCCGGTAAATCTGATAAAAAAAACAAGATAACTGAAATAATCGACCGCCTTGGACACATAAAATATAGAGGATTGGTAGCTGGTAAAGATAATAAGTTGTCTGCTGACGGAAGGTTTTCAAGCGATTTAGGTGATGCTGTCGTAAGGGCTGGCAAAGACGGCCGGCATATCAGTGCATACGTAAACACGAAGGCATTAAATATAGGTCGTTTGCTCAATAATGATAAATTAGGAATAATATCAACAATAGTCAATGTAGGTTGTGACATTGGAAATTCTAGAATTTCAAACTTAGCATTAAATGGAACTTTCCCACGAATTGATTATAATGGATATTCATTCTCAGGGATAAAAGCCAATGGAACGTTGAACAATTCGATGTTTAACGGCAAGTTCAGTATGGACGATCCTAATGGACAGATATATGTTGAAGGTAAGGCCGGATTGTCCGATAACTTGAAATATGCCGATTTTGACGCTACTGTACGCAACCTGAATCCTTCATCGCTTCATCTAACCAATTTATGGAAAGATACGAAGTTTGATCTTGATATTAAAGCTACGGCACAAATCTCTGGGTCCAAGGCAAATCCGTTGGAAGGTAATGTTAAAATTAGTAATGTTACAATGCGTTTACCTGATAAGGAATACCGTCTTGACTCACTTGTCATGATTGCAACCGACAGGCGTATGGCTCTCTATGGAGACTTCGGACATGCTGAACTTACGGGGCAATACAAACTAAATACCATAGCGAATAGTTTTATAAACATTCTGAATTCAAAACTGCCGACGTTATGCGACAAGCGGAACAATGCGTCAAACCGGTTCACATTGGACGCCAAAATAATTGACAACGACATGCTTGACGCATTGTTAAGCCAATCGCTAGTATTGGGTTCTCCACTTGAATTAAATGTAGGTGTCGATGATACACAAGGCACAATGAGTCTTGTATGTCATGCAGACAAGCTGGAATACGACGGCGCACCATATAAAAACATATCACTATCGGCAACAGCGACGAGTAGCGGGCCGTTAATAGTCGACGGACGCATGAAAAAGGTAATGACCAACGGGCATGTATTGGATCTTGAAGTCAATGCAAAAGCTAACGACGGAACACTTGCAACTTCGCTAAGTTGGGACAATAATCAGCAAAAACGTATGGCTGGTACAGTCAATGTAGAGACAACCGCTATAAAAAACGAGGAAGGCAAGACAGATGTCAACATCAGACTGAATCCTTCAGAGATATTGGTCAATGATACAGCCTGGAACGTGTTACCAGCCCAAATTGTCTACAGTTCCGGGAATCTTGCAATTGAGCACTTTTCCATAGAACATGCGAACCAACACATACGAATTGATGGAATGGCCACCAAGCATTCAACAGACTCGATTACCGTCGACATGAGCGATATCGATGTAAGTTATGTTTTAGGCTTAATTAATTTCCATTCGGTTGAGTTCAGCGGTCACATGACGGGCAAAGCCCATATAAAATCAGTGTTCTATGAACCTGAAGCACACGCTGATTTGGCAGTTGAACACTTTTGTCTGCAAGGAGGCCGTTTAGGCAAACTATACGCGAAAGTAGACTGGAACAAAGAAAACAAGCGTATAAACATTGACGCCCATGCAGAAGAGAATGATGGAGCGCGTACATTGGTTAAAGGTTATGTATCGCCAGCCAACAAAGACATCGACCTTGGTATAAGGGCGGAAGGTACAAATATTGAATTCGTCGAGAGCTTCTGTGGAAGTTTCATGGACAATGTTGTCGGTAAAGCCCATGGTGAATTGAGGTTGCACGGACCTCTGTCTGCAATGGATTTAACCGGGAAGGTTGTTGCTGACGGCAAGTTAAGAATTATGTCAACTAACGTGATATACAGACTTGAGAACGATACAATATATTTCGAGCCCAACAAAATAGCATTCCGTCAAGATACAATATACGACCGTAACGGCAATATAGGCATAATTAACGGAATTTTGCATCATAACCACTTGAAAGATTTGTCGTATGATATTAATATAAAGACATCAAACCTTCTGTGCTATGACACAAAAAACTATGATGGCGAATCATTTTATGGTACGGCATACGGGACTGGAACTTGCATGATACAAGGACGTAAAGGCCAAGTGAACATTGATGTTAATGTAAAACCGGAAAGGGATTCTTTTATAGAATATAATGTGACAAGTCCTGAGTCGATAGCAGAGGAACAATTCATAACATGGCGTGACAAGACAGCCATGGAAACCGAATCAAACGACACTGCACATATTGCAATCAGGCCAGACATTGATAAAGACAAATATCCTGCTGACGAAATACCTTCAGACATTCGAATAAACTTTTTAATCGACATGACTCCGGATGCATCGTTACGTGTTCTTATGGACAGGAATACGAATGACTACATTTCCTTATATGGAAATGGTACATTGCGTGCATCGTATTTCAACAAAGGATCGTTCGATATGTTCGGTACGTTTGTAATCGACCGTGGAATTTATACCTTGACAATACAAAACATCATCAAGAAAGTTTTCCAGTTCCAAAGTGGAAGTTCAATTGTTTTTGGCGGCAGCCCGTATAACGCAAGGCTGAACCTTCAAGCTGTATACACCGTCAACAGCGTGCCTTTATCCGACCTGCAACTAGGATCCAGCTTCTCTAATAATAACGTCAGGGTTGACTGTCTCATGAATATTAGCGGAACCCCGAAATCGCCTCATATAGATTTTAATATCGACATACCTACGGTTAGCGACGATGCGGAGCAAATGGTTAGGACTGTTATCAATAGCGAGGAAGAGATGAACCAACAAGTAGTATATCTACTTGGAGTCGGACGCTTCTACATGCAAGACAACAACAACTCCACCGAACAACGGCAAAACCAGACAAGTCTTGCCATGCAGAGCCTCCTGAGCGGCACCATCAGCCAACAGATAAACACGTTGTTGGGCAATCTTACAAAGAATAACAACTGGACATTCGGGGCAAACATCAGCACCGGTGACGAAGGATTCAATAATGCCGAGTATGAAGGAATATTGTCAGGTAGACTTCTTGACAACCGTCTGATAATCAACGGACAATTCGGTTACCGTGACAATGAAAATGCAACTACGTCATTCATCGGTGATTTTGACATTAGCTATCTGCTTACGCCCAATGGCAGTATTGCATTAAAAGTATACAACCAGACAAACGACCGCTATTTCACAAAGTCGTCACTTAACACACAAGGCATTGGCCTTATGCTAAAGAAAGATTTCAACTCGTTGATGGAACTATTCGGATACAAGCAAAAGCGCAGGTCCAGGAGCAAACAAAAACGCTGACGGACAGCAGCTATACAACGCAGTATAATTCATACAACACACTTATGCTGCATGAATTATACTTCAAATTATCACATAACCTGACACAAAACACATCTTCAGCAAACCATGGCACCATTTTGCAAAATGGCACAATTCAGCCTTAAACGGTATCATTATGGCATTTTACAAAATACAGTCAGGAAACAAGAAATAGAATAATAAAGACACCTTTAAGTAGATGTTCATAATTAGTTTATATCATATAGATTTGATACCTTTGCCTGAT
>ENA-OQQU01000767-OQQU01000767.1-human-gut-metagenome-genome-assembly--contig:-NODE-767-length-19627-cov-4.599530_pt1 | contig 19627 bp, 9 predicted proteins | sample MGYA00243233_ERZ505096 | MGnify/ENA primary metagenome ERZ505096 (study PRJEB26097, sample SAMN02712159) | human gut metagenome | biome: Gut microbiome | host: Homo sapiens | place: Denmark: Copenhagen... | reverse complement strand
GAATTTCACTGAAGCGGTATCGGTATGGAAAGAAAGGGTAAAGCCTCCTGTATACTGCTCTTTAGTATCTCATTTCCGTGTAGAGATGAAATGCTTCCCGCAATAAGACCTGCAAAAGTATCCGTCATCCCCGGCGGGTGCTTTTTCGTTGGACAGAACTATTTTTTCCTTTAGATACAGAAGAGAAATATGTCTCTGCGGAAATAAAAGGCGCATGCGGGGAAACATGAGGACGGCGGGGAAAGCTTTGTGGTAATATAAGTGTGTATAAACAGGTTTGTTCCATTTATTTCCGTTCTGTCATTTGGAAAATATATGAAAGAGAAGGTGTGCACTTTGTCTGACATTAGACGGCTTTATGTGAGAAAGAAAGAAAACTTCCGGCAGGGAGAAGAAAGTCTGACTGCCCAGCTGAAAGAAATTCTTGGTGAAAGGATTCATGAAACGGCCATTTACCACCGTTATGATGTGGATCATCTGAGTGGTGACGATTATGAAAAGGCTGTGGCGACCGTTTTCTCCGAACCGCCGGTAGACTCCGTGCAGGAGGAATTACCGAAAGGGGATATGGTGATCGCTGTGGAATTCCTTCCCGGCCAGTATGATCAGCGGGCGGACTCGGCAGAACAGTGCCTTGCTATTGTTACAGGCCGTGACGGTGCCCGTGTACGGTGTGCTCTGGTGTATGTTTTCCATGGTGATTTTACAGACGGAGATCGGGAAAAAATTTTGAAATTTCTTGTAAATCCTGTGGAATCAAGAGAAGCATCTCTGGAAGAAGCGGAAACACTGGATCTGCCGGTTGAAGAGCCGAAGCCTGTGGCGGTTGTAGAGGGGGTCCGTGAATTGGATGATGACGGGATCGACAGACTGATTAAAGACATGGGACTTGCCATGAGCCATGATGATCTGGCTATGATTCGCGAATATTTCAGGACGGAAGAAAAGCGCGATCCGACAGTCACTGAGATCCGTGTACTTGACACTTACTGGTCCGATCACTGCCGTCATACCACGTTTTCCACGGAACTTACCGAAGTAGGAATTGAAGACGGTATTTTCACCAAACCGATCAAAGAGGCATGGAATGAGTACGCAGATAGCCGTCTTTGCGTGTACGGAGAAAAGACCGACCGTCCTGTGACACTCATGGATATGGCGACGGTGGCCGTGAAGGCGCTTTGCAAAGAAGGCCGCCTGGAAAATCTGGACTCTTCCGAAGAAATCAATGCGTGTACAATCAAAGTGACGATTGACACTGTCGATGGAGAAGAAGACTGGCTCCTTCTCTTTAAGAATGAAACGCATAACCATCCTACGGAAATCGAACCTTTCGGCGGTGCGGCGACCTGTCTCGGCGGCTGCATCAGAGACCCGCTGTCCGGACGTTCTTATGTATACCAAGCGATGCGTGTCACTGGCGCTGCGGATCCGCACACACCGCTTTCCGAAACACTTACGGGCAAATTACCGCAGAAGAAAATCGTTGTGGAAGCGGCGAAAGGGTATAGCTCTTACGGAAATCAGATCGGTCTGGCAACTGGTGAAGTGAAAGAGTATTATCACCCTGGATTCATGGCAAAACGCATGGAAATTGGCGCTGTTATAGCAGCGGCTCCGGAAAGCCATGTCATTCGTGAACGGCCGCAGGCCGGTGATGTGGTCATCCTTGTGGGCGGCAGGACAGGCCGTGACGGTATGGGCGGCGCGACAGGCTCATCTAAAGAACTAAATACGGAATCTATCGAAACCTGCGGCGCGGAAGTGCAGAAAGGCAATCCGCTGACGGAGAGAAAAATCCAGTGCCTTTTCCGCCGCGGCGAAGTGACCCGTCTGATCAAGCGGTGCAACGACTTTGGCGCGGGCGGCGTATCCGTGGCGGCAGGGGAACTGACAGACGGTCTTTCCATCAACTTGGACAGCATGCCGAAGAAATATGAAGGACTTGACGGTACGGAACTGGCGATTTCCGAATCACAGGAAAGGATGGCGGTGGTTGTCAGGAAAGAAGACGCCGATCGTTTTATTTCCTATGCAGCGGAAGAAAATCTGGAAGCGACAGTCATTGCCGATGTGAATGACAGCGGCCGACTTGTCATGACCTGGCGGGGCGATAGGATCGTTGATATTTCCCGTGCCTTCCTTAATACAAACGGAGCGTCCCAAAGAAAAGATGTATATATTGCCAAACCGGATGAAGAAGGCTTTTTTGTCCGTCCTGAAATCAAAGATATCCGTGCGATGTGGTTAGAAGCCATGGGTGACCTGAATAATGCGTCCCAGCAGGGACTTGCAGAACGTTTTGATTCTACTGTCGGAGCGGGGACGGTTCTTATGCCTTTTGGAGGCAGGTACCAGAAGACGCCCGCTGACGGAATGGCGGCTAAATTTCCTGTACGACGGGGCCAGACGGACAGCGCAAGCTTCATGGCACACGGCTTTGATCCGGATCTGGCGGAGTGGAGCCCTTTCCATGGCGCCGTATATGCGGTTCTTCTTTCCGTGACACGCCTCGTGGCGATGGGGGCAGATTGGCGCAGGGCATACCTCACGCTCCAGGAATATTTTGAAAAACTGACAGACAGGACAAGCTGGGGAAAACCTGCTGCTGCTCTTCTTGGTGCATTCCATATGCAGGCGGCTCTCGGTCTCGGTGCCATCGGGGGCAAAGATTCCATGAGCGGTACGTTTAATGATCTCCATGTACCGCCGACGCTTGTTTCCTTTGCTGTTGCTCCCGGAAAGGCTTCTGAAGCGGTCAGCCAAGAGTTGAAACAGGAAGGAAATACCCTCATGCTTTTCGGGATGCCCAAAGATGAGACAGGAATGCCGAACCTTGACGTATTTAAACTGCATGCCGATTTTCTGTATCAGGAAGTGAAGAAAGGAAATATTGCGGCCATGAAAGCGGTAGGACACGGCGGTGTCGCTGTGACTGCCGCGGAGATGGCTTTCGGCAATAAGCTGGGGGTGGACTTCACGACGGGGAATTTGCCTCTGCCGAAGTATTTTGGGAACTTCTATGGGGCGATCATTGTGGAAACTGCGCCGGAATTGGCGGAAGAGTACGCAAAGCAGCCGCACACGAGAATTCTTGGCACTATCGGAGGAGATGTGATGAAAGTGGCGGATACGGAAATTTCTCTGGAAGACCTTCTTCGTACTTATGAGAAGACTTTGGATCCTATTTTCCCAAGGCGTGCGGAAGATCTTACGGGAACTATTCCGGTTATTGCCGAAACGGAACCGAAATTCCGCTTTGCCGTGAAAACCGCCATCACAAGACCGAAAGTATTTATTCCCACGATGCCGGGGACCAACTGCGAAGTGGACAGTGCGAGAGCCTTTGAACGGGCAGGCGCTGATACAGATATCTTCATCATGAGAAACAGAGATGCGGTAGAACTGGAAGAATCCGTGGAAGAAATGGCAAGACGTATTTCCAGATCACAGATCGTCATGTTTCCCGGCGGCTTTTCCGCAGGGGATGAACCGGATGGAAGCGGCAAGTTTATTGCGGCTGTATTCCGCAATGCAAAACTCATGGAGGCCATGGAAGAACTTCTCCATATAAGAGACGGATTAGTTCTCGGTATCTGCAACGGATTCCAGGCTCTGATCAAACTGGGGCTTGTTCCGTACGGTGAATTTAAGCCACTGACAGAAGAGGCGCCGACGCTGACATTCAATACCATCGGACGCCATTTGTCCCATTATGTAACGACAAAAGTGGTTTCCACGAAATCTCCATGGCTGTCTTTATGCCGGCCGGGTGATCTGCACAGTATTCCCATAAGCCATGGGGAAGGCCGCTTTATTGCGTCTGATGAACAGATCAGAGCGCTTATTGCCAATGGACAGGTAGCAACACTTTATACAGACAGTGAAGGCCACCCGACTTATGACAGCCGGTACAACCTGAACGGGTCAAATTGGTCCATTGAGGGCATTACCAGTCCTGACGGCAGAGTTCTGGGCAAGATGGGGCATACGGAAAGAAACGGTACAAATATCGCGAAAAATATTTGCGGCAATAAATTTCAGCCTTTGCTGGAAGCAGGCGTGAAATATTTCAAGGGATAGTTCTTACTTTTGATGAAAGGGTCTCCTTCGGGAGGCTCTTTTTTGCGGGCGTGGACATTCGAGAAAAGAGGATGATAGAATGAAATCAATGTAACAGGGGTTATCGGAAAGGCGGTACATGGATGTCGGATGAAGAAAAATGGGTAAAAGCATATGAAAAGTTCAAAAGGGAAGGAATGCTGGCGCCTGCTGTCGATTATGAAGAGTTGTTTGCAAAAAGTGAGTTTCAGGGTAAGAAACTGTTTTTATTTTCCATGGGAACCGTAACTTTCCCTACAGGGAAGATCATTGTATGCGACCCTCTTGTGTATTTGGATAAAAACGCTGTGCCGTACAGGGAGAAAGTTCCTGTCGGAACGTTTATGCTGGAAACACTGGCGGCAGAAATGGAAGAAGGAAATTTCCGCTACATTGCCACACGGATCCGTTTCGCTGAGGAAGAAGCGGCTTACTATGAATTGGCGCTGACCGGTACAGAAGATTTGTCTGATTGGGAAAATTTTGATTATATCGGATTCGCTGTCGATGCAGGGCTGGCGACCGTGGCAGATGTCAAAGTAAGGGACGCTTATTGCAAATTTGAAAGTGACTGGTATGAAAAGAATCCGGAAGGAAATATATATGATGATTTCTTTGCAGATATATTTGCAAAGAGCTATGAAGCAGCGCCCCGGTTCCAGAGAGAAGGGGGCGACTGGATCAATTTCACGATACCGGGGACTTCATACCGGCTTCCCATGATACAGAGCGGATTCGGAGACGGCTGCTATCCCGTGTACTTCGGTTACGACAGTGCGGGAAATCTCTGCCGGATGGTCATGGAGTATATCTGCTGTGAAGCGGAGGAGGAGTATACACCGGAAGAGGAGGCTTATTTTGATAAGAACCGGCCGTTTCTGGAACAGATTGCAGAATGGTATGTGGATGATGAACCGCAGAAAGTCATAAAGGCTATTACCGCTCTTCCCGAAGAAGAACAGACGGATCTCCTGATGGGTGAGCTGGCCGTGGCTTATAATAATACGGAGCAGTATGAAAAGGCGCTGGAAATTCTGGAAGAACGCATGGATCGGAATAGGGAAAACTATGAATGGCATTACCGGCTCGGGTTTGCCCTGTATTACTGCGCGGAGCAGGAAGAGGATGTAAAAAAAGCGGAGAATTTGAGCCGGCGTGCGGGAGAAGAGTTCCGATGCGCCCTGGCATTGAAACCTTCCCCTGCATTCAAGGCAGAATGTAAAGAGTTTTTGGCATGGATAAAGGAAGATTTCTCCAGTTATGAGAAAGGGATCAAACCGGCTAAAAGGGAATAGTGTGATCAGGAGATTCTTTCGGGAATCTCTTTTTTACGGACGGCTCTGCGGCGTGTAATTACAGGAGACGGATTTTTAAGGAGAAAGATATGGGGTTGGAAGCAAAAGTATTTGAACGGAAAAAACCGGATTTCGAGAAACTGGCGGAGTTCGGTTTTCATAAGGACAAAGAAGGGTACCATTATTCCCAGTTATTTATGGATGGAGATTTCAGGGCGGACATTTCTATCAGCCTTGAAGGGAACGTTTTCGGACGCGTTTTCGATACGGCGGCGGGAGAGGAGTATCTTCCCGTCCATGTGCCGTATCAGACGGGGGCCTTTGTGAATATGGTCAGGGCCCGTTATGTGGAAATATTGGAAACGATAGGTGCCGGATGTTTTACTGACAGACTTTTTCTTTTTGACCAGTCGGAACGGATTGCGGAGATGATTAGGATGCGGTACGGCGACCGTCCGGATTTTCCGTGGAAAAAATATCCCGGATATGGCGTATTCAGAAATCATGAAAATAAAAAATGGTACGGAATCATTGCGGCAATTCCGAGAAATAAACTGGATGATGGAAAAGACGGGGCGGTTATAGAAGCGATCAATGTGAAAATTCTGCCGGAAGAGGGAAAAAGGCTCTGCGGAACAGCAGGTATTTATCCCGCATGGCATATGAATAAAAAGAGCTGGGTGAGTCTGATTCTGGACGATACACTGCCGGACGGGCAGATTATGGAATTTCTGGAAGAAAGTTACCGATTGACGCAGAAAAAGAAGAGTGGATCAAAACAGGATACCGCGCCCCATACATGGATCATACCTGCCAATCCGTATTACTATGACATCATTTCCGCATTCCGGAAGACGGATATTGTGGAATGGAAGCAGGCGGGACATATCGAGAAGGGAGACACGGTGTACATGTATATGGCGGCGCCTTACTCTGCTATCTTGTACCGCTGTGAAGCGGTGGAAGTCGATATTCCCTGCCGAAAAGAAGATAAGAACCGGGAACGGTACTGTATGCGTATCAGGCGAAATAAAACCTATGACCGGTCATTTTGTCCCCTTTCCGAGATGAGAAAGCGGGGTGTACCGGGTGTCAGAGGACTCCGTACAATGACGGCAGAGCTAAAAAGATATTTAGATGAAGCGAAATAAAAAATTCTAAATGATAATGTATTTCAAGTATCAGAAATACGATGAATACTGATTGTTTTGCTTGACAGACGGCGGATTTGGTGATATTATTCTCAATAAGTGGGGGAGTAGCAAGCATCCTGTGCAGTAAGTCAACATGCTGACCTTATGGTCTGGCTCTACTTTAAAATGCGAGACTCACGTGTTTAGCAAAAGCTATGCGTGGGATCTCTGATCAGGAAATTTACCGGGCATAGCGTTCCGGTTTTTTATTTTCCGAAAGAGAGAAAATATGGACTTTGTATTTCTGCTGAGCAGCGTGCTCCTCGGTGCCGGTCTTGCGATGGATGCTTTTTCTGTTTCTCTGGCGAACGGTTTTCATGAACCGGGCATGGGATGGAAAAAAATCAGTTTTATGGCGGGCACTTTTGCATTTTTCCAGTGGCTTATGCCTATGGCGGGATGGATCTGTGTGCATATCATTGTGGAGGTATTCCAATTCTTTGCGTCCTATATCCCATGGATTGCCTGTTTTCTTCTTTGCTTTATCGGCGTAAGCATGGTGAAAGAAGGATTTTCCGGTGATGCGGGACATATCCGGGCCGGCGTGGGGAAAAAAGCGCTTTTGCTGCAAGGCGTAGCGACTTCCATCGATGCGCTTTCCGCAGGGTTTACCAATGAGCAAATGGACTTGGCGGCCGCATTTGTCTGTGCTCTCATTATTGCGGCAGTAACATTTGCGGTTTGTGTGGCCGGGGTAATGATCGGCAGGAAATTCGGAGTGAGGCTGGCGGATAAAGCTGCTGTCCTCGGCGGAATTATTCTCATCTCCATCGGATTGAAAATGGTGCTGCTGTAGCAGACCGAAAGAAATATTTTGTTATCGATGCAGCTTTGGGCGAAAGGCTTCAAGCTGTTTTTATTTTAGGGCAAATCTTGTTATAATGGGTGAAAACGTAAAGGGGGATTTTCGGATGGGGTATCGGCACAAAAAGGAAGGAGCGCTCTCTCTTCTGCCTTTTTTAATTTTTATCGTCATTTATCTCGGCGCGGGGATTTATTTTCAGATTCATGGCGTGGAAATGGCATTTTACCAGTTTCCATCGGTGACAGCCATGTTTATTGCGGTTCTTTCCGCTTTCTTTATGGGAGATGAAACACTCCAGGTAAAATTCGGCATTTTCTCACGAGGCGCGGGCAACGAAAATGTCATGACCATGCTCATGATTTACATCCTTGCCGGTGCATTTTCCGCCGTGGCAGCCGCTATGGGCGGCCGTGACGCAACAGTAAATCTGGGGATCAGTTTTGTTCCTGCCCAATACCTGACGGCAGGCATTTTCATTATTTCTGCGTTTATGGGTACGGCCACGGGGACTTCTATGGGAACCATTGCGGCCATCGTGCCCATTGCAGCGGGAATTTCTGTGAAGAGCGGAATTTCTGAAGCGCTCATGGTGGCGGCCTGTGTGGGCGGCGCTATGTTCGGAGATAATTTATCCATGATTTCTGATACCACGATTGCAGCGACACGGACGCAGGGCTGTGAATTGAAAGATAAATTTAAAATGAACTTCAGAATTGCCCTTCCAGCGGCAGTTCTCACGATTTTTCTTCTCCTTGTTATCGGCCAGCCGTCAGCGGCAGCTGATTTGCAGGAGCTTGATTACAGCCTGCTTAAAGTATTTCCTTATATTGCCGTTCTTGGACTGGCGCTTCTTGGGGCAAATGTATTCCTCGTACTCACTGCAGGAATATTCCTTGCCGGATTTATCGGCATGGCATCGGCGGAGCTTACGGTTATTACTTTCGCACAGAATATCTGGAACGGCTTTATGGGGATGGGAGAAGCCTTCTTCCTTGCTCTTTTCTGCGGCGGTATTTCAGAAATGATTGCTTACTACGGCGGTATCGAATGGCTTATTTCCAAACTGCGCAAAATGATTAAAGGGAATAAATCCGCCCAGCTGGGCATCGCGGCGCTCGTGTCCCTGACGGACTGTGCCACGGCAAACAATACGGTGGCAATTATTATCAGCGGCGGTGTGGCAAAAGATATCAGCAATGAATATGGGATAGATTCCCGCAGGAGCGCGTCGCTTTTGGACATTTTTTCCTGTGTGTTCCAGGGGATTATTCCCTATGGTGCCCAGCTTCTGACCGCTTCCGCGCTGGCGTCGAAAAATGGTACTGTGATAAATGCGATGGAAATCATTCCCCATATGTGGTACTGCTGGCTTCTGGCTATTTTCGGAATCCTTTCCATCTATATCCCTTACGCCGATGGCGGCTTGAAAAAAGAGCGCGCGGAAGAATAAATACGTTTGACCCGGGGGGGGCGGCGGTGTGTAAGCTGCGTGATATGGGAATAAATATATTTTATGCCTGATTATTTATTAAGTATTAACAATTATATGCAGTTGTGCTATTTTATATCTAAGAATCCTGTCAGCAGAAGTAAAGGGGATAAAGATGATGAAAAGTAAAAAGTATGGAATGATGTTGGCTGTATTGGCAGCCGCGGGCGGTGTGAGCGCAAGTGCGGCGCCTGTGCCGGTGTATGAACTGAAGGGGCTCACCGTCACGGCGACCCGGCAGGCAGAAACGACAAAGGATGTTCCTGCGAATGTACAGATCGTGACAGAAAAGGAAATTAAGGACCGCAATGTGCAGAATGCGGCACAGGCCGTTGCTTTGGCGACCGGTGTGCAGGTGGATACTACGGTGGAAGGCAGCGTGAACCTTCGCGGATATAATTCCAAGAATATCCTTGTCCTCGTTGACGGACAGCAGATGAATACCGCCTGGAACAGCACAGTAGACTGGAATATGATTCCTGTGGAAAATATCCGCAAAGTGGAAGTAGTCAGCGGCGGGCAGTCGGCGCTCTATGGAGGGCGTGCGGTTGGCGGCGTCATCAATATCATGACAAAGTCGGCGAAAGAAAATGGCGTCCACGGTGCTGTAAACTTGGGATACGGCAGCCACAACACGGTGAAGCAGAGTTATATGGCAAGCGGACGGAAGGATCGATTGAACTGGGGCGTCTTTTATGAAAGTAAAATAACGGACGGCTGGCGTTCGTACCTGTCCTCTTATGCCATAAAGAATAGCAAAGGAAAAAATAATTTTACCGGTGTGGATACTTCTTCTCTGGACACGACCGCTGACGGGAAAGAATACATCATCGGCGACCGGGGGAAGAAGGAAGTCATGTCCGAAAGCTATGGCTTCAATCTGGGCTATGATTTCACGGAAGACAGAAAGCTCACTTATAAATTCACCCATTCCAACTATACATGGAAATATACGGATCCCCGTTCGTACCTGTCTGCGGGTTTCAGCAAACCGTCAGGCGTACCGGCGTCCACGTTTTTCGGCAACAGGGGCTGGCGTGTCTATGACATGCAAAGTCTTACCTACAATGATCAGAAGGATAAAATCCATGCCCATTTCGGCATGACCGACTACACAAAAAGCGGATATATCACGCCTGATAAGACGGTCAAGGCAAGCCGCACTTTTGACGGTGCCGGCAGCAAGACATCCTATCCTTCAAAATCGTGGGATTTTGATTTGAATAAACGCTGGACCGCAGGCAGCCATACCATTCTTTTCGGCGGTTCTTACGGGAAGGACCGGTTTGATGAAACTATTTGGAAGACTGTTTCCGACTGGAAATCATGGGACAGTGCCGTGAAAGGAAATAAAGATGACCAATGGCTCGGAGGCAAGGCGAAGTCATGGGCTTTATATATTCAGGACAAATGGAAGCTCAGCAGCCGCTGGGCAGCGTACATCGGCGGGCGGTACGACTATTATGAAAAATATGGCGGTTATAATTATTACAGGGGAAATGCGCCGACAAGACTGGAATCTGATTCCTACCACCAGTTCTCGCCTAAGTTGTCTGCCAGTTATGCGTTGGATGATCATACCAATCTGTACCTGTCTTTTGGGAAATCGTTTGCGCCGCCCCTTCTCTACCAGCTCTACCGGTATGCGGAACCGTCCTATGGCGGCCGTTATGAGCCGAACCCGTCTTTGAAACCCGAAACGACGACAAATTGGGAACTGGGAATTAAGAAAGACCTGGGGAAAACAAAAATTTCCGCAGACCTGTTCTATGCGAGGACAAAGGACTACATTGACCTCGTTACTATCGGAAAAACTGCTAAAGGTGCTGATATAAAGACATATAAAAATGTAGGAGAGGCAAGGACCCATGGGGCGGAACTGTCCGTTACCCATAAGTTCAGCAGTCTGTGGTCGGTTTATGCCAATTATACCTGGCAGCTTGGCAAAGTGGCCGATGCGGATAATGGCTATGCCATGGGAAGAGATTATGAAATTCCCCGCCACCTTTTCCATTCCGGTGTGACGTACACAAATCATCCGTGGACCGTGAATGTGGACAGTATGTTCGTTTCTGCAAGGAATGAGCCGGGATGGAAAAGCGGCAAATTCAAATCCCGTGATGCCTACTTCCTTTTGAACATGGATACCGCTTATGCGGTGAACAAAAATCTTTCTGTCCAGTTCAGCATTTATAACATCCTTGACAGAGAATACTATGATCAGGAATCCGCCTCTGATAAGTATTATGCAGGTGACGGAAGGACATTTACCCTTTCCGCGCGATACTCTTTCTAAAAATAAATTTTGGCTTATAAGACCGTTTGTTCTTTGAAACAGGCGGTTTTATTTTGTTTTTGTTTTATTTATAATGAAGAAATAGAAATGCAGCAGCGTAAGGAGACATTATGAAAAAGAAAATAGCCCTTATACAAATGCAGGCGGTTCTTGCCGATGTGGAAACGAATTACCGCCATGCGGAAGAATTGATGGAACAGGCGATGGAGGGAAATCCGGATATTCTTGTCCTTCCTGAAACGTGGAACACGGGGTTTTATATTTCCCGCAAACTGAAATCAATTGCTGATGAAGGTGGAAAGCGGACGGAAACGTTCTTGTCTTCTTTCGCAAAAAAACACCATGTGAATGTCGTAGGCGGTTCGGCAGCTGTTCTTTATGGGAATGATGTATATAACCGTTCTTTCGTTTTTGACAGGGAAGGACGGAAGATTGCTGAATACGATAAAGTTCACGGGTTTTCCTATGCCCATGAACCGATGTATTTCAAAGGCGGTGACCATGCGGTTTCCTTTGCGTTGGATAACATTTCCTGCTCCATGGCTATTTGTTATGATATCCGTTTTCCCGAGCTTGTGCGCCGTTCCGTCCTGGAAGGGAAAGCGGATTTGTTTTTTATCCCTGCCGCCTGGCCGAAGGCGCGTCTTTTCCACTGGACGCTTTTGGGACAGGCAAGAGCGGTGGAGAATCAGATCTATCTGTGCGCCGTCAACCAAGGCGGAATTTCAGGGGGAACGGAGTACGCGGGAAACTCGGTGCTTCTCGATCCCTGGGGGAATGACGTCTGCCGTCTGGGAACGGAAGAAGGGATTGCTTTCGGGGATATAGATACGGATATACTTCAACAAATCAGGGATACTATCCATGTATTCAGGGACCGCCGGCCTGAAATCGATGTGGTGAAATGATTATTCAAGGCGGTGTTTGATGAACTCCCTGCGCCTAAAAGCAAAAAAAAATATAATAGGAATGAAACTGCCTCTATAAGCCGAATTTTCCGGATCTGACTTATAAGGGCAGTTTCGTTATTTGGAAATATTCTTTTTTGAAGTGTCATTTGATGGCAATCATCTGTCCCCAGTGGAAAGACCACAGGTATGCGCCGATAACCGGCTTGCCGAGAAGCTGCTCTGCTGCGTCTTTATAGACGAGAAGCTGGGTTCTGTAATGGCTTTGCAGTTCTTCAACGGAGCCGGTACGATCCGTTTTATAGTCAATGATGACGATGTGGCCGTCACGCTCAATGAGGCAGTCCATGATGCCCTGCATGAAAACTTTTTCTCCTTCTTCGCATCCCGGGTAGAAACGTTTCGCCGGAAGAAGAAGGGAGAAGGGCATTTCTTTCCGGATTACCGCGGCTTTTTTCATAGCGCGGCCTAAGGCGCTTTCCGTGAACCGCCGGATATCACGGAGCGGCGCGCGGTATTTTGAATCCTGGAGCAGGGCGTTCTTTTCTTCTTCTGTAAAACCTTTTTCTTCATAAATGCGTTCCACTTCTTTCCTGAGATCTGAAATGCCGTCATACGGTTTGGTGAGATCTATGAGTTCCATGGCTTTATGCATGAGGGTGCCGTAAGATGTACCCGTGAAGGCAGGAGTTTCTGCAAGGAATGCGGGCGGGTCTTCATAGCCCGGCAGAAGGGAGGACTCTTCGCCGGAAGGAATGCTTTCCATGGCAGGAGCCAGCGTTTCCGATGAAAAGGGTTCTATGCCTTCGGCGCCGGATTCCTGCTGCTCTTTCAGGGCAACCGCGGCGGTAGCGGTGAGCTTGGCAGGCGTTTGAACGGCTCCGTTGAAACTGTACTGCCAGCGCAGCTGCTTTTCCATCCAGTCCGGCACGTCTGAAGCGGGAGCCGTAAGAAAAGCTTTTATGTTGTCAATATCTTTTGCTTCTTTTTGTTTCTTTTTCTCTTCCCATTCTTCGAAGTTCATTTCTCCGTTCATTCCTTCTGTCCGCAGCTCTTCCCCGGTGAGCAGTTCCTGCCACGGTGTGATGGTGAAACGAAATGCAGATGGGCTGTCGTTTATGTCAGGTGCGAGATAAGAGGGGATCTTTCCCCCTGTGTCCCACAGACAGGCAGCGCTTCTGTGGCGGGCGGCAGCCGGAAGAATCCAGGAAAGATAAGATTTCCCGCCGGCCGTTATGTGGGCTGGCAGGCGGCTTTCCGCTTCCGTCAGGGAGGAAAGCGGGGTCAGACAGGAAGAAATATAAGGAATGAAGTTTTTTCTGAAAGCGGTGATACAGAGCAAATCCCGCGCTCGTGTCATGGCGACATAGAGAAGGCGCGCTTCTTCCGCCTGGGCTTCACGGCCGGCGGCGGTACGGATCGCCATCCAGTAAAGAGACGGCCAGTGTGCCATATGTTCTTTATCAAAGTAATGGATACCGAGTCCCATTTCCCGATGAAAGATGACAGTCCGATCCAGATCTTTCACATTGAAAGACTTTGCCGTGTCCGCCAGAAAAACGACAGGGAATTCAAGCCCCTTGCTTTTGTGGATGGACATAATCTGTACGGTATTTCCTTTGGCAGACGTGGAAATTGTCTTAAAATCTTTCTGCGCCCGCCGTAAGTATTCCAGGAAGGAAAAGAGGCCGTTTACCGTAGCGGAGTCTCTTGTCTTTGCCAGTTCATAGAAGGAAAGGACATGGGATTTGCCGGCGGTGCCGTTAGGCAGTCCCGCCACCCATGACAGATAGTCCGTGTCCTCAATGATCCTGCGGAGAAGGGGGGCGACGCCGTCTTTTCGTGCTTCTTTCCTCCACGTTTCATAAAGTGAAAGAAAATGGGAAAGACGGAGGGCTTTTTCTTCGGGAATAATTCCTCCGGCCCGCGGGAGAATATCCCAGAGAGAATCTTCCTCCGGCGCGAGGGCAAGGCGGAGACGGGCGAAATCTTCTTCGTCAAGTCCCGCAAGAAAAGAGCGGAGCACCGCAAGAAGAGGAAGGTCCTGCCGCGGGTTATCTAAAATTTTCAGGAGCGACCAAAGGATCTGCACTTCCATGGAGCGGATAAAATCATCATCTTTATCAGCGGTGGCAGGGATATGTTCCTCGTTCAATACTTTGAGGAGCGCCGGCGCTTTTTTATCGATACTGCGGAGGAGAATGACGATATCGCTGTAATCTATGGAACGGAAGGTGCCGTCTTTGTTCATGACCTGCCGCTTTTCTTCCATAAGGGCGCGGATCTTTTTGGCGATGAGCCGGCCTTCAAAGGTGATGCTCGTGATATCATTGACGGACTCATCCATGGGAACGGTATTTTCATCGGTTACTTTATCAATCAGTTCCACTTCGACTGCATCGCCTGCGTAGGCAGCGGGACGGGGGTCTTCATGGCGCCCCGGATAAAGCGCTTCTCGATCGCCGTAATCGAGCTCCAGCAGCTTTTCACTCATAAGCTGGCGGGAAATATAATTGATTGACGCGAGAATCGCGGCGTCACTGCGGAAGTTCCGGTTGAGATCGATACGCCTGTCTTCCGCATTCTCATCAGAGGAAAAACTTCTGTATTTCTTTTGGAAAATGGTAGGGTCAGCCTGGCGGAAACGATAGATAGACTGTTTTACATCGCCTACCATGAAACGGTTCCTGCCGTTGGAGAGAAGCGTGGCGATCAGTTCCTGCACATCATTGGTGTCCTGGTATTCATCAATCATGATTTCTTTATATTTTTTTTGCAGCTCCCGTGCCGCTGATGACGGGAACTCTCCTGCCCGCTCCGGTGTGAATCCTTCCGCGGTTTTGTCTACAAGGATGTCCAAGACATAATGTTCCATGTCGGTGAATTCCATAAGGCCTTCCTGCTTTTTGCGGCCGGCATAAGCACGGGAAAAAGCAATGGTCACCTCTGACAGGGCACGGACGATGGGATACATCCGGATCACGTCATGGAGCCATTGTTCTTCCGGAATCGCAAAGAAGGGAATGAGTCTTTCGGAAACTTCCTTTTTCACACTGTTTCGAATTGCCTGGACATTGTTTTTTATTTCTTCAAAGCGGATAGGATCTTCAGAAGAGGATTTCTTCACCGCCTTCAGTTTGGCAAAAGAAATATTCGGCGCGTCTTTGTACCATTCATCCCATGTTTCTGCTTTTGAGAGGATGGTAAAGGCGTCAAATTCATCAGACAGCGTTTCCGCATACGGTGCGAGGGCCGGTTCGTTTTCCAGAAAAGTGAAAATCTGGCGGTAGGAATCAGCCCAGCTCTGGGCACGGCGCCGGAAATCCTCAAGAATGTCTTTTGTCCATGGAAGATCGCTTAAGGCAGCTGCGCCGTTTTCGCCGTAAGGGCGGGAAAGGCTGCCGAGCCAGTCTTCCGGGAAAGGCATGGAACAGGAAAAGTGATAGAGGGAAAGAATGGTATCTTTAAAACCGCTGTCCTCAAACCCGCCGGAAAGCAGATCTGCACAGTCAAGGAAAGCAGGTTCACCCCTTTCATAGTACGTTTCAAGGACTTCTGAAAGCACGTCCTGCTCCAGGGCGTATATTTCATTGCTGTCTGTCAGCATTTTCGTGTTCGGATCGAGGTCGATCAGGTAAAAATACCGGCGGATTAAGGTCTGGAAAAATGAATCAAGTGTGGAAATCTGTGCGCTTGACATCAGCGCGAGCTGGCGGGACAAATGACGGGCGAGAGGCGTATTCCGCTCCTGCTCCGCTTCCGAAAGGGCCTTTGCAATGCCTGAAGAAATGCGGGTTTTCATTTCCCCTGCCGACGCGCGGGTGAATGTAAGAACCAGAAGTTCCGTAATGTCGGCAGGATCATCCATATCAGTAATCAGTTTTTTGATACGCTCCGTGAGTACCGCCGTCTTACCGCTTCCGGCGGCGGCGGAAAGGAGGAGGTTCTGTCCGCGGGCGTCAATAGCTGCCTGCTGCGCGGTTGTCCATGTCATTTGACTCATAGGTTCTCCTTTCCGTTTCTTTTCATTTCCTCGTCCAGTTTTTCCCGGATCGTTTTGTCAGAAACTTTGGAAATGTAATCAAAACTGTTTTCGGGCAATGCAGGATCAAAGCGGCAGATACTCCGATAGGGACAGTATGAGCAGGGCGACAGCGTTCCGTTCTTGACGGGATGGATGGCAATTTCCCCGCTTTCAAGGCGGCTGTACAGCCTGATCAGTATTTTTTCCGTCAGTGCTTTCAGTGCTTCAAACTCCTCTGCCGTAAGGACGGGAGAGGTTTTCTTTACACTGCCGTCTTTTACATAAGAAACACCGATAAATCCGTCGTCCGTGCCTGATTGGGAGTCAAGCGTGCGGAGCACATCCGGGTCATTTAAGAAAATACCGTTGGTGTTTTCCTTTTCTTTGGGATGGGGAATTCCGTTGGGCGGTACGCTTATGGATTTCGGCCGCCCGTGGAGATAGATATACATCATGGCGGCAGGGAGTAAATCTTTGGTGCTCTTCGTTTTGGAAAGCGCCAGCAGGTAGGTAATAAGCTGGAGAGAGAGACCTTCCATGATTTCATTCAGGGAGAGCTTCGGCGAGCCTGTCTTGTAGTCGCAGACTGCGGCGTACCTGCCGTCTGTATCTACACGGTCTATTTTCCCTGTAAGGGTAAAGCTGTCAGTGGGACTTGCGGAAATACGGAGATAGAATTCTTTTTCCATATCCAGCGTGTCGAAACCGCTCTGCCGGCTCCATTGACGGAATCTTTGAAGTGCCCGCCGGAAGGTCTGATCCAGAACGCGGCGGGTATACTTTGCCGACTGATCCGAGGAAAGGGCATCCGCCTTGATGCGCGGTGTGATTTTTTCCGTGATGTCTTCGGAAATCTTTTCAATTTCTTCATCCGTCGCCTGCCGCCACTGGCGGTTCTGCGATTTCAGGACTTCGCCGAATTGGTGGAGCCCCGCGTGGAGATAATTGCCGTAGTCCAAATAATCCGCTTCGCCTGTATCCCGCTCTTCTACGCCGATTCCGTAGCGAAGGAAATACTGGTAGGGACAGCTTCTGTAATTTTGCAGTTTTGTGACGGAACCGTAAAAGCGTCCTCCTTTCATGAAAAGTTTGCGCGCAAGCATTTTTGGCAGACGGGCGGCGGTATTTTGATACCGGAGCCCTGCCAGTTTGCTTTCCATGAGCTCTCTGTATTCATTTCCTTCTGCCCAGTCTTTAAGCGCTGCCCAGTTGCCTGTTGGTGAGGGGCGGCCATTGCGGAGTATTTCAGGAAGAAGAGACAGGGCCTGGTTGGGGTTGGCAAAAAACGAGGGGTCGTCATGATGGGGAGAGGGCGGGAGTATTTCCATGTTTTCCGTATAATAGCCGAGGGCTTTCAACCGCTCCAGCAGGAAGGACGGTTCTGCGGCGCTTCCGTCGGCAGCAGCGGCGGGGTACGACAGATAGAGTGCGTCCGATGCCCGTGTCAGGGCGAGATACGTATAAAATTGTTCTTCCTGCACCAGCTCCATCAGGTTGTTTCCAAGATTGATGCGGGCGGATTTCAAAAGAGTCTGCTTTTCCGTTTCCGTGAAAAATCCTGAGTCATCAATTTTTTTAGGGAAAGAGCCTTCCAATGCGCCGGGGATGAAGACCACTTTCGCTTCCGCCGCGTATCCTCTGTCTATGGAGGTGACCGTCACATGGTCAAGAGTGGGAGGAATCATGGAGAAGGTAAGGGCGGAAAGACCATCAGCAAGAATACCGCAAAGTTCCTCTTCGGGGAGGATGTCTTTTCCTGTGACATGGACGATTTCGTCAAGAAGAGAAAGCACTTTTTTCCAAACCTGGAGATGGGGACGCTTTTTTGTTTTTTCAAATTCCAGTTCATCCCAGACGGAAAGCGTTTTAGGGATTTGCTGCTCTGTTAACCACCGATAAAGAAAGGCGCATTTATCCTCTGCGGCGGGAGATCCCTTCCAGCCCGCAAGAAAAGGATTCAAAAGGGAAAGGACCTTTTCTCTCCATGTATTGGCGGTGTTCTGTTTTGTAATTTCTTTATCCGAAAGAGGGGCCGGTTCCTGATCAATGCTCCGGTAATCGCGGAAGGCCCAGGGCTTTTGCCACGTGGAAAAACGGATATGGTATTTCAAAACATAATTTTCCAGCTTATCTATCGTATCCGTAGGGAAAGAAGGAAATATTTCCGTTTTTAAGATGCGGAAAATATGCTCTCTTGTAAATCCCCTGTTCTTGCCCCGGCTTTCCGCTTTTATGAAATGGAGAAGCCCGTCAAGGAGCATGACAAGGGGGTGGTTATTCATGGGCTGTTTTTCGTCCGTAAAGACCGGAATCCCGTAGCGTGAAAAGCTTCTTTCCAGCGGATCCGTATAAGTGTCGGCGGAACGAAGAAGGACGAGGATATCCCGCCAGCGGAGGTTTTTATCGCGGACAAGTGACAGAATCCGGCGGGAAATGAAATCCGCCTCTGCCTGGCTGTCCGGTGCGGAAATGATATGGATGCCCTTTTCGGGAACCGGGGAAGTCTCTTTCGGAAGCGGACAAGGAGAAGGAACATTTTGGAAATAGTCTGCTGCGAGACAACGGAGACGGGGACAGCGGAACCGTTTCCTTTCGGGGAGTGTTACGGAATCAAAGTGGGGCTCTTCTTCCGAAAGGAGAGCATATAAATTGGCAGGGCGGGCGAATATTTCATTGGACAATCCTTCTTTTGCGTCCGGGAGGGGAAGTGTGAATGTCACTTCTTCCGCCGTGCGGATAAGGGCGGATACGATGCGTATCTTTTGGGGTGTCATACCGTTGAAGCCGTCAATCCATATACGGGATCGGCGGAGTATTTCCGATTTCGGTATTTCCCCGGCAAGCAGGTCAAAAAGACTGCCTTCATAAGAAAAGCGAGTATGGAGGTAGTCATGGTAATTTTTATATAAGAGGGAAAGATCCGCCAGTTTGCGTCCCAGTGGTGTCCCTTCTTCGGCAAGAGAGACATCATGGAGCGCCGTTTCAGAAATGCAGAACATATCAAGCTGGTGGAAAAGGTTCATGAGATTTTCCGCAAAATGAGGCTGAGAAGAAATTTTCATGAGCATTTGCAGCTCATCCCTGTGTTCCGCAAGGATGCGGCTGATGATGATCTGCTGGCCCAGCGGAGAAAGAGCATCTTGCACAGGGGAGCGGAGCTCATTAAAAACGCGGTAGGCAAGACGCGAAAAACCGCAGACCGTGGCATCGATAAAACCGTGGCCCGGGAAAATATCCGCCAGCATACGTTCTGCGGTATATGTCTCCTGATCAGGCACGAGGAAAAAGGCGGAGCGCCCTTTTTTACCGGTGACATAGTCGCGTATTTCTTCACAGCAGCGCCGCGTTTTGCCTGTTCCCGCCGCGCCGAAAATAAAATGGAGTCCCATGAGCATCCTTCCTGTCATTTTAGTAATATCTTTCTTTTTCTTATTATAAAGGGAAAGGACGAAAAGGGAAAACACAGCAGAAAAATATTTTACAAAAGAAAAAGAGAAATACTATTCTCGCAAAATA
>ENA-OQQU01000726-OQQU01000726.1-human-gut-metagenome-genome-assembly--contig:-NODE-726-length-20303-cov-9.637544_pt1 | contig 20303 bp, 34 predicted proteins | sample MGYA00243233_ERZ505096 | MGnify/ENA primary metagenome ERZ505096 (study PRJEB26097, sample SAMN02712159) | human gut metagenome | biome: Gut microbiome | host: Homo sapiens | place: Denmark: Copenhagen... | reverse complement strand
GGCTGGTCATGCTCTTTTCCATGGCCTCCAAGTCAAGGTATTTGACGGTCTTGGAGTCCTTGAGCACTCGTTCCGACTTCGGAAGGCTTCCACCGGTCTGCATTTCCAGCTTGTTGCCGTTCACCGTCCAACTGTTGCCGTTGTCGGTCTGTCCGATGGTGTCGGACTGTCCGAACACGATTTTGGAGTCGGCGGGCAGACTGACGTTGATGTTGCCGTCAACCTTGTCCATGTAGCTGACTTCCGGCTCGTCCACGCCGTTGGCGTGATTGCCGAAGGCTGCTCCGATGTAGGCGTGTTCGGTGGCGATGTTGCTGTTCGTATGCGCGTTGAGATGGATGGAGTCGAAGCCGACGAGACCGAAGTTCGCCGCCTCACCCAAGTCGCCGCCCAACAGGTTCACGGTCTCGTCGTTGACGAATGTGGTGTCCCCGTCGATGATGGTCGGCGTGCCGATGGCGGCGGCGCTCGCGACGCCCGCCGATGCGAGCATGGCGAGCGACGCCAATGCGGCCACGGCCGCCGTCCCTCTGATGTTGTCCGAAATCATGTTCCTCCCGTTTCGGGTCGTACTGTTTTCTCCGGACGGCGGGAAGCCGCCCGGAGAATGGCATGCGTCCCGGGGAGGCGTCAGTACCGGTCCACCTTCGGCCCGACCGGCAGTCCGTCCGCGCCGAACAGGGCGACGCACACGGTCCGATGGCCGTCGGGAGCCGTGATGTGGCGGACGAACGGCGTGGCCTGGGCGAGGCCGTCGCCGTCCCGGACCGTCAGGCGGGTGAAGCCCTCCCTATGGAACGGGCGCGCGCCGTCCCTGAGCGCGGCGTCGACGCCGAAGACGTCGGAAAGCACCTGGGCGGGCGTCTCCGGGACCGGCGGATGATGGGTTGCAATCCAGACCTCCAGCGCGATTCCAAGGACGAAGGCCGCCACGCCGGCCCCCACCGCGGCCGGCGTCGACACCGACGAGGTTGGCAACGAGGCCCACCCGGCGATGCCCACGGGGACGAGCAACGCCGTCAGGATGCCCAGCCACCACGGATGGAGGTCGAACCGCCGCTCCCTGGCGCTCCAGTCCGTCAGCGGAACCAGCAGTCCGGCCCGCGCCAGCGTCCGGGCCGCCTCGTCCATATCCAGGGGCTCCACCATGCGCAGCCTGAGCGCTTCAGTATTCTCGGTCATTGTGATTCCTTTCCTTTGACGACGGCCTTGCCGTCTCCGTCGAACAATCCGACCCTGCCGTGGTCGTGGTCGACGACCAGCCGGCCATTCTCGACCAGGCGTCCGTCCTTCGTCACGAACCGGCAGGCGTACCGGTCCTTGGAGGGCAGGCGTCCCACGTCCAGATCCACGCTGGAATCGAGTCCCAACGACCTGGTGGAACATGACAGGTACTCCACTCCCGTAACCTTCTCCAGCCGCTCGCCGAATCCGTCCGGACGCTTCCTCGCCGCGCTCACGGTCGCCGTGGCCGCCTTGGTGTCATCCGCGCCGACCTTCGGCAGTTGGCAGAGACCGTCGGAGATGCAGAGGAACAGGGCGCCCGACGCGCCGATCGCGAACATCACGACAAGGGGAATCCCCCTCGCTCCGTGCCTCAGGAAGGAGACGACGGCCAACACGGCGAAGACCAGGGTCATAATGCCGCCGCCCACCAGGCATGCCTAGGCGACGTCTCCATCGCTCAGGGTCTGCGCGGGCGTGTAGTACGCATCCCACGACTTGAGCCAGTCATTCAAATCGATCATCCGCGTTCCTTCCTCTCCGGCGTCCATATTCCATCGGCGTGCGTTCCCGGCACCGCGAGGGACAGCCTTCTCGCCGGCGTCGCGCATTCCAGCCGGACGCGTCCCATGTAGGCGTACGCGGCGACGGACCGGCCGTTTCTCCCTTCGAGCATGGCGGCGCACTCGTCCGCGCCGAACGCGTCCCACGCGCCGGACAGGACGAGCCATTCGGCCATCAATCCGTCGGACGGGTGGAGCCGTCCCGTGGCGCCCGGCCAGGTATGGCGGTCGATTCCGGCCGGACGGGGGCGCGGGACGCCCAGACGTCCGGCCGGTACGCCGTACAGGAGCGCCATGCTCTCGACCATCCGCCGATTCGGATATGACTCGTCGCGTTCGTAGCGCCCCAGCAGGGAGACGGACAGGCCGAGCGCCCGCGCGGCCTGTCTCTGCGTCAGTCCGGCGCTCCGGCGGGCCTTGGCGTACATGTTCACGACAGCATGCGCCCCTGCGCCCATTCCGGGTCGTCCGCCATGCGGGTCGTGTCCTGCAGGTCGATGCCCCATTCGCGCCAGACCCGGTCGCGGTCGAGTCCGGACAGTGGGGTGGTCCCGTCTTCGTCATCGTATGAATTCGTCATATCCGGGCCTATGCGTCGCGGGGGAGGAAGTCAATCCCCTCCAAGCCGTTTGCGGCGGCGCTCGGCAGCAAGCCGGGACAAACGCCTGTCGCGTTCGAGCCATGCGGCGTATTTCGCCCTCATGCGGGCAAGCTCGGTCTTGCTTGGTTCTCTCACGTCGGAATGGCGGGACTCGAACCCGCGGCCTCGCGGCCCCCAGCCGCGCGCGCTGCCAACTGCGCCACATTCCGAAACCGTCGCCATCCTCCCCCGGAGCCGAAGCCCCGATGGGCCAAAAGGAGGATGGCGGCGTCGCACGCCGGCCGGGACTCGAACCCGGATCGACGGTTTTGGAGACCGCCGTGCTTGCCATTGCACCACCGACGCAAAGGGAGGCGTCCATGACGCCGCGCGCCTGGCCGCCCGGTCCTCCGGACGACAGGCGTCGCGGACGCCTCCCGAGAGCCCCGAGCCGGATTCGAACCGGCGACCTGCCGCTTACGAGGCGGCTACGCTACCACTGGGCCATCGGGGCCTTGACGGTCCCTCCCATCGCTTTTTCCAATGCATGATGAGAGTCTGTTCGCACGGGTGCCTTGTCAGGCGCGCCACGGGAGGAACCGTCTGGTGGAGCCGGCGGGATTCGAACCCGCGACCTTCCCGTTGCGAACGGGATGCGCTGCCTCTGCGCCACGGCCCCATGCCGGTCCCCGCCTATGCGCGGACCGGCCGGAAAAGGAGTCATTCGGGTGGCGGCGTTACGCCGCTGGTGCCCTCGGCCGGATTCGAACCGGCGACGCCCACCTTAGGAGGGTGGCGCTCTATCCCCTGAGCTACGGGGGCAGGCGGCGGCCGGCTTAAGCTTGGGCTTGGCGCCGGCCGCCTTGATTCCATACCCTTGATTCGCGCCCCGGGCAGGAAGGCCACTCGGCGTTCCGCGCCGGCCTTCGCCCTCCTCCCGGGGGCGCGCGTTTTACGCCTCCGTACATGCGCCACGGCGGCGGGAATGCTCCAACACTCTTCGGTTTTCCATGGGACGTCATGCGTCCCGACGTGCCCCCGGCCGGATTCGAACCGGCGACGCCCACCTCCGGAGGGTGGCGCTCTTTCCGCTGAGCTACAGGGGCGTATGCCTCCTCCCCGCGACGACGCCCGCAAGCGTCCTCCGGATCGGAGGCATGCACATCGGACCTCCGGTACTCGCCGCCCTTGCGGGATGGCGGCTTTCCCGTCCATCCGATGGTGTTTAACGCGCGTTCCACGCGGACGCTTTTGATTACCCGTCCAATATGACGGGCCACAGGATTCCACTCCCGATTTCCCGCAGTTCCGTCAACTGCGGTCGTGCCCCCCGTGGGATTCGAACCCACAACCCGCGACTTAAAAGGACGCTGCTCTGACCATTGAGCCAGAGGGGCTTTTGGCGGCCGGTCATCGCTTGGCTCTCGCTCGCGGCCGCCCTCCGCTTGATTCACGCCTCACCGGGGACCGCGGCGCTCCGCGCCGACTTGCCATTTCCCTCCGCGTGCGTTTAACGTCTCCGTGCGGCTCACGGCGACGCGAATGCTTCGGACCACTTTTCGGTTATACAGGCGGGCGGATGCGGTGGGAGTCGAACCCACAGGGCCCTTGGGCCCGCGCGCTTTCGGGGCGCGTCGCGGCTCCCGATCCGCAGCGCATCCGTTCATGGAGCTCTATGCGTCCCGGCGATCCATCCTGTCCCAGTCGATGCGTTCGTTGACCGCGCAGCGCACGACGCGGATGTCCTCCGGCGGGAAGCCCGCGTCATGCAGGCGTCCAACGAAACCGTCCAAATGGTCGCCATCGCATACATAGCAGATGTCGTCGTATGACGGCTCCTCGTACGGGTCGCAAATCAGCACGAGATACAATCCCGGTTCCGGCAGGCGAAACCTGCCTCCGTTCGGGTCATGCGGTTGCCCCATCGTCTCCTCCTTCCACCGGGTCCATGCATCCCGGCCTCTTCCGGACCTCGAATTCGACGTCGTGGTCTCCCACGACATAGGCCGCCACCTCGAGGATGGCGCCACAACCGCATTCGATGCCGTCCGAGATGCCGGTGGCCCAATCCACCTGCCAGCCGTCGCGCACGAGACGGCTGCACTTAGGGCAACGTAGTCCATTCATTAGTCGGCCTCCTTCATTCATCCCAGTCTTCGCAGCGAAACAGATCGTAGGAGAGCGCATGCCCCGAATCCTCCACCTCGGACACGAGGTCGTACATGTAGTCTGGGTCGCCCCAATGGTCGAGCATGCGGCGGCGCTGCTCCCCGTCGCCGTTATACAGGATGCTGACGCGGCGCTCGAAGTCCCCAGGGTCCATGTCCGCGGGCGTCAGGGCGAGCAGGTCGGCAAGGTTGATGCGCCCATCGTCGGTGCCCACGTAGAGCGCGGCGTCCGGGTCCGGGCGGAACGCCTCGTCGGCCTTGCGGATGGCGGCACGCACGCCGCCCAGCAGTATGTCGATGCGTCGTGTTGAATCAGAGTCCTTCGTCACATGCCCTCCAGCGAGTCCTCGATGTCCCTTACAACAGCCAGCAGGCTGTATCCGTCCATGGTGTCGCCGTTGTATCCGAGGTCGGTGCAGAAGTCGGCTCCGACCGATTCCAGAGCCTCTAGCGCCTCGTACAGGGCGCTGTACGCCTCGCCGACCTTCTCCCTTGCGAACCCGTACGGGTCCTTCGTCTTGTCCGCCATTTCAGGCTCCTTTTTCCGAAACCATGGGGCTTGTTCCCTGTGGCATCAGTTCCATGCGTCCCGGCCGGCCTTGCGGCACCAGCCGGCGATGCCGCCATAGGCCACGTATCGTTCGAAACCCACATAATTGCCGAGAACGGGCATGGCATGGGCTGCGATGTCGCAGTAGTCGGCGACAGCCTCGAACGCGTCCGTCGCCGTCATGCCCGCGCCGTCCTGGGCGCGGCACCAGTCGGCCACGTCGCGACAGGCGAGGACGCGCTCGTAGCGCACCCGGTCCGTGAACAGGTCGAGCCGATCAGCGACGGCGGCGAACGCGTCCGCGCCGCTCATTCGACCCTCCCCAGCGCTTCGAGAATGGCGTCGGCCAGATGCTCCCGCCATTCGTCCGCATCCTCCGCAGTGGTGCCGGTCCAGCCGCAGCCGCACCGGATGCGGCCGTCATCGCCGACCGTGACGGCGAACGACTCCTCGGGCAACGGGTCCGGTTCGCCCAGATGGGCGGCCAGCACATCGGCGACCGCCTCCTCCCGCGAACGGGGTGGGCGGGAGAGCAGCGCGTCGACATGCCGGCCGAATGCCTCCATCGAATCGAACGTCAGTCCGTCGCCCCTGCAATGGACGACGCCGTCGGCCAAGGCCACATCGGCGACATGCTCCTTCAGGATCTTCCTTATATCGGCCATGACGGCCTCCTTTCGCTACACGGACACCGGACATGCGTCCCGGCCGGCGAGCAGGCCGTCCGACGACACGGGGACGAACCGGTCGGGGCGGACGCGCATCGCGCGGGTCAGCGCGTCCATGTCCAGGGCGAAGAGTCCGGCGTTCATCATGCCGTTGAGTTCGACGATGGACACCTCGCCGTCGATCAGGCACAGGTCAAGCACGTAGGCGCCGTATCCGTCGCCCGCGAGCGCGCGGCCGAACCGGACGGCCGCCTCCCGGTAGCGTTCGGCCAGGTCGGGGCGGCGCTCGACGGTCGACTGGTCCATATCGGCGCGGGTCCGCTGCATCTTCGGGTCGAACCGCGCCTCGTTGTCCACCGGCGTCAGGATGCCGATGTTGCCCGCGCCGCACGCCGGCTCGTCGCCGACCATGAACATGCGGTACTCGTATTCCATGCTGACTCGTTTCTGGACGAGCAGCGCGTCGGGCACGCCCTCGGCCCGCATGGACTCCCAATCCTCCGCGAGCCAGCCGGCCGCCCGGTCCGCCAGCATGTCCGGGTCGGTCCCGTCGAGCGGCAGGTTCGGCCGGGCCTTCTCCCGTACGGCGTACTTGACGAGGAACGACGCGGCTCCCCGGTCGATGAGCCTTGCGAACGCGGCCCGCACGTCCGGCGGGTCGATGGAGCACGTCTCGGACGGCCGGTGCATGAGCCCGCGCACCATCGGGTTCAGACGGTAGCGGGAGGCCAGCGAGGAGTCGGCCACCTGGTCCGGCGTCTGGCAGTGGGCGAGCACATGCCCGAAATGCGGCAGGCCGGCCAGCGACCCGTCGTCGCCCCTCCACCTTCCATGCACGCGGACGATGGCGTCGTCCCCGAGGTTCCGCACGCCCCAGTACAGGCGGGCGCACATCTCGATCCAGTCCTCGCGGTCCCCGCCCGCCGGTTCCACCGGGCCGACGTGCTCCTCCCACGCGCGGATGTAGCCGTCGGGGACGCCGGCCAGGTCGTCCGGACACCCGACCGGAACGATCGATATGACCCACGGGCCGGTCACAGGCTTGGCGGTGTCGACCATCGGCGCGCCTCCTTCTCGTCCAGGGCGCCGAAGCCGAGCCGGAGCAGGTCCGCCGTGCTCTTCGCCCATTGGCGCATCTCGTCCGCGGACACGGGCATCGGCGGGCGGAAGTCCACGACGTCCCCGTACAGGACTTCGGGAGACCGCCACAGCCCGGTGGCGTGCGCCCCATCCTTCGTCCACAGGTCGGCGTGGGCGGCGCACCAGCGCGAGCCGTCCGTCGTGGGCCGGCCGCAACGACCCGTCTCGGCGAGGAACCGGCAGCGGTCGTCCACGTCCGCATTGGCGGCGCGCTCCGCGTCGAGCCCGGCGAGCTCCTTTCCGCATCGGACGGCCCGCCGTCTCCATGCGGCCGCGGACTCCGCGTCGGCTTCCAGCCCGCCTGCCAGCGACGCGATGGCCCCGAGGTCGCCGAACGGCATGCGCGCCTGCGGTCGATATAGTCCATTGGGGTCCTTCCTTTTTTAGTCGGCGTCGGTGACGCCGTGGTAGATCTCCCTCGCGCAGGCCTCCAGGTCGGTATCCGGGTCGTCCCGCACCCGTTCGAGGATCCGGAGTATGTGCCGCTCGAAGCCCTGGCAAAGCTCCTTCGAACGGCATTCGGAGACCAGAATGCTTCCGAGCTCCGCGGCATGCTCCCGGCATACGCGCACGGTTTTGCCGGGCAATTCACCCAATTCGGTCGGAACGACGCCGAAGTACACGTAGTCGTCGTCCATGCCGAGGGCGAGGCAATGGGCCCTCCTGCCTTTCCCGCCGACCGACGCCTCGTACGAAAGGTCCCCGAACACCATCGGCAATGCGTGGGGCACGGCCATCTCGCGCATGACAAGCGTCATTGGCGGGGAGTACAGGTCCTTGTAGAAATGCATGCAATCGTGGTCCAGCATATCCTTTCCGCCCGGCTTGCGGCTGCAATACGGGCATTCGCTCATGGCCGTGCCTCCCCGTCCCCAAGGCCGGCGAACCGCCAGCCGCGCATCGTGAGGCCGAGGATGGACGCCCTCGCCGTCTCGCCGTCATCGGTCACGGCCATGCACGGCAGGTCCGTGGCGTCGTCCACCACGACCTCGAACGTCAGGCCGGACGGGGAGCCGTCCCCATGGACCAGCCGCCCGCGGCTTCCGACGCGCAGGGCGCTGCCGTCGGTCAGGTGGAAGGCGGCGAGCACGGCGTCGGCGGCCGGCGTGCCCGACGGCTCCCCATCGGCCGTCACGTCGTAGACGAGCGAGGCCTCGACGGTGAACGGCCGGCCGCATTCCCCGCACGTCAGCCTCCGGCGTCCGCCGTCGACCATCTCCAGGTCGTATATCGGGTCGAGCAGCTCCGCCCCGCAGGACGGGCAGTTCAGAACGTTGGTCTGGAACATTCCTTAATCCTCCTTCTCTTGGGTCGTCCGCCATTCCCCGAGGGCCTTGGCGAACGACGGGTGGTATTCCGCGTACGCGTCCAGATCGTCCAGATTGTCCCGAATCCATTCGTTCCGTCGGGACTCGACGGCGGTAAGGTCGATGGCGTATTCGTCATCTCCGCCGAAAGGCGTCTTTTCACCGACGTAATGGTTCCTTTCGAAGCGGACCAAAGAGCAGGACAGGCGGAGGAATGCCGTCGTCTGTTCCGGGGCGATGAAACGCGCCGCGCGGCAGAGGGGCTTCGCCGGCATGTGGGATCGGACCACCAGCCGAAGCCAGAAGAACGGTTCGATGACGAAAAGACACAGCCACAGGTAGTCCCATGCATGGAAGGTCCGCTCATCCCAGATCCAGATGGAGTGGTGGATCCACCAGACCACGGCGGCCACATTGGCTCCAACCCCGCATGCAACGACGGCCATGGCGCGTAGTGTTTCCGTAGGTGTCAGGCGCCAACGCCAAAGAATGCCGATGGCATTGGGCACCAGAAACGCCGTCCATCCAAGAAAGGCCGTGACGACAATCATGGCGGCAAAGACCAGAAAGGCATATCCGATGTCCACCCACGGCCATGCGGCGATTTGGGCAAGTCCCGCCGCGAGCGCGCCGCCTGTCCATGCAAGCCATCTGCCCACCTGTCGGAGCCAGTCGGTACGGAGCGCGATGTAAATGACGCCCGCGGCGAGCGGGGCGGCCACGGATACGGCGACGGCCGCCCCTTGCGGCGGATCGAGCCTTCGTCTCAGCATGATGCCCCCTCGAACAGTCCGTAGCCGATGTCGGCGCGGAGCAGGCCGTTGAGGCTTGGGACCACCACCGGCTCGTAAGTGAATCCGGCGGGCATGGACAGAGCGATGAAGCGCATGACCAGATCGGCCCTGTCCCGCATCCGCCATGGTTCGTCGTCCCCGTCGAGAAGCCCCGCGCGTTCGAGCGCGCCGCGCGCCTCCGGGCTCATGCCGGACTCGCCGTAGCCCGCCCAGACGGCGAACGGGTCGTCCTTTTTGAAGCCGTCGAACCGGACGCCGTACTTCTCGCGGCTCATCCCGTAGGCCGCGGCGATCTCGGCGGCCGGCCGGTTGCAGTCGTACAGGAAGTCCCGCCTGATGTCGTGGCCCTTGCCGAGCCAGTCGCCCAATGTGATGCAGAACAGCATGGTTGCCTCCTTTTCCTACGGGAAGGCCATGCGTCCCGGTCCGGCCATCATCTCGTCGGAGCCGTCGCGCGGACAGGTCTGATTGGCTTGCCATCCATGTCATAGACCTCGACCCGCTTGGCCTTCGCGTCGCCATGGACGCGGATGGTCTCGTGCTTCCCTCCCTTGCGGTAGGCGACGCAGTATTCGGTCCCATCGGGCACGGCGGTCCGACGGGAGCCGTTCCCGCAGTCCACGCTTTCGAAGCCGTAGGATTCGGCCAACGCGCCGTCGAAGTCCGATGCATGCCCTTCAAGAGGAAAGTCGAAGGACATGCAAATGGCAAGGGATGTCATGAAGACCGTGAATCCCGCCAGAACACTCATCTGAAGCTCCCCTATCTGCCCATACCCAAACGGATACAGTCGGCGCAGCACCAGACGGCATACGACACCGGCCATCACGCCGATGGCCGCCAGAACAAGGATCGTCACCACCGGCGTCTGCGCGGCGCTCCAATCACTGAAATCGACGCTCATTCAAACCTCCCTAGGTATGCCATCTCGTCGGCGAGTCCGTCCTCGCCTTTCTGCCTAAGCATGTTCGCCACCCCGTAGCGCTGGTTCCAGCAACGGACGATGGTGTCCGCCTTGATGCCCGGCGCGCCCCAGACGGTCGGCAGGATGGAACAGGCGCCCGGCCTGTGGCTGACGCCGTAGCATGTCCCATCCGCCGTGCCGTCGTAGACGAGCCGGACCGGTCCGCCGCAGAACGGGCAGGGAGCCAAGTAGGTCATTCGACATACCCGCCCAGATAGACGTCGACCGATTTGCCCTCATCCACCTCGACGATCTTGACGTATCCTGGACCGACCTCCTCGAGCTCCCCCTCGTTGGCACGCCGGCCGGCGGCCTCGACCTTCGCTTGGCGTTTTTCGGCCGCCTTGCGGTCGGCGTAGATGCCATACAGGTGGATGAGCTCGCCGCAGCCGGGCGAGATGGTGCCGATGATGGCGTACAACTTCATGACGTAATCCTTTCAGAAGAACGGAGCGCCGGCCAAGGAAAGCCACTGGATGAACGCCAGCGCCCCTGATGACATTCATGCGTCCCGGCGGTCGGAATGAATCTGCAGGTCGATCAGGTGGTCGAACCCCACCCAGCGGCCGTCGAACAGCGATTTGGCGGAACTCGTCCGGCGGTAGCGGTCGTATCTCGCCGTCACGCCTCTTCCTCCGCGGCATGGCCCGGCTCCTCGATGCGGTCGACGACGGCCCTGGCGGCCTCGTCCGGCTCCATTCCGACATATCCGTCCAACGGCACCTGCCTGCCCCGAACGCTGACGTGCAGGCCATCGACGCGGGCGGAGGCAGGCCCGTCGAAGCAGACGTACATGCAGGCGGTCGTCCCGTCCAGCCTGATGGACGCGGCGTCATCGTCATAGAACTCGACGTGCGCGGTCCCGCCGCGCCTTGACACCTCGGTCTCGATGGCCCGCCACAGCTCGCGGCCGTATGTGGTCGACCTGTATTCAATGACCGGCGTCGCGTAATTGACGCATCCGCACTCGGGGCAGACGAATTCGCGCCGCTCGCCCGCCGGCCACGGCTCCAGTTCCGCAATGACGGCCGAGCAGTAGCCGCAGGATACATGGCCGTTGACAATCATCTCTCCGCCTCCTTGTATCGGATGGCCTCGATGCGCTTCCAGATGGCCTTGGCGGCCGCCTCCGGCTCCATTCCGGCGTAGACGGATACGGGCACCGGCCCGCCGTCGACGGTGACGTGCAGTCCGGCCGCCTCCTCGTAGCCATGCTCCGGCGCGATCCACAAAGCGGCCAATTCGCGGCCGCCAAGATCGTCGGCCCCGTAGACGCGCAGGGCGCCGTCGGAGTCGAACCACGTCTCGCAGGCGCTCCGCCGGACCAGCCGGTACAATTCTCGCCATGTCTCCTCCGCGTCGGAGGACAACTTGAGCCAGACCTCGGCCTCGACCTTGGTCCGGCACCCGCACTCCGGGCACTCGAACGAACGGCGCTCGCCGTTGCGCCAGCCGGCGGCGGACAGGTCGGTGATTTCCTTATGGCAGCATGCGCATTGCAGAATGATGTCTTTCATGATGTAATCCATGCGAGGATACTCCGCCCCTCGTGGGCGGGGAGGAATCGCATGGCCTCCTTTTCCGTTTCATGCGTCCCGAAGAAACCAACGGGGCGCCCGTCCCGAAGGACGCCGCCCCGCCTAGGGGAGCCTAGAAGGGCTCCTTTTGTTCACCTGGATTCCTCTATGCGTCCCGCGTACGCCAATGGAAGCCATAGGCCGACGAGATGCGCCCGTTCGCGGCCTTGATGATATTGCCTTTCAGACTTTTCGGGGCGCCGTGCCCGCGCCTTGCGGCCATCCAGCGCGCGCCGCCGCGCCATCGACGCGGCGGGGTCAGAAAGCGGGCATCGCGGGGGCTCTCCCCCACCCGGCGCCAGCGGAACCCGTAGGCCGTCGCGCCCAGTCCGCGGATGACCTTGGAGATGCCGCCGGACGCCGCCTCGGGCGATGTCGCCCCGCGATGTCCGACGCACCAGCGCGCCGCCTCGAGGATGCTCGGGAACGTCCGCTCCTCCATGCCGCTGCTGAACCGGATGACGGGCTTCACGCGGCAATCAGCGGCTATCTCCATCTTCCCTTCCGAGGTCATCCATTCTGCGGATCTCCTCTATAGCCTTCCTGCGCCGTTCGAGGACCATCGCCGCCCGTTCGACCTCGGCCGGCGCGAACATCGTCGGATTTCCGGGCAGTGGACGCAATTCGCCCGCCTTCATCATCCTTCCCACGAAAGCCGTGGTCCGTCCGAGCCTTTCGACGACCCGTTCCATGGTCAGCGCCTTCCGTTCCTCCGGTTCTGGCATAAGACCTCCTCCCATTCCGATTCCCCATTCTACGAAAAGCCACAACCCCCGCCCAGGGACATTCCCGGGCGGAGGTTGTGGTTGGCAAAAGGAGCGGGCCGCGCCAAAGCGAGGTGAAAGCGACACGACCCGCTCCCAGTGCCCCCGGCCGGACTCGAACCGGCGGTCTCCGCCTTCGGAGGGCGGCGCTCTTTCCACTGAGCTACGAGGGCTTTTCGTTTGCCGATGGACGTCATGCGTCCCGGCGGGCTTTCTCTATGGCGTCGAGGATGCCGCCCATCCAGAAGGCTTGGTCGACCTCCTCCTCGCCCCAAAGGCCGTCCGAGATCAGCTCGAGCACCTCCGGGCCGAAGCGGTCGAGACGGTTGCGGCGGACCAAATCGTCGAACAGCAGGTCCCCCGCGCCGACGCCGGCCTTCGCGGCCTCGGCCTCGATGTCATCCCAGTGGTAATCGACGTAGTCGTCCAGTTCTGCGTCGGGAACGTTCTTAAGCTTCCGATGCGTCACGCCAGTCCTCTAGTTCCTGCTCGGCGGCCAGTTCGGCCTTGGCGGCGGCATGACGGCGGTTCTCCAAACACCAGCCGCACTCCGGCGCGGCACAGCCGTGCGGGTTGCTCCATTGGCCGATGCGCCGGGCCAGTCTGCCGCCGGCCTTCATATGGCGGACGCGGCGGGCACGGTCTTGTGCGTAGCTTTCCTCCCGGCCGCCCGTCACGCGGTCGACGGCATGGTCGGACAAGTCCTTGTACGTTCTGGACATCTCAGGCTCCTTCCATAAGTCGGTCGATCGCCCACGCGTAGCAGCCGACGCGCCCCCATTCGTCGCGCTGGGGAGTGCCGTTCCACATGTCGGTCAGGCCGATATACGGATCCTCGCCCAGATCCCCGCGGTCGTCCAGATCGACGGGGCCGGCGGCGAAGCGGCGTTCGGGGTTGCGGTCGAACCAGCTCTGGTCCAGCTCGCCCATGCGCACGCACGACAGGCATCCGGAGCGCACGGCGCCATACCATGTCGCGGTCGGGAAGCCCTCCTCGTCCACATCGAGCGTGGCGACCTCATGGCCCTTGACCAACTGCACGCTACCGCAGTTGCGGTTGGTGACGATGTGGATCCCCTCCGGGCAGTACTCGTCCGCGCGGGCGAGCGCCCAACGGTGGGCCTTGACGCGCTGGGCGGACTGATTGCCGTCCCAGATGCTGTAATCGTCCGGGTCGAGGCCGGTCTCGGCGGTCCATTTCTGCTGTGGTGACATGATGGCTCCTTTTCGTCTTTCCCTATATGCCATGCGTCCCAAACGCATAGCCGGATGACGTCCCTCTTAGGGAATGAATCCATCGGTCGGAAAGGATTGACACTATGGACGGGAATCGGCGATTGTGAGAAATCGGTGCCCGCGTGACGGCGAACACATGCCGTCCGCGACCTGATTGGACTATCATGGATGGCATGCGAAGCGATCCGGCCGCGGCGCGGCCTACCTCGGTCGATGCCGGCGCGCTTCCGCATGGTGACACATAGTGGACTGGAACGATTTATGAAAGACACGAACGACAAGGAATTGGAGCTGTTCCGTCAGTACAGACGGATCGTGCCGGACGGACATGGCGACGGAAGGATAATCCCGCCCCACTTCGCAATGCCGACGATATACCACGATGATCGTCCGGCCATCACTCGAACCTACGCCGGAGTGTGAGACATGCCATCATGGGATGAAATCATCGGCACCGTCGACAGGCATCCGAACGGCGTTCTCGACAACATCAGAGGCGAGTACATCAGGAAGATGGCGGAGAAACGCGGACGTAACGTCATCTGCTACTACTCGGGATGGCTACAGGACCCGCAGGGCAGCCCCTACTGTTCGCTAAGTGATTCCGACATGGAAGGCTTCATGACCAATGTCCACGGATTCGACCGCGACAAGGGGCTCGACCTGATTCTGCACACGCCCGGCGGCGACCTCGCGGCCGCCGAAAACCTGGTCAATTACCTTCGCGCCTGCTTTGGGACGAACATAATCGCATTCGTGCCGCATCTCTCCATGTCGGCGGGAACCATGATCGCATGCTCCTGCAAGGAGATATACATGGGCAGACAGTCCGCAATCGGACCGACGGACCCCCAATTCGGAGGAGTCGCGGCGGGCGGGGTCATTGAGGAATTCAACCAGGCCGTCAGGGAGACCACCGACAATCCCGGCTCGACCGCCATGTGGGCCCAGATCATCGGAAAGTATCCGCCGACATATCTGGGCGATTGCCAAAAGGCGGTCGAGGCGTCGCAGAAGATGGTCGCGGAATGGCTGAGGACCAATATGCTTTCGACTTGCGCCGACGGAGAATCCAAAAGCAGGAGTATCGCCGAATGGCTCGGCACGCATGCCAATTCCGCCATGCACAACCGCCACATCACGGCGGATGTCGCCGAGAAGCGCGGTCTCGTCATAAGGAGGCTGGAAGAGGATTCGGAACTTCAGGACATCGTCCTCACCATCCATCATGCCTACATGGCCACATTCGAACGAAGCGGAGCCAAGAAGATGATAGAGAACAGCAACGGCAAGTCCTGGATTCGGATCGTCTCGTAACCGGTCGGGATTCCAACGAGAACAAGGCCATCCTGGAAGGATATTATCATGCCCCTTCCAGGATGGCCTTTGTGCTATGCGTCGCGCACGGCCGCATCGGCCAGCGCCTCAATCATCGGTGCGCCGCGGAGCGTCTTCAGCCATTCGGCGGGTATCGCCCCGTAGCCGTACCTGACGCCCGCCATGGCGCCGGCGACGCAGGCGGTGGTGTCCGCGTCGGACCCCAAGTTCACGGCGGCCAGCACGCAGTCACGATACGAGCCGGCGTTCGCCAGGCACCACAGGGCCGCGTCGGCCGTCTCGTCGACGAAGCCGCCGGAACGGATCGCGTCTCCCGGCCGCGGGTCCGGGTCGGGAGACCAGCCGCCGGCGAGCCGCTCCAGCAGCCGCACCTGGCGCACGCACATGTCCATGACGTGCGGGTGCGCGTGGGTGACGGCGGATGCGGCGCGGATGGCCTCGTCCGGCTGATGGCGGATGGCGAGCGGCGCGATGCGCATCAGGCTGCCGTTGCCCTGGCTGCGTTCGCCCGTTGAGCCGTGGCCGGAACGGATGGCCGTCGCGCAGGTGAAGCCGCAGTCGAACACCTCGCCGTCCGGCGTGTAGGCGCCGGAATCAAGCCAATTGCGGTAGCGGGCGAGCAGGTCGGCCGGGTCGACGTTCCAGCCGTTCTCGATGAGCGAGTGGAGCGTGGCGAGCGTCATGGCCGTGTCGTCCGACCATGTGCCCGCCGGCCGGTCATGCGTGCCATGGCCGGCCATGCCGTCGCAATGGAACGTCCCGCGCCCCCTGAACTCGTACGGGACGCCGAGCGCGTCGCCGACGGCGAGCCCGTAGAGCATGCCGCGTACCTGGTCCGGGGTCATTCGTCGTCCCCCTCCCCCTGTCACCATGGAGCGAGGCGGAACTCCGGCGGCTTGCCCTGTTCGACGTCGGCGAACAGCGTGGAGCCGTCGGCCAGCCCGCAGGGATGGAGATTCCCGCAGCCGCATTCGCGCGCCTCCGTGACGGTGCGGGCGACCGCGCCGGCCTGTTCGGCCAGCTCCTTGTAACCTTCGGAGGTCAGGTCGAGCGCGGCGCGGACGCGCTGCTCGCCGGGCTTGACCTGGGAGACGATGACGGGCTCCATGAACGATTCGAGCGCCTCGACCGCGTCCGCGATGCCGCCGATGATGGCGAGCCGGCCGACCGGCGGCACGTCGGCGAACTGGTCTGCGATCCCCTGAAGGGCGTTGGCCAGCGCGGGCAGTATGGCGTCCGCGACCATTTCACGCGCGGCGGCGATGTCATCCGGGTCGGTCCAGTCAACCTCGAGCGGGGCGTCGTCGGCAGTATCGGTATCAAGCAGTTTCTTCAGGTCCCCATCCCAGTCATGGGTGCCAGAGATGGGGACATTGCTCCATTTCGACATTTAACGATTCCTTCTTCTAGAGCAGGTCGACGGCGACGATGAGCACCACCCACAACAGGGCGACGAGGACCGTCCACCTGTTCAGGTTCTTTTCGGCCACGCCGGAGCTGCCGGCCGAGCCGGTCAGGCCCTCGGCGAAATTGGAGAAGCCGCCGCCCTTGCCCTTGTGCATGAGGATAAGGCAGGCGAGCAGCAGGGATAGGACCGCGACGATAACGGTCATAATGGTTTTCAGCATTGATTGGACTCCTTTTCTAGCCGAAGATATGCAGAACAAACTTGCCCAGACCGAAGTCCATGCCGGTCACGAGTGCCATGAGCAGAAGGACGAAGACGAAGACACCGACAATCCAGCCCGCCCACTCGCGGACGGAGGGGGTAACAACCTTGCGGAGCTCGTCGATGGTCTGGCGGATAAAACGGCCTATGGTGATGAACGGTTTGGTAATGGTTTCCATACCCGGAGCTATGCGTCGCGCAGATACGGAAAGCCCCGGCTTCGCGCGGGAACGGCGGAGCCAAGATTACGAGAAATCACCTCCGCATGCGCGGGGAAGAGCTCCAATTGGCGTCGCGATTGGACAGGGACACGGAAGAATCACCCCCGCATGCGCGGGGAAGAGAGTAATGAAAATGCGGCCTCCGAGGATATGGCCATACCCCCTAAGTGCAAATTCTCCGCTCTTTTTCAAGAGCCGCCCCCAAGCGCCGCGTGATTCCAGAACGCGGGGCCGGGGGCTTTTCAATTACCAAGCATCGCAGCCCACATCATGCGTCCCGGCCGGCCGCAGCCACCAGCCCGCGTCTGAAGCCCTCGGGCAACGACTCGTTGTCCCTGAGCCGCGTGGCGGCGGCCGCGCCCGCCTTGCGCACGATTTCGCCCGCCACGGCCTCGGTCATGCGTGGATTGGCGCAGACACCGATCAGACTGGCGCGATCGCTCAAATCGGCCAGCCCCAGCCCATTCGGGTCGCGGACCGAATTCCAGGCCACCTGCCTGATGCCGGGGTCTTCGGATGTGGAACCCAACGCGCATCTGACGAAGTCGTCACAGGCGGGCGCGCGCAGGATCTCTGTCTGCACGCGGGCGTTCCGCGTGCAGGCGCGGGCCAGATGGATAAGCACGGTCGCATCGGCGGCGGGCGCGTGGGCGATGCCGCGGCCGAGGTCCGGGTCGACCGGCCCGTCGCCGATCAGAGCCTTCAAACCGGCCGCGTCGGGCAAAGCCTTGTTGCGTGCCAGCCCGCGGCGGACCGCCTCGCGGCGTACGTCCACATCTGCGAGCCGACGGACGTCCCCGACGCGCGACCACGCCTCCTCCACGTCGAAGCCGTCCCGCGAACGATTACCGGCGGCGATGAGCGCGTTGTTGCCCGCGGCCGGATTGGAGATGACACGATGGAGCAGGTAGGAGTCCTCCGGGAATTTGAGGACCAGCTGGGCGAGCGTCTCGTCGGTCAGGCGCGGATTGCCCGCCAGCGTCTCGGCCACGGGGATGCAGGCGCGGGTCGTGCCCAATTCGACGGCGATGCGCGCGGCGGCCTTGGGGTCGAGCCGCGGGTTCTGGGCCATGCAGGTCCAGGCCATGCGCCGGTCGGCGGCGGGCAGGTGTTTTATCTCGGCCAGCAGCTCCATGTGGTGTCCGGCCGAGGCGGGATTGGCGCACATGCCGTCGAGGATATGGCGCCTCATGGCATCGGTCGTCTGCCGGTCGCGCAGGGCGTTGAGGTCGTCCCAGCCGAGGTTCGGGTTGAAGGCGAGCCGCCTGTCGACGTTGGGTTCGTCCAGTGCCAGCGCCGCCTCGAGTTCGGCGCCCTTGGCGTGTCGGAGCGCCAGGATGTCGTCGTCGGTCAGGTGCTTGGGATCGAACGCGGGCACCATGTCCAGATCGTCGTCCGAGCCTTGTCCGGCCTTACGGTCGAACTGACCGCCGTCCGGCCTTCCGGCGGCCTTGTGGTTGTTGCCTTTGCCGTCACGCATGTCTCAGTCCTCTCCGATGACATCCAGCTTGCCCAACATGTCCGCCACGTTGTCGTCGGTCCAGCTGGTGAAGTCCATGTCATCACGGGCGCCCTGGACGGCGTCGAGGATCTCCTCGCGATTGTCCCACGCCTCGCTTTCGAGCGTGGACTCGTCGACGGATTCGAAGTTGCCGTAGCCGTCGAACCGGATGTAGTCATGGCCCGGCTCGTAGTCGCCGAAGAACGTCCGGTCGACGAGCCATTGGGCGTCGTATCGACCGGAGCCGTACACGCCGGACAGCGACTCGATGTCGTCGGTCGCGTCGGACCAGTCGAACGCGCCGTCCCACATGCAGCACTCGCGGGCGGCGGCCAGCAGGGCCTTGGGGTCGCCGTCGCGCACGCCCCGGAGCGTGTCGGCGTCGAGCCCCTCCCGGACCTCGGGCGTGTCCTCCACGTACTGCCTGATGTCGTCGGCCTCGTCGACGGCCTGGTCCTCCAGATCGGCCTCGTCGACGGACTCGAGCATGCCGACGTCGTCGAACCGGACGTATTCGCGGGTCGGATAGTAGTCGTCGCCGACGGCGTCGATCAGGGTCATCGCGGCGGCCGGGTCGAAGCCCAGTCCGGACATGAGCTCGTCCGGTTCGGACGCGTCGGCCCAATCGCATGAGCCGTCCCATGAGCTCATGGTACGGGCCAGCCCAAGCAGGGCCTCGCGGGAGGCGGGCGTGTCCTTGATGTGGTCCCATGCGGGAAACTCCGGGACCACAGTCTCCTCCAGATCGTCGTCCGTGCCCTGTCCGGGCTTCCTGTCGAACTGGCCGCCGTCGGGACGTCCCGCCGCCTTGTGGTTGTTGCCGTTCCTGTCCTGTGCCATGATGGCCTCCTTGTCCGTTCGTTCCTGTGTGGCTATGCCGGCCGTCTAGAAGATGAGGTCGGTTTCGAGGTCGTCCAGCGGGATGGCCTCGCCGACGCTTTGGCGCATCCACCGGTTCCATGCGGTGATGAGCAGGCGGAGGGTGTCCTTCTGATTGAAGTCGCGTCCGGCGGCGCGGTCGAGCATCCAGCGCTGCGGGGAGTCGGGGTCGAGCGGATGCTCGCCGTCGAAGACGGGACGCCAGAAGGCGTCGACGCGCGCCGGGCTCGACCAGCGCTCCACGAGCATGATGGCAAGAGGGAGCTTAAGGCCCAGATGGTGGCGGGTCTTGGCGATGGCGGCCCATTCGCGGTATCGGACGATGTCGTTGTAGTTGGCGCGGATGGTGTCGATGAGGCGGGATGGGGCGGGCCAGCCCTTGCGGTGGACCATGCCGTCCATGCCGAAGTCCTCCCAGTTGATGTAGGCGCGGACGGCGCAGATGACGTTGTGCGCGTCCTTGAGGCCGGGGAATTCGTCGGTGACGAGCGGGTCTATGTACTTCTCGGCGAATCGGTCGCCGATGTCGAGGCGGCATGCGCGCAGCGTCCTGTCGTCGGCGTCGACGGTGCGCAGAAGCACCGGGACGGACTCCACCTCCTCGTCGACGGTGCGGGAGAGGCGGGCCAGCGTCTCGCGCCCGGCGAGGATGGAGCCGTCGGCGGCAAGCTCCAGCATGCCTTTCTTGGAGTACGCGGGGCTCTTCGCCGTGAGTCCGATCTCGCGTCCGGCTCCTTTGGCGACGTGCTCGAGCATGCGGACCCGCCATGGGGTCATCTCGACCATGCCGTAGCGGCCGCCCTCCACCGGCCTGTCCTCGCCGTCGAACAGCAGTCGGGGCGTCAATATCGTCTCCATGGATTCCTCCTTTGTCGTTTCGGATTCCCCGTGCGCATGCGTCCTGCCCGCCGGCCGGAAAATCTCCGATTCGACGGGCAATGCGGGCGGAGAGCCGTATGCACCGCCGTATGCACTTTTGCCTTCAGCGGGCCGAAGAGGCTCCAATGCCTACAGGCAGTAGGGCCAAGGCCTGATTCCATCGACTTCCGTATGCAGCCGTATGCACCGTATGCAGTTCCCTTAAAAGGGAAAAGGCCGAAAAGACTCCAACTCCCAAAAGAGGTGCATAAAGTGCATACGGCTCTTTGCATGTCCTCTCA
>ENA-OQQU01000717-OQQU01000717.1-human-gut-metagenome-genome-assembly--contig:-NODE-717-length-20597-cov-6.973080_pt1 | contig 20597 bp, 14 predicted proteins | sample MGYA00243233_ERZ505096 | MGnify/ENA primary metagenome ERZ505096 (study PRJEB26097, sample SAMN02712159) | human gut metagenome | biome: Gut microbiome | host: Homo sapiens | place: Denmark: Copenhagen... | reverse complement strand
TTTGGACAAGCCGAAACCGCCCGCACGGGTCTCCGTGCGGGCGGGGGGGATTGCAATTACGCTGCGGTGGGCATGCTGGGCTGCTCGGGTGCGCTCGGCTGCACAGGCGTGCTGGGCTGCTCGGGCGTGCTGGGCTGCACAGGCGTGCTCGGCTGGTCGGGCGCGGCCGGAAGCTCGTCGAGCGCAAAGGTCAGCTGCGTCTCGTAGAAGCTGCGGAACACCTGCGCGAGCTGCGCGCGGCTGAGCAGGTCGGTCGGCTTGAAGGAACCGTTGTCGCCGACCATGATCCCGCTGATGTAGCAGACAGCGACCGCCTCGCGTGCCCAGGAAGCGACCGTGTCGCCGTCCTTGAACGCGCCGAGGGCGATCTTGATGTCATCCTCGATGAGGATGGAATCCGTGCCGAAGAGCATGCCGTAGAACATGACGGCCATCTCCTGACGGGTGATGGTTCGGCCCGGGCGGAACGTGCCGTCCTCATAGCCGCTGACCACGCCGGCGTTGTAGGCCCAGGTGACCGCATCCGCGTACCACGCGGTGGAGTCGACATCGCTCAGCGGGCAGGTCAGATCGGACACGTCGGGCTCGTCGGCGAGCTCATACATCACCTGCGCGACCATAGCGCGGGTCGTCGTGACGTCGGGGGCGAACTTGTTGTCGCCCATGCCGGACATCAGGCCGGACGCCTGCGCAAAGTCGACAGCGGGCTTATACCAGCCGCTCGTGGCGTCGTCAAACGTGTTTTCAACAATCTTCAGACCGGAAACCGCGGCGCGCAGCTCGGCGCACAGCGCCACGCGCTCGGCCTCGGTCTTGGCAGCGGCCAGCTTGGCCTCGACGGCGGCATAGGCCTTATAGCTCTCGGCCGTGTAAGCGGTCTCGTCCAAGACCACGCTCTGCACATCGGCGATCGCCGGGGCGACGCCCTGATCGATCGTGATGCGGCCGGCGGGCTCAGCATAGGTCTCGCCGATCACGCCCTTGAGCTCCTTGGTGATGTATTCCATGACCACCTCGTCCAGCGGCAGGCCGGTGTCGAACTGGTTGGTGGCTGCGGCAAACGCATAGTACGTGTCGCCGCCGCCGGCCACGAAGTTGTTCGTGATGACGGCATAGGTGGCCTCGGGGTCAAAGTCCTTGCCGTTGATCGAGCTGATGCTCACGCGGTTGATGGTCTTGGGGCCGTAGTACGTGGAGTTCGGATAGGATTCGTCGTTCTTGTCGTACGTTTCATACGTCGCGACCGTGAACTGCATGCCCGCCACCTGCGGGAAGCCGCCGATGGATTCCGGCGTGCAGTACGTGCTGGCCTCGAGCGCCTCGAGCAGCTCGGAGCCCTTCACGTAGACCACGGCGAGCGTGTTGCCGAACGGCAGCACGGTGTTGATGTCCTTCTTCGTGACGTCGCCCACGCCGATGCTCGCGCGGATGCCGCCGCCGTTGGTGATGGCGACCACGTTCTCCTCCGGAACGGTGATCTCCGCGTCGGCAAGCACCTTCCAGAGCATGGCGTCCGTGATCAGGTCGCCGAGGTTGGTCTCGGAGTCACGGTTGCCGTTGGGCGCCTTCGTGCCGTTGAGCGCCACCTCGCTCACGGCGAACTTCTCGCCGTAAGCCTTGTCGATGGGGTCGATGATGGCCTTGGCGGCCGCGGCGACCTTTTCGTCGCGCGTTTTGTAGTCAACGACGGTGACGGACTTGCCGTCGGCATTCTTCTCGGTGTGCCAGATGGCCTTGAGCTCGTTGCCGACGATCTTCTTCGTGGCGTTGTCAATGGTGATGACGCCGATGTTGGCAAAAGCCGTGCCGGTCGACTGGATGGCCTCACCGTTCGGGCCGGCGGTCATGACGGAGTGGGAGTGGCCGTCGATGATGAAATCGATGCCCTGCACGTTCTTGGACAGATCATAGGAGGTGTAGGGCTCGGAGCTCTCGTCCACGCCCAGATGCGCGAGGCAGACGACGAGGTCTGCGCCCTTCGCCTTCAGGTCTGCGACCTGCGCGGCCGCGCAGTTATAGAGCTCCTTGCCGTCCGCTCCGGCGAGGAACTTCAGGCCCTGAATGAGCTTGGGGTTGGCCTTGGTCTGCGCCTCGGGCGTCTCGAGACCGAAGAAACCGATCTTCACGCCGCCCTTTTCGATGATGGTGTTGGCGTCATAGATGGTCTTGCCGTCGGCACCGAGCACGTCGGCACACAGGACCTGGAACTTGGCGGCCTTCATGTTCTCCGCCAGCTGCGCATAGCCGTAGTCAAACTCGTGGTTGCCGAGGGTGACAACGTCATAGCCGGTCGCGTTCATCATGGTCACCGCGTCCGCGCCCTTGTTGACGCTGACATAGACGGTGCCCTGACTGTAGTCGCCGGCGTCGGCAAGGATGACCTCCGCGCCCTGCGCCTCATAGTCCGCCTTCAGGGCTGCCATGGCCGCGTACAGATCGATCGCACCGTGCACGTCGTTCGAGTGCAGGATGACGGTCTTTCCGTCCAGCGGCTTTGCCGCCTCGGCCGCAAATGCCGTGCAGCTCAGGCTCAGCACGAGGCAAAGCACCAGCAGCAGAGAAAGCAATTTCTTCATGTGCTTCATGTGATATCCTCCGTTTCATGATTTGGGGTATCGCTTCTTTGATTATAGCATCCCGCAGCCGAAAACGGGACGGTCTGTGCGCAAAAAACGTGTCAAATCTCCGTGGCATTTTAACCAAATTTACCCGGCATTTTTATGCCTTTCGTAAAATAACCGCGGCGCGGCGCGTTTTCGGCTTTCGCCATTTACAACCCCGCCGTCCGTGTGATAAACTGATGTGTCATTGTTTTTTCGAAAGGAGCCGAATCATGAGCTACGCAGACGAGGTATTCATCCGCAACTGCCGCGACATACTGGAAAACGGCGTCTGGGATACCGACCGGACCGTGCGCCCCCACTGGGAGGACGACGGCGCTCCGGCGCACACGGTCAAGAAGTTCGGCATCGTCAACCGCTACAATCTGGCCGAGGAGTTTCCGCTGCTGACACTGCGGCGCACCTATTGGAAAACCGCCGTGGACGAGCTGCTGTGGATCTGGCAGCAGAAGTCGAACAACATCCATGACCTGCGCGGCCACATCTGGGATCAGTGGGCCGACGAGACCGGCTCGATCGGCAAGGCCTACGGCTATCAGCTCGGCGTAAAGCACCAGTATCCCGAGGGCGAATTCGACCAGGTGGACCGCGTACTCTATGACCTGAAGCACAACCCCGCCTCCCGCCGCATCCTGACGAACATCTACACGTTCGAGGATCTGCACGAGATGGCGCTCTACCCCTGCGCATATTCGATGACCTTCAACGTCTCGGGCAATACCCTCAACGCCATCCTCAACCAGCGCAGTCAGGACATGCTCGCGGCGAACAACTGGAACGTCGTGCAGTACGCCGTGCTCGTGCATATGTTTGCGCAGGTGTCCGGGCTGCAGGTGGGCGAGCTGGTGCACGTCATCGCCGACGCGCACATCTATGACCGCCACGTGCCGGTCATCGAGCAGATCATCCGGAACGAACCCAAGGCCGCGCCGAAGTTTGTCATCGACCCGTCCGTCAACGATTTTTACGCCTTCACCCGTGACAGCTTCCAGGTCGAGGGCTACGAATACAGCGAGTTCACGGGGAAGATCCCCATCGCGGTGTAAGGAGGGTCTGCCATGGATGCGATCGTTGCCGTCTATGCCGACTGGGGCATCGGAGCCAAGGGCACACAGCCGCTCGTGATCCCCGCCGACCGCCGCCGCTTCCGCGAGCTGACGATGGGTGCCGCCGTGATCGTCGGGCGGCGCACGCTGGAGGATTTTCCGGGCGGAAAGCCGCTGCCCGGCCGCGAAAACTTTGTGCTCTCGCGCCGGAACATCACGATCGAGGGCGCGCAGGTGGTGCACGACCCGGATGAGGCCGTGGCCGCCGCCGCGCAGCACGCGCGCTGCTTCGTCATCGGCGGAGACAGCGTGTTCCGGCAGATGTTCCCCCACATGACGCGCGTATACGTCACGAAAATCGACGCTGCGCCCCACTCGGACGTGTTTTTCCCGGATCTGGACGCTGACCCCGCGTGGCGCTGCGTGTCCGCCGAGCCGCGCGCGGAGCATGACGGCGTGGGCTACCAGTTTTGCGTGTACGAAAAAATCGAAGCATAAAGATCCGCCGCTTTCCGACTCCGGAAAGCGGCGGATCTTTTCTGCGCTCACCCGGCGAGTACCGCGAGCGAGAGCGCGTTGATGCACATGTGGAAAAACACCGGCGGCCAGATCGAGCGCGTCTGCTCATAGCAGAACGTGAGCGCGGCCGACACCGGCACATACGCCAGCGCCGAGAGCAGCAGCTTCGGATCGCCGTACATGACGACGTACTGCCAGACGTGGTAGAGCGAAAAGAGCGCGATCGACACGGCATACGCCCAGAAGCGGCTGTGCGGCCGGATGGTGCCGAAGACCACGCCGCGAAACAGGCACTCCTCCACGAGCGGCGCCATGAGCACCGCGACGGCGATCATGCGCTTGTAGTCCACTTTGGCAAGGCCGGTCACGGCGTCGTTGTTCGGCACGGGCAGCTCGCCGATGAGCCCCGTGCCAAGCTGCAGCACGAGAGAGAGCAGCACGTCGATGCCGTAGGCGGCGAGCATCATGCCGATGCAGCGCAGGACGCTGCCGGCCATCGTGTCATAGCTGCGGTGCAGGAAGCGCCACATGACGGCGAGCGTGAACACGAGGCCGATGAGGTAATACAGAACGTTGCACGTCACGTCCGACGGCAGCTTGCCGAGCACCGCCATGAGCAGTGCGCCGATCGTCAGCGGCAGCACGGCCACGTGGATGGGAAAATAGACCCAGCCCGCGATGCGCGCGCCGCGGGGCATGGGATCGCTCCACTCTGCTTTGGCTCTGCGCATATCAGCCCCTCGCTTTCTGCTGCAGCTCAAAGAGCAGGCGCATGGCCTCGAGCGGCGTGATGGTGTTGAGGTCGATGGCGCGCAGCTGCTCGGCGATGACGTCTCCAGCGGCGTCGCCGAGCGTCATCTGCGCATCGTCCTGCGCCGGGTGCGCGGGGGCGGCGGGCTGCGCCGCGCCGGACTCCAGCTCGCGCAGGTAGGTCTTGGCCTTGGTGATGATCGTGTCCGGCACGCCGGCGAGCTTTGCGACCTCGATGCCGTAGCTGTCGTCGGCCGCGCCCGCGACGATCTTGCGCAGGAACAGCAGCGTGCCGCCCTGCTTTTTGGCCGTGATGTTGTAGTTGCGCACGCCGGGCAGCGTCTGCTCGAGCGCGGTCAGCTCATGGTAGTGCGTGGCGAACATGGTCTTGGCGCCGAGGCGGCGGGGGTCTGCGCAGTATTCGAGCACCGCGCGCGCGATGGCCATGCCGTCATACGTCGACGTGCCGCGGCCGATCTCGTCGAGGATGAGCAGGCTCTGCGCCGTGGCGTGGCGGAGGATGTTGGCCATCTCGCTCATCTCGACCATGAAGGTGCTCTGTCCGGCGGCAAGGTCGTCGGACGCGCCGATGCGCGTGAACACGCGGTCGACCACGCCGATGACGGCGCTTTTCGCCGGGACGAACGAGCCCATCTGCGCCATGAGCACGATGAGCGCGGTCTGGCGCATATAGGTGGATTTGCCGGCCATGTTCGGTCCGGTCACGATGGCGACGCGGTCATCGGCATCGTTGAGGAACGTATCGTTCGGGACGAAGAGGCTGTCCTTTTGCGCCTGCTCGACGACGGGGTGACGCCCCTCGCGGATGTCGAGCGTGCGCGACAGGTCCACCTCGGGGCAGACGTAATTGTTCTTCACGGCGGTCTCGGCCAGCGAACACAGCGCGTCGAGCCGCGCCACAGCGTCCGCCGCCGCCTGCACGCGCGCGACCTCGTCGGCGACGAGCTGGCGCACCTCGTTGAAGAGCTGGTATTCCAGCTCCGCGATGCGCTCGCGCGCCGTCAGGAGCGTGTTCTCGAGCTCCTTGAGCTCGTGCGTGAAATACCGCTCGCTCGACACCAGCGTCTGCTTGCGGATATAGTCCTCCGGCAGCTCGGTGATGCCCGCGCTGTTGGGAATGTCAATATAATAGCCGAAAACCTTGTTGTAGCCGACCTTGAGCTTCTTTGCGCCCGTGCGCTCACGCTCGCGCTGCTCGAGCTCGGCAACGGTCTGCGCGCCGTGGTCGCGCACGTTGCGCAGGCGGTCGACCTCCTCGCTGTAGCCGGTGCGGAGGATGCCGCCCTCGCGCACGGAAAACGGCGGCTCGTCACAGATCGCGCGGTCAATGCGCGTGCAGAGGTCGGCGAGCGTGTCCATCTGCGCGATGTCGCGCAGCGCCGCACTGTGCACGTTCTGCAGCAGCGCCGTCAGCTGCGGCAGCTGCGCGCAGCACAGGGCCAGCGCGTGCAGGTCGCGCCCGTTGGCCGAGCCGTACACCGCGCGCGAGACAAGGCGCTGCATATCGCCGATCTCCCGCAGGCAGCAGATCAGCTCGCTGCGCAGGACATTGTCGCCCACCAGCTCCTCCACCGCGCCGAGGCGGCGGCGGATCTGCACGGGGCTCAGCAGCGGACGCTCGACCCAGGTGCGCAGCAGGCGGCCGCCCATGGGCGTTTTCGTCTTGTCGAGCACCCAGAGGAGGCTGCCGCGCTTTTCGCCGGAGCGGAGGTTTTCCGTCAGCTCCAGATTGCGGCGCGTGGTGTAGTCGAGCTCCATGTAGTGGTCGTCGCCCAGCAGCTCCAGCCGCCGGATGTGGCCGAGGTCGCACTTTTGCGTCTCGTGCAGGTAGGCCAGCAGCGCGCCGGCCGCGCACACGGCCGCCGGCGCCTCGCCGAGGCCGAGCTCATCCGTGCTCTGCACGTCAAACTGCTCGCACACGCGCGCAGCCGCCGCCATGTATTCAAACCGGTCGCCGCCCGCCTCGACCAGACTGCCGAGGCGCTTGGTGAGGAAGGTGCGGATGTCGTCGTTTTCCGCCGCCGCGTCGGCGCATACGGCCTCGCGCGGGGCAAAGCGCCCGAGCTCGTTGAGGATGTGGCTCACGGCGTCGGCCGGGTAGCTCGCGGCGCAGAACTCCCCCGTCGAGAGGTCGCAGAACGCCGTGCCGCCGGACTGTGCGCTCAGATACACCGCGCCGAGATAGTTCGACTTGTTCTCCTCGAGCATCGAGGACTCCGTGACCGTGCCGGGCGTGATGATGCGGATGATGTCCCGCTCGACCAGCCCCTTGGCAAGCGCGGGATCCTCCATCTGCTCGCAGATGGCCACCTTATAGCCCTTGGCGATCAGGCGGCCGATGTACGCCTCGGCCGAGTGGTACGGCACGCCGCACATGGGCGTGCGCTCGGCGGGGTCTTCGACGTTGCGGTCGCGCGTCGTGAGCGTGAGGTCGAGCTCACGCGCGGCCAGGCGCGCATCGTCGTCGAACATCTCATAGAAATCGCCCAGCCGGAAAAACAGCAGGCAGTCGGGATTGCGCTGCTTGATCTCGTAATATTGCCGCTTCATCGGCGTCAGTTCCGCCATGTCACGCCTCCTCGCCGTAGAGCGCCCAGGTGTTGCTGCCGGTAATCTTCACATCCACGAACTGCCCGACGAGTGCCTCGTCGCCGCGCATATGCACCAGCCGGCCGCCCTTCGTGCGCGCCGTGAGCGGATAGTCGCCCCGGCCGTCCGCCCCGTCAACGAGCACGCGCTGCACGCTGCCCTCATAGGCGCGGTGCTTCTGCTCGGAGATGGCGTTGGCCGATGCGACGAGCGCGTCAAAGCGCACCTGCTTCTGCGCACGGGTGTAGGGGTCGGGCATCTTTGCCGCCGGCGTGCCGACGCGCGGCGAATAGATAAAGGTGAACATCGCGTCATAGCGCACGGTCTCGACGAGCGAGAGCGTGTCCTGAAATTCTTCGTCCGTCTCGCCGGGGAAGCCCACAATGATGTCCGTCGTGAGCACAAGGTTGGGCATATACTGCCGCGCAAGCGCCACCTGCGTCAGATATTTCTCGCGCGTGTAGCCGCGGTTCATCGCGTGCAGGACGCGGTCGTTGCCGCTCTGCACGGGCAGATGCATCTGGTGCGCGCACTTTTCGCACTCGGCCATGGCGCGAAAGAGCTTTTCCGTCGCGTCCTTCGGGTGGCTGCTCATGAAGCGGATGACAAAGTCACCCGGGATGGCGTTGATGCTGCGGATGAGGTCGGCAAAGTCCACGTCCTCGTCGAGGTCGCGGCCGTAGGAATCGACATTCTGTCCCAGCAGCGTGATGTCCTTGTAGCCCGCCGCAACGAGCTCGCGCGCCTCGCGCACGATCTCCTCCGGGTGGCGGGAGCGCTCGCGCCCGCGCACATACGGCACGATGCAGTAGGTGCAGAAGTTGTTGCACCCGTACATGATCGACAGCCACGCCTTGACGCTACCATCGCGCTGCCGCGGGATGCCCTCGGCGACGCTGCCGTCCGCCGGGTCGATGGCGAACACGCGCCGGTGCTCGGTGCAGACGCTGCGCAGCAGCTCCGGGAAGCGCCACAGCTCGTGCGGTCCGAAGACGAGGTCAACGATGCGGTAGGACTTTTTCAGCTTCTCGGCCACGTGCTCCTGCTGCGCCATGCAGCCGCAGACCGCGATGATCTGCTCGGGATTGCGCGCCTTCGTGTGCGTCAGCGCGCCGACGTTGCCGAACACGCGCGTCTCGGCGTGCTCGCGCACGGCGCAGGTGTTCATGACGACGACGTCGGCCGCGAATTCGTCCTGCGTGAAATCAAAGCCCATGGCGCGCAGATAGCCGCGCAGCTTTTCGCTGTCGGCCTCGTTCTGCTGGCAGCCGTAGGTGTCGACCATGGCCAGCGGCTGACGGCCGCCGGCAGAAAAATGCGCGCGCAGCTGCGCGCAGATGTCCAGCTGGCGCTGGATGTCCGATTCGGGGATCTCTACTCTCTGATAGCTCATGCAATGCTCCTGCCTGTCCGGATGTATCCGGGTAAAATTTGAAGTGTGATAGAATATTGTAGCATTTCGCGGTGGAATTTTCAATGCCAATCCTTTATAATATACGCGCGGGAAGCTCGCTTCCCGCCGACTGTGCACAAAGGAGGGCAAACCATGCCCGATATTCAAATTCTCTCTCCGCATCTTGCGGATCTGATCGCCGCGGGTGAGGTCGTCGAGCGTCCCGCCTCCGTGGTCAAGGAGCTGGTGGAAAATGCGTTCGACGCCGGGGCCCGCACCGTGACGGTGGAGCTGCGCGGCGGCGGCGCGACCTACCTGCGCGTGACCGACGACGGCTGCGGCATGACGCCCGAGGACGCGGGCATCGCGTTTTTGCGCCACGCGACGAGCAAGCTGCACGACGAGCAGGGGCTCGAGGCCATCGGCACGATGGGCTTTCGCGGCGAGGCGCTGGCCGCCATCAGCGCCGTGTCGCACATCACGCTCACGACGCGGCGGCGCGGCGCGCCGGGCGGCACACACATGACGCTCGACGCAGGCGAGATCCAGGATATGTACGAGACCGGCTGCCCCGAGGGCACGACGATGATCGTGCGCGACCTGTTTTACAACACGCCCGCCCGACGCAAGTTTCTCAAGACCGACCGCGCGGAGGGCGCCGCCTGCGCCGCCGCCGCACTGCGGTGTGCGCTCGGCCGTCCGGACGTGTCCGTGCGCTGCATCCGCGATGGGGAGGAGGTCTTCTTCTCCCCCGGCGACAACAAGCTCGACAGCTGCGTGTACAGTCTGCTCGGGCGTGAGCTGGCAAAGACGCTCCTGCCCTGTGAGAGCGAGGTCGACGGCGTGCGCGTGCACGGCTTCATCTCCTCCCCCGCCGCCGGGCGCGGCAGCCGCGCGCAGCAGCATTTTTTCTGCAACGGCCGCTGGATCAAATCCGCCGCGCTGCAGGCTGCGCTCGAGCAGGCCTACCGCAACACGCTGCTCGTGGGGCGGTTTCCCGCGTGCGTGCTGTATGTGGAGCTCAGCTGTGCGGCCGTGGACGTGAATGTCCACCCGGCAAAGACCGAGGTGAAATTTTCGCACGAGCGCGCGGTGTTCGACGCCGTGTATTACGGCGCGCGCGCAGCGCTCGAGGCAGAGCGCGCCCCGGCAGCCGCCGTGCCGAAGCCGAGCGCACCCAAGCCCGAACCGGCATCCGCGCCCACGCCCAAGGCAGACCCCTTCCCGCCCGCCGCACCAAGCCGGAGCACGCCTGCTGCGCCGGTGTGTTCCGCCACGCGCACCTATGCCCCCGCCGCCCCGGCGGAGGAGGCGCTCTCGTTCCGCTCGCCGACGGCGTCGGCCTTTTCAGCACCGTGCGTGACCCCGCCGCCGGTATTCCCCGCGCCCGCACGCACAGCGCCGCAGCCGCCCATGCCGAAGCCGGTCGTGCAGGGCGTGCAGACCGCGCTCGAGCCCGAAGCAGAGACCCCGTCGCCGCTCGCGCGCGCCGTGCCGCCAGAGACGCCGCCTGCCCGCCTGATCGGTGAGGCGATGCACACCTACATCCTCGTGGAAAAGGGCGATACGCTCATCCTCATCGACAAGCACGCGGCGCACGAGCGCATCAATTTTGACCGCCTGCGCCAGAACCCCGCCGACATCCCGTCGCAGACGCTGCTCGAGCCGCTGCCCTTCACGCCCGACGCGAGCGACGCGGAGGTGCTGCAGCAGCACGGCGACACGCTCGCGGAGCTCGGCTTCACGCTCGAGCCGTTCGGCCGCAGCGACTACATCCTGCGCGGCGTGCCCGCCCAGATCGACGCGGGCGACGCGCTGCCCGCGCTCGAGGAGATCTGCGCGCAGCTGCGCCACGGCGCGCACACGGACGCGCAGGCCGTGCGCGACGAGGTGCTCAAGACCGTGGCGTGCAAGGCGGCCATCAAGGCCGGCTGGCAGACAGAGCCGGAGGAGCTGCTGCGTCTGGCGGACGCGGTGTGCGCGGGCGAGGTGAAATACTGCCCGCACGGACGCCCCGTCGCCGTGACGCTCACGCGCCGCGAGCTGGACAAGCTCTTCAAGCGCATCGTGTAAAAAAGCAGGGAGCGCAACGCGCTCCCCTCGGTTTATCAAAATGCGCGCCGTCCGCCGCAGGCGGACAGCGCGTGCGATGCAGTCAGGCCGCAGTTCTCTGCCCAAAAGTAATCCTTTTGGGCAGAGAAACAGGGAGCGCAACGCGCTCCCTGTCAGACTGCACAACTGTGTTTACTTGTGGTAGTACAAAATGCCCATGCAGCCTGGGCCGCAGTGGTTCGACACCGTGCAGCCGGCCTGCGTGTGGTACACTTCCTCAAACGGCTGGCACGCGCGCACGACGCGCTCGAGCTCCCGCCACGTGGCCTCGTCGATGCCGGAATCCGTGATAAAGATGCGGTGGCAGTCGATATCGTCGCGGCCCTTGAGCCGGTCCTCAATATACTGCACATAGCACTTTTCGAGCTTGCCGCGGTACTTGCGGCCGACGCCCATTTTCCCGTCCTTGACCTCGATGCACGGCTTGAGATGCAGGAAATTGGCGCTCAGCGCCGCGAGTGACGAGCAGCGCCCGCCGCGCACGAGATAATCGAGCGTGTCGAGCACGAAGCTGACATCGAGCTTCTCACGCTTTTTCTCCAGCGCCGCCGCGATGTCGGCCGCCTCCATGCCCTGCGCGGCCATCTCGGCCGCGTCGAGCACCAGATGGCCGATGCCGGTCGAGAGGTTGCGCGCATCCACGGGGTAGACATTCGTAAACTCCCGCGCCGCGATGCAGGCGTTCTGATAGCAGCCGGACATATCGCTCGAGATCGTAAAGTGGATCACGGCGTCATACTCGGCGCGCGCTGCGCTGAAATACGCATAATAGTCCGACACGTTCACCGCCGCGGTCTGGCAGAGCTTGCCCGTGGCCTTCGCGTAATCGTAGAGCTCCTCCGGACGCACATCAATGCCGTCGCGCAGCGTCTCGTCGCCGCGCACGATGTACAGCGGCGTGATGCCGATGTTGTAGCGCGCGATCAGCTCCGGCGAGAGATCGCAGGTGCTGTCGGCAGAAATTTTGATCTTCATGGGTTCACCTTCTTGAATACTGGGATATGGTCTCATTTTAACACATTTCTAATACTTTTCAATAAAATCTTTCTGAATTCTCTCTTATGGAAAGGAGGCTTCCGGATGCAGCCAAAACTGGTCGTCATTACCGGCCCGACCGCCTCGGGCAAGACCGCGCTGGGCGTCATGCTCGCGCAGCGGCTCGGAGGCGAGGTCGTTTCGGCCGACTCGATGCAGATCTACCGCGGCATGGACATCGGCACGGCCAAGCCCACGCCGGAGGAAGTGCAGGGCGTGCCGCACCATATGATCGACATCGCCGACCCGACGGAGAACTACTCCGTCTCGCGCTACGCGGCGGAAGCGACCGCCTGCGTGGACGATATCCTCGCGCGCGGGAAACTGCCGATCGTCGTCGGCGGGACGGGGCTTTACATCGACTCGCTCATCGCCGGGCGCACCTTTGCCGACGGCACGGCCGACACCGCGCTGCGGCAGGAGCTGAACGAGCGCTACGACGAGATCGGCGGCGAGGGGCTGCTCGGTGAGCTGCGCAAATTTGACCCCGAGCGCGCGGCAAAGCTCCACCCCGCGGACAAAAAGCGCATCGTGCGCGCGATGGAGGTCTACATCCTCACGGGCAAGACCATCACGCAGCACGACGCCGAGACCCGCGCCGTGCCGCCGCGCTACGACGCGGCGAAGATCGCGCTCACGTTTGCAGACCGGCAGGATCTCTATGCGCGCATCGACCGGCGCGTGGACGCCATGATGCAGCAGGGGCTGCTCGATGAGGTGCGCACGCTGCTGGCCGCCGGCATCCCGGCCGACTGCACGGCCATGCAGGCCATCGGCTATAAGGAGGCCGTGGCCGCCGTGCGCGGCGAGGCAACGGCGCAGGAGGCTGCGGACGCCATCCGGCTCGCCTCGCGGCAGTACGCAAAGCGCCAGCTCACGTGGCTGCGGCGCGATGCGCAGCTGTTCTGGCTGCGGCACGAAAAAACGCCGGACATGGACCTGGCCTGCCGCCGTTCGACGCAATTCTTGGCCGGGCGCGGTATAGAATAGTGGCCTGTACAGATGCGGAGAAAACTGCCATTTTCGCCGGATTTGTATAAATTCACTATTTCACGGAGCGGCAGTTTGTGCTATGATAAGTCGATATATGTCCGCTCCGGCAAAAGGAGCGGCGATCATGCAAAAGACACAGAATCTTCAGGACACATTCCTCAATTACATCCGGCGGGAGAAGATCCCCGTGACCCTGTTTCTCATGAACGGGTTTCAGCTGCGCGGCATCGTGCGCAGCTTTGACAGCTTTGCCGTGCTCATCGAGGCCGACGGCCGCCAGCAGATGATCTACAAGCACGCGATCTCGACGGTCGCCCCGGTGCGGGCGGTGACGTTCGAGCTGCAGGCGTGATCTCCCCGCCGCCCCCCACCGGAAGGAGGGCAGGCTTTGAAGAAAACGAATACCTTTACGAACATCGCCATGCTCGTGCTCTTCGCGGCCATGGCCGTGTATCTGGGCGTGTACCTGTTTCGCTCCACGCAGCAGTCGTATTCCACCGCACCGGCGGTGCTCGTGACCGTCAGCGAGGGCGGACAGGCCAGCGGCATCGTCGTGCGCGAGGAGCAGATCATCGCCTCGGACAAGGAGTTTCTGTCCCTGTCCGTGGACGACGGCAAGCAGGTCGCGCGCGACGGCGAGATCGCCATCGGCGTCGACTCCAAGGCCGCGCTCGACAGCGCCAGCCGCGCGCGCGAGCTCAAAAAGGAGATCGCCTACGTCTCGAGCCTGCTGTCACGCGCAGGCAGCGCCTCGGGCGCATCCGAGCTTGACAGCAGCGTCCACAGCGCCATCCTGCAGCTCAACGCCGCCGTCTCCGCGGGCAGCGCGTCCGAGCTTGACGACATCTGCATGGACCTCAGCTCGCTGCTCTTCGGCGCCTCGACGGGCACCGTCTCGCAGAGCGACCTTGACGCGCTCAACGCCGAGCTGCACCAGTTGGAAAAGGCCGGCGTCGGCCGCGGCAGCATCACCGCACCGGCGGCGGGGCTGTTCACCTCCACGGTGGACGGCTATGAGGCGCTGAGCCCGGCGGCGCTTGAAAACCTCACGCCAGACGGCGTGGCCGCGCTCGAGCACACGAGTCCCTCGACGCCCGCAAACACGATCGGCAAGCTCGTCACGGCGAAAAAGTGGTACTTCGCCGCCGTCATGAGCAAGGCCGACGCCGACCGCCTGAATCTGGGCGGCAGCGCTACGCTCGACTTCCCGCAGCACTACAGCGGCACGGTCTCGGCCACCGTGTTCAGCAAGAGCGAACCGGACGGCAGCGGTGAGGTCGCGGTCGTGTTCGCGTGCAACAATGCGCTGGCTGACACGCTGGCCATGCGTAAGGCCACGGCCGACGTCGTCTACAGTGAGCACACCGGTCTGCGCGTACCGCTCAAGGCCGTGCACATGGACGACGACGGGCAGACCTTCGTCTACGTCGTCACGGCGGCGCAGCTGGAGAAAAAACCGATCGAGATCATCTACCAGACCGACAGCTACTGTCTCGTCGCCCAGAGCACGGACAGCAACGCCCTGCGCGCCGGCAACGACATCGTCGTCAGCGGCAAAGGGCTGTCCGACGGACGGGTCATAAAATAAGGAGGCACCACCCACTATGAGCACCATTGCCGAAAACATCGCCGCCATCCGCGCGCGCATCGACGCCGCCGCCCGCCTTTCGGGGCGCACGGGCGCTGACATCACGCTTGTGGCAGCGACAAAGATGAACGACGCCGCGCGCGTGCGCGAGGCCGTCGCCGCCGGGATCGACGCCTGCGGCGAAAACCGCGTGCAGGAGATGACCGAAAAGCTCGCCGAGGGCGCCTACACCGGCGCACCGCTGCACTTCATCGGCCACCTGCAGACCAACAAGGTGCGGCAGGTCGTCGGCAAGGTCGATCTCATCCAGTCGGTGGACTCGCCGGAGCTGCTGGCCATGATCGAAAAGCGTGCCGCCATGCAGGACACCGTGCAGGATATCCTGCTGGAGGTGAACATCGGCGGTGAGGCCGCCAAGAGCGGCGTCGACCCCGACGCACTGCCGCAATTGCTGGAAACCGCCGCCGCCTGCGCGCACATTCGCGTGCGCGGATTGATGGCGATCCCGCCCGTGGCAGAAACTTCCGACGGAAATCATGCATATTTTACGAAAATGCACGAGCTTTTTGTTGACATCGGCAGAAAAAAATACGATAATGTTTCTATGGACTTTCTGTCCATGGGTATGAGCGGGGACTTTGAGGACGCCATCGCCGCCGGTGCAAACATGGTGCGCGTCGGCTCGTCGATCTTCGGCGCACGGGACTATTCCCGGCACTGAGCGCCGCCCGCCGCACCTGAAAAGAGAACAGAGCGGCAACACAGCGGCCGCCGGTAGATAAAGGGGGACCCTGCATGGGCTTTTTGGATGAACTGAAGAAAATGACGCGTCCGTACGATGACGACGACGAGTTTTTCGACGATGAGGATGAGGCGATCCCGGTCGCGGAAGCACCCGCGCCCGAGCGTCCCGCTCCGGCACGGCCGGCGCGCCGCACGGCGCCCGCCGCCAAGCAGAGCTCCTTCATCCGCGACGACCCGGTCTCCGAGCCGGTGAGAGAGCCCGAGCGCCCCGCGCCGGGCTACACCGCCCGCAGCGACAGCCGCGTGGCCGACAAGGTCGTCAACCTCAACAGCGGCGGCCAGCTCAAGGTCGTGCTCGTCGCACCCAAGCAGTTTGAGCTCGCGGCCGAGATCGCCGACCATCTGCGTGATCGCCGCGCCGTGCTCATGAATCTGGAGCAGACGGACAAGAACATTGCCCGCCGCCTGATCGACTTCCTGTCCGGCGTCGCCTACGCGCAGGACGGCAAGATCCGCCGCGTCGCCAGCGCGACGTATATCATCACGCCGTTCAACGTTGACCTCATGGGCGACCAGCTCGACGACATGGAGTCGGGCGAGTTTCATCTGTAACATTCGGGCATACTGTCCCTGACAGCCCCGCGAGTAGTATACCATCAGAAAGAATGGAGGACTTTCCAACATGACTCCTCAGGATATTCGGGAAAAAACCTTTGAAAAAGCGATGTTCGGCGGTTACGACATGGCCGCTGTGCAGAACTATCAGGAAGAAGTGGCCACCGAGCTTGCCAACGCGCAGAAGGAGATCGCTGTGCTCAAGGGCAAGATGAAGGTGCTGGTCGATAAGATAGAAGAGTACCGCGCCAGTGAAGACGCCATGCGTCTGGCCATACTGTCGGCCCAGAAGGTCGGCAAGCAGATAGAGGACGATGCCCAGGCCCGCGCCGACAAGATACTCAGCGAGGCCAAGAACACGTCCGACCGAATACTTGGCGGACTTCAGCACGAAACCGCCAACGAGGAAGCCAAGCTCCTCAACGCAAAGACCTCCTGCGCGAAATTCCTGGAAGATGTGCGCAATCTGTGCCTGACGCAGCTCGAGTATCTCGACGGTGTCGCCGGGTCGAAGGCAGCGTCCGCGCCGCGCGCGGCGGCTCGCCCGACCGCGAACGCCGCACCTGCCGAGCCTGCGCCCGCCGCGCCGGCCGAGCCTGTGCCTGCCGCGCAGCCGGAAGCTCCGGCCGCCGAGCAGCCTGTGCAGGCAGAACCCGTGTATGCAGCAGAAACCGTGTCCGCCGCCCCTGTGGAGGCGCAGCCCGTGGAAGCTGACGATGCCGCGGCCGACAGTGCAGCAGATGACGCCACGCAGCTCTATCACTTTCTGCACAACAGCTGAGTGAACAGCAATCAACCAGGGCGGGACGGCCGGTGCCGTACCGCCCTGCACAATTTTAACGGAAAACTACTCTGAGAGGAGAACGATTTTTACCATGTCCAAGAACGATTTCAACGCCACGATCAACCTGCCGAAAACAGACTTCCCCATGCGCGCCGGCCTCGCCAAGCGTGAGCCCGATATGCTCCGCCGCTGGAACGACATGGATCTGTATAACGAAATGCTCAAAAAGAACGACGGCAAGCCGCGCTTCAGCCTGCACGACGGCCCTCCGTTCTCCAACGGCAACATCCACATGGGCCACGCGCTCAACAAGGCGCTCAAGGACTTCATCGTCCGCTCCTACGCCATGCGCGGCTACTACACGCCCTACATCCCCGGCTGGGACAACCACGGCATGCCCATCGAGAGCGCCATCATCAAGGAGCAGAAGCTCAACCACAAGGCCATGAGCATCGCCGACTTCCGCAGCGCCTGCCATGATTATGCGCAGAAATACATCGACCGCCAGATGGACGGCTTCAAGCGCATGGGCGTCGTCGCCGACTGGGAGCACCCCTACAAGACCATGAACAAGGGCTTCGAGGCCGAAGAGGTGCGCGTGTTCGGCAAGATGTACCGCAACGGCCACATCTACAAGGGGCTCAAGCCCGTGTACTGGTGCGCCCACGACGAGACCGCCCTCGCCGAGGCGGAGATCGAGTATCAGGACGATCCGTGCACGACCGTGTACGTGAAGTTCCCGATGCACGATGACCTCGGCAAGCTGCCGAACGTCGACCACAGCAAGCTCTTCTTCGTCATCTGGACGACGACGATCTGGACCCTGCCCGGCAACCTCGCCATCGCGCTCAACCCGCGCGAACTGTATAACCTCGTGCAGGCCCCGAACGGCGAGGTATACATCATGGCCGACGCCCTGACCGAGAAGGTCATGCACATCGGCGGCTTCGACAGCTATGAGGTGCTCGAGCAGCACCCCGGCGACTTCTTTGAGAACATGCTCGCCGACCATCCCTTCCTGCCCAAGACCTCGCGTCTGGTGCTGGCGGACTACGTCACCATGGATTCCGGCACCGGCTGCGTACACACCGCGCCCGGCTTCGGCGCCGACGACTACCTGACCTGCAAGCGCTACGGCATGGACATGGTCGTGCCCGTGGACGATCAGGGCCGCCACACCGACTACGCCGGCAAGTACGCCGGCATGTCCACGGAGGAATCGAACCCCGTCATCCTCGCAGACATGAAGGAAGCCGGTTCCCTGTTCGCCAGCGAGGACATCGTGCACAGCTACCCGCACTGCTGGCGCTGCAAACAGCCGATCATCTTCCGCGCCACGCCGCAGTGGTTCTGCTCCGTCGATTCGTTCAAGGAGGAGGCCGTCGCCGCGTGCGAGAACGTGCGCTGGCTCCCGAGCTGGGGCAAGGAGCGCATGGGCGCCATGATCCGCGAGCGCGCCGACTGGTGCATCTCCCGCCAGCGCCGCTGGGGCCTGCCGATCCCGGTGTTCTACTGCGATGACTGCCACAAGCCCGTGTGCAACGAAGAGAGCATCGAGGCAGTGGCCAAGCTCTTTGAAAAGGAAGGCAGCAACGCCTGGTTCGACCGCCCGGCGGCCGACATCCTGCCCGAAGGCTTCACCTGCCCGCACTGCGGCGGCAAGCACTTCACCCAGGAGACCGACACCCTCGACGGCTGGTTCGATTCCGGCTCCACCCACGTCGCCGCCATGCAGCGCGACCAGGGCTTCTGGCCGGCGGATATGTATATCGAGGGCGGCGACCAGTACCGCGGCTGGTTCCAGTCGTCCCTGCTCGTGGCCGTCGGCGCGCTCGGCAAGGGCGCTCCGTACCGCGAGTGCCTGACCCACGGCTGGACGGTCGACGGTGAGGGCCGCGCCATGCACAAATCCCTCGGCAACGGCATGGACCCGGCCGAGATCATCAACGAGTTCGGCGCCGATATGCTGCGCCTCTGGGCCGGCAGCGCCGACTACCACGCCGATATGCGCTGCTCCAAGGAGATCTTCAAGCAGCTGACGCAAAACTACCTCAAGTTCCGCAACACCGCGCGCTACTGCCTCGGCAACCTCGACGGCTTTGACGCCGCGCACCTCGTCGCGCCGGAGGATATGCTCCCGCTCGACCGCTGGGCGATCACGAAGCTCAACGACCTCATCCGCCGCGTGGCCAAGGCGTACGACAACTACGAGTTCCACGTGATCTCGCACGCGATCAACGACTTCTGCGTCGTGGAGCTCTCGAGCTTCTACCTCGACATCATCAAGGACCGCCTCTACTGCGACGAGCGCAACGGACTCGAGCGCCGCAGCGCGCAGACGGCGCTGTTCCTCATCCTCGACAGCATGACGAAGATGTTCGCGCCGATCCTCGCCTTCACCTGCGACGAGATCTGGCTGGCCATGCCGCACCGCGCCGAGGACGACGCACGCAACGTGCTGCTCAACGTCATGAACCAGCCGTTCGACGCCTACGCGCTCAGCGAGAGCGAGCTCGCCAAGTGGGACCAGCTCATCCGCGTCCGCACGGACGTCAACGGTGTGCTCGAGGCCGCCCGCGCCGAAAAACGCATCGGCAAGCCGCTCGAGGCAGCCGTGACGCTGCGCGCCGACGATGACGCCGCCAAGGCCGCGCTCGACGACGTGCAGAGCATGAACCTGCCGGAGCTGCTGATCGTATCGCAGGCGCTCATCGGCGGCGACGTGCCGGCCGACGCCGTCACCGGCACCGGCACGAACTTCCCCGGTCTGCACATCTCCGTGCGCAACGCGCCCGGCGTCAAGTGCCCGCGCTGCTGGATGCACTCCGAGCAGGCCGACCCCGAGACCGGTCTGTGCCCGCGCTGCGCTGCGGTCGTGGCCGCGCAGCAGGCGGAGTAATCACCCGATCCCAAAATCCTGATCCGAAAGCGAGGAACCGCTATGTGGTATGCCATCGTAGCCATCCTGATCCTCATCGCTGACCAAGGGCTCAAATACTGGGTCACCGTCAACATCGCGCTCGACACCGGGCACGTCACGCTCATTCCGGGCGTGCTGGAGCTGACGAACATCCACAACAACGGCGCTGCGTTCAGCATGCTCGAGCACGCGCCGCACTGGATCTTCATCATCTTCACGCTCGTGTTCGCCGCCATCGCGGTGTTCTGCCTGCGGCGCAACGTCGTGCACGGCAAGGTCGGCCGCTGGTCGGTCGTGCTGGTGCTCGCCGGTGCGGTCGGCAACTGCATCGACCGCATCCTCAGCGGCTACGTCGTGGACATGTTCAATTTCCTCTTCGTGCGCTTTGCCGTGTTCAATCTGGCGGACGTGTTCATCGTCGTGGCCGGCATCACGCTGTGCCTGCACGTGATCTTCTACCGCGGGGATGACGGTGCGGATGACGCCGCGCCGAAAACCGCGCACAGGCAGCGCACCGGGGCAGCGCCTGATGCGCCCAAGGCACGCAGGCTGCACCTGCCCGCAAAGCGCAAGCCCGACGCCGCGCCCAAAGCAAGCGCAAAGCCCGCGCCGAACGCCGCACCCGAGGCTGCCGCGCCGGAGACCGCTCCGGCGAAGGATGATCTCTTCGCCGCGTGGGATCGCGCGCCCGTTGCCGCGCAGCCGGTGACGCCTGCCGCACCCGAGGCGGCAGCCCCGGCTCCCAAAGCAGCAGTCCCCGCGCAGCCCAGACCGGCAGCGCCCGCCCCGAAACCGGCGGCGCAGCCTGCGACCGAGGCGGCGGATCCGCTGCTGGCCTATCTCAACAGCACACCCGCTGCGCCCGCC
>ENA-OQQU01000671-OQQU01000671.1-human-gut-metagenome-genome-assembly--contig:-NODE-671-length-21521-cov-4.441675_pt1 | contig 21521 bp, 28 predicted proteins | sample MGYA00243233_ERZ505096 | MGnify/ENA primary metagenome ERZ505096 (study PRJEB26097, sample SAMN02712159) | human gut metagenome | biome: Gut microbiome | host: Homo sapiens | place: Denmark: Copenhagen... | reverse complement strand
TACCAACAATTCATGAGCTATGAGCGAAATTGAAATAAAACAACTTCAAGAAAAGATCAACGCAGGCATTCTCCTAGCACGTAAACGCCTGATCGAGAAGACGAAGAAGGAGAACGGCGAACTGGTCGTCGTCCGTGACGGCAAGGTCGTCTGCATCAAGGCTCAGGAGCTGGAATAGCTCTCCCGTCCGCAGGAATTCCGTCCTCGGCTCCCGCAGAGTCGGGGCTTTTTCATAGACGGAAGTTCGTCGCAGGAGATCGCCGGACGAACAGATTTCCAACCGGAAACCGTCCCCCCCCCGTTCAGCGGCCCCATGAACCGCGCGAACTGCAACCTGCAACGGCGGTTCGCCATAGCTCCCCTCCGCAGGCTGCGACACGCCGATCGAATCGCCCGAAACCACCCCTCACCCCGCTAAAAGAGCGAAGAGCCGTTGCAATTCCGGACGAAAAACCGTAACTTTCGCATAAAATACAACCGTCCCATGCAAGTCAAGATCGAAGAGAGCTGGCGTTCGCAGTTGCAGGAAGAGTTCGACAAACCCTATTTCGCGCGGCTGGCGGCGTTCGTGCGCGAGGAGTACCGCACGCAGCGCGTCTGTCCCGTCAACGGCGATCTCTTCCGCGTCTTCAACCTCTGCCCGTTCGACCGCGTGCGGGTCGTCATTCTGGGACAGGATCCCTACCCCGACCCGCGCTTCTACTACGGAATCTGTTTCTCGGTGCCCGACGGCGTGCCGATTCCCGGCTCGCTGCAAAATATCTTCCGCGAAGTACACGACGACACAGGGCGCCCCGTCCCCGCATCGGGACGGCTGGAACGTTGGGTCGCACAAGGCGTCCTGTCGATGAACACGATCTTCACCACACGCGCTTTCCGGAGCGGATCGCATCGCGGCCGCGGATGGGAGGAGTTCTCCGACGCCGTGATCCGCCGCCTCAACGAGCGGCGCGACCACCTGGTTTTCCTGCTTTGGGGCGCAGCCGCGCAGCAGAAGGCGGCGCTGATCGATCCCGAACGCCATCTCGTGCTCACGGCGGCGCACCCCTCGCCCCGGTCGGCCGACCGGGGGTTCTTCGGCTGCCGCCATTTCAGCCGCGCCAACGCCTACCTGCGCGCGCACGGCATCCCCGAAATCGAATGGTGATACGATGAAACCCACGAAGAAAAAAACGGTCGCCTGCCCCGCCGCACTCCGGCTCGAAGCCATGCTCCCAGTCGACGCCGGCATCCTGTCGCAACAGGCGGACGACTGGACGGACCGAAGCGTGGAACGCGGTACGGTCGGCCCCCTCGCCGCCGAGCACGCTCTCTGGCACAACTGCCTCTTCCGCAACGTGACCTTCACCGACTGCCGGCTGCACGGCGCACAATTGAGCGACATCCGTTTCGAAGGGTGCGATCTCTCGAACCTCGCGCTGGACGGTGCGGCGCTCAACCGCGTGGAGTTCGTCGGCTGCAAACTGCTGGGCGCCGCCCTGCCCGACGCCACGCTCAACCACGTACGGCTGGAACGTTGCAACGGCCGCTACCTCAACCTGTCGGGCAGCCGCCTGCGGCAGGTACGCTTCACGGAGTGCGACCTGACGGAAGCGGCGCTGAACGACTGCCGCCTCGACGGCGTCGCCTTCGAGGGCTGCACGCTGCGCAGCACCGAGTTTTCGCATACGCCGCTGCGCGGCATCGACCTCAGGCAGTCGCAGCTCGGCGACCTGCGGCTGACCGTCGACGACCTGCGGGGCGCTATCGTCGCCCCGAGCCAGGCCCTCGACCTGCTGCCGCTGCTGGGCGTCGTCGTCCGCACCCAAACCGCCGAAGAGACCGAATAACCATGGAGATCCGCGAAATTACCGGCGACAAACGCCGTTACCTGCCGCTGCTGCTCGTCGGCGACGAACAGGAGGAGATGGTGATGCGCTACCTGCCGCACGGAAGCCTCTTCGTCTGTTTCGATCCCGACCCGTGCGCCGTCGCGGTCGTCGCCGACGAGGGCGACGGCTGCTGCGAACTGAAAAACCTCGCCGTCGAACCCTGCCGCCAGCGGCAGGGCCACGGCCGGCGAATGGTCGCATTCGTCGTCCGCCGCTATGCTGAGCAAGGCTACCGCACGCTGCGGGTCGGCACGGGCGAAACGCCCTCGACGCTCAGCTTCTATGCGCAGTGCGGCTTCCGCCCCGCAGGCCGCATCCCCGACTTTTTTACCCGCAATTACGACCACCCGATCGTCGAGGAGGGCGTCCTGCTGCGCGACATGATCCTGCTCGAACAACCGCTCGGCACCGAATAGAGTTCCACAACCCCGAATCGGCATGAAAAAGACCGGAACCCGAAGTTCCGGTCTCATGACTGCGCGTCGTGCACGCCCTACATGAGCGTGAGGTTGCGCTTGCGTTGCGCGAAATTACGCGACAGCACGGGTGCGAAGGGAGAATCGTAGCTGCGTGCGCCGACGGGACATCCCTTGACGCAAGCACAGCAGCGGATACACTTCGCCGCATCGGTACGAAGCTCGTCGCCGGCGACGATGGCTCCCGTCGGGCAGAGTTTCACACAGCGGCCGCAGTGCGTGCACCTGTCGGCCGAGGTCTCGACCGCCACCCGTTGCGGATGCCGCTTCTGACTGCGGCGGTAACCGAGTACGAACCGCACGAACCGCCACATCGAGAGCATCCCGTTGCGCACGGTCGGCAACCTCTTCACATCGATCGCCCGCACCCCGCCGGCGGCGAGTTTCGCCGCCACGACGCGCCCGAAGGCCTCGGCCTCGGCACAGTCGTCCCCGTCGGGCCGCCCCGCAGCGATCGGCCAACGCGCCGTGGAGTAGGAGTGCTCGCCGACGAACGCGGCCGCAGCCACGGGCACGAATCCCCGTGCCGCCACGAAATCGGCCAGCTCGCACGCGGCATGTTCGTAGGCGCGATTGCCGTAGAGCACGACCACCACGGCCGGCGTACCGTCGCCCCGCACGGCATCCAACCGCCGCAAGGCGAGCGGAGCCGCATGCCCGCCGTAGACGGGTACGGCGAAGACGGCCGCGTCCCCGCGCTCCGCCGCAACGGAGACCGCATCGTGCGTCGCGTCGCAAACGATCGTCTGCGCGCAGTTCAATCCCCTGCCGACGGCCTCCGCCACGCGGCGCGAAGTCCCCGTCGGGGAGAAGTAACAGATCCAACTCTTCGCGGGTTTCATCGGGCCGCCTCCTTTCCTCCGGTCAGCACCACCGTCACCGACATCGGGCCGTGCGCACCGATCACGAGCGCCTGTTCGATGTCGGCCGTCTTCGACGGGCCGGACATGAAACAGCCGAAGCCGAAATCGCGGTCGAAGCGCGGGTCTTCGACGGCATCCTGCATCGTGGCGACCACCGCGTCGCGCGGAAGCAGGATCACCAGCGACTCCACGGCGAAGTAGAGCGCCTTGTGCCGCGCCCGCTGCGGCAGCCATACGGCGCCGTTCTCGGCCACGCCCAGCACTCCGCCGACCACGGCCGCGTCAATCCCGTCCAGTTCGCGCGCATCTTCCATGGCATCCGCATCGAACGCCGAGGGAATCTCCTCCACGGCCGACACCGCCCGCCGGCCCTCCAATCCGAGCGACCGCAGCAACTCTCCGGCCGGAACACCTTCCGCCCACTCCGCCACGCGGCCGCCCGCCGCCTCCACCGACTGCCGGAACGCCGTCAGCGGATCATCGAACCTTTCGCGCCCGAAATCCAGTGCAGGCATCGGGTGCTCGGGCATCCCGCTGTGCGCCAGACGTGTCAGGATAGCTTCCTTCGTATTCATCGTTTCTCCTTTTTTTCCGTTGCGATTTTTCCCTCTTTCCACAGTTCGTTGAAACTCCGGCGGGCGAAATGCGGCATCTCGCGGCCGGCGCACCACGGGTTGAAGCGGTTGTTATAGACGAAGCGCGGCACCCACGGAATCAGCTTCAAACCCGTGTAGAACAAGGTTTTGTGCCGCATCACCACGTCCATTCCCTCGACCGTCAGTTTCTTGCGGGTATCGGCCACGCCGTCGGCATCCATCTCCTGCCGCCACGCGTAGATCTGTTCGCCCAGGTCGATCCGCGCCGGACAGACGTTCGAGCAGGAGTAGCACAGCGAACAGCCCGACACGTTGCCCGCATAGCGTTCGGGCGAGCGCAGCATCCCCAAGTTGATTCCCAGCGGGCCGGGGATGAAATACGAGTAGGAATAACCGCCCGACCGCCGGTAGACGGGACAGGTATTCATGCAGGCGCCGCAACGCAAACATTTGAGCATGTTGCGGTGCGCCTCGTTGCGCAGCGATTCGGTGCGGCCGTTGTCGACGATGACCACATGGATCTGCTTGCCCGGCTCCGGACGTCGGTACAGCGACGTATAGGCCGTCACGGGCTGCCCCGTGGCCGAACGCGCCAGCAGACGGGTGAAGACCGCCAGCGAACGGTAGTCGGGGACGACCTTCTCCAACCCCATGATCGCGATATGCAGATCGGGAAACGACGTCCCCAGATCGGCGTTGCCCTCGTTGGTGCAGACTGCGAAGGCCCCCTCCGAGGCCACGGCGAAATTGACGCCTGTCATGGCGACGTCGGCCGTGAGGAACTTGCCGCGCAAATGTTTGCGCGCCTCGTGCGTCAGGTAGGTAGGATCGCTGTCGCCCCGCGCCGTGCCGAGTTCCCGTTCGAAGAGTTCGCCCACCTCCTCGCGCCGCACATGGATCGCCGGCAGCACGATATGGCTGGGCGGACGGTGCATCAGCTGCATGATCCGCTCGCCCAGGTCGCTCTCCACGGCATCGATCCCCTGTCCGGCCAAGAAAGGCGCGAGGCCGCACTCCTCGGAGAGCATCGACTTGCTCTTGATGAGCGTCCGCCCGCCGTGCCGGCGCAGGATGTCGAGCACGATCCGGTTCATCTCGCGGGCGTCGGAAGCCCAGTGGACGACCATTCCGTTGGCCGTCGCATTGCGTTCGAACTCTTCGAGATAGCGTCCCAGATGCGACAGCGTGTGCAGCTTGATCTCGGAAGCCGCCTGCCGCAGCGCCTCCCATTCGGGAACGGCGTGCGCCATGCGGTCGCGCTTCTCGCGCACGTGGTAGAGCGCGCGGTCGTGCCATGCGGCACGCTCCCTGTCGGCGAGGAATTTCGCCGCGGCCTTCGCATGTGTACTCATTGTCGTGCAGTCAGGATTTCAACGATATGCAGGGTCTTTATCGGCAGCCGTTCGCGGTCGATGACGCCCTGCATGTGCATCAGACACGAACTGTCTGCCCCCGTGATATATTCGGCGCCCGTAGACATGTGGTCGCGGACCTTGTCGCGCCCCATGCAGACCGAGACCTCCTTCTCCTCCACGGCGAACATGCCGCCGAAACCGCAGCACTCGTCCACGCGCGCAGGCTCGAAAACCTCGACCCCTTCGACCAGCGCCAGCAGGTCGCGCAGCTTGGAACGATAGGGAATGTTCAGCTCGCTGGGCGTACTCAGCCCCATCAGCCGCACGCCGTGACACGAGTTATGGATACTCACCTTGTGGTGGAACGAGGCGTCGAGCCGTTCGGGACGCACCACGTCGTGCACGAACTCGCAGATTTCGTAGATGCGCGACGCCAGACACGGCCTGCCGTCGGCGTGCGGCACCAGGCGGGGATACCCTTCGCGCACGAAACTCACGCAGCTGGCCGACGGCCCCACCACATAGTCGTACCCCGCGAAGAGCTCCTCCATGCGTTCGGCCAACGGTTGCGCGTCGCGTTCGTAACCCGCATTGGCCATCGGCTGCCCGCAGCAGGTCTGTTCGAGCGGATAGTCGACGTCGAGCCCCAGCGACCGCAACAGCCGGTAGGAGGCCTCGCCCACCTGCGGATAGAGGGCGTTGATGTAACAAGGTATGAATAGCGCTATCTTCATCGTATTTCCCGATAAAAAGTCCGTTTCGGTATCCGTTTCCGCCTCAGCGCCATTCGGCGACCTCGTCCGGCGACTTGCGTTTCTTCTGCGTCGGAGCGTCGGCCGGATAGCCGACCGGGATCAGCACGACGGGTCGCAGCGTCGCGGGCAGCTCCAACGCCTCGCGGCAGAGCGGCACGTCGAAATTGCAGACCCAGCAACTCCCCAATCCCTGCTCGGCTGCTGCCAGACAGATGTGTTCGGCGGCGATCGCCGCATCGATGTCGGCATGGTCGTGTCCGTCGCTTTTACGCTTCCACGACACCGACTCGTCGACGCACACCGCGATGCAGAGCGGCGCTTCGGCGAACCACTCGCGGTGATAACAGCGCCGCAGGGCCTCCCTGCACGCATCGCTCGCCACGACGAAGAATCGCCACGGCTGGAAATTGACCGCCGAAGGCGCCAGCCGCGCACACTCCAACAAATACTCCACCTTCTCCCGTTCGACGGCCTGCGGCCGGTAACTCCGCACCGAATAACGCGCCTTGACCAAATCCAGAAAATTCATATCGTTCATTTTTTTATCGTCTCCTGCACTTTTCATTCCACGACCGGCAGAGGACGCCGGCGGGCAATCGGTCTAACGAAGATACGAATAAGCACGGGCAAAAGCAAACTCGTTTGCATTTTGCCGAGCGGGAGTATCTAAGGCACAGCCAAAGATACGGAAAGTCGACCGCAGAAGCAAACGTCAGTTTGATTACACCGAGACGGAGTATCTTCGGCGAAGCCAAAGATACGAAATATTTCACGGAATTATCCGGAATGCACGATATTTCATAAATTAAAAATCGAATCCGATACGCTCCTTCCGGCCGCACGGCGCGGGCGAGGGAACTGGCACAATCGCAAATAAGTTTGCTTTTGCTATCTTTGCAGACGGAATGTCTGACTGCGGCCGTCCTGCCGAGCCTAGACAGAACCGACCCCGTCCGAACGCTGCCGGGGCAAGAAAACGAAGAGTGAACATGAACAGACTCGAAATTATGAAAAGACGAATTTTACTTTTGGTGCTGGCCGCGGTCTTCGTGCTGCCGGCCGTGGCACGGACTCCGCTGCAACAGCGGCTCGAAAAACTGGAACGGGCCGTCGAGGTGACGCCGCTAGAATCGACCCGCTTCGACGAGAAGTACGAACTGGTCCTGCGCCAGCCGCTCGACTGGCAGGCCCCCGAAAAGGGCTCTTTCACGCACCGCATCGTCGTCTCGCACGCCGGCTTCGACAGGCCGACGATCCTCGTCACCGAAGGTTACGGCGCGAAATACGCCTACCGTCCGGATTACCGTGAAGAGCTGTCGCAGCTGCTCGACGCCAACATCGTCTTCGTCGAGCACCGCTATTTCCTCGGCTCGACGCCCGACCCGCGCGACTGGCACTACCTCACGGCCGAAGCTTCGGCCTGCGACCTGCACGACGTGCGGCAGCTGCTGGGCGCGATCTACCCGGGCAAGTGGATCGCCACGGGAATCAGCAAGGGCGGCACGACGACGATGCTCTACGCGACCTTCTTCCCCGGCGACGTCGACGGCTACGTCCCCTATGTGGGCCCGGTCAACCGCTCGCGCGAGGACGGACGGCACGAGAAGTTCCTGCGCCGCGTGGGAACGGCCGACGAACGCGCCGCCGTCGAGCGTTTCCAGACGGAGGTGCTGCGCCGCCGCGACCGGCTGATGCCCCGTTTCGAAGCCTACTGCCGCGAAAAGGGATACGAGTTCCGCGCGCCGCTGACGGAAATCTACGACCTCTGCGCATTGGAGTACGCCTTCTCCTTCTGGCAGTGGGGCTCGAACTCCTACGAGATTCCCGCTACGTCGGCTACGGACGACGAACTGTTCGATTACTTCATCGGAGCGGTCGACCCCGAATACTTCGTGCGTGAAACGCCGACGACCTCGTTTTTCGTGCAGGCGGCCCGCGAACTGGGTTACTACGGCTACGACACGCGCCCCCTGCGCAAATACCTCAGTATCCGCAACAGCAAAGATTACCTGCGGCGGATCTTCCTGCCCGACGAGCTGCGCGACCTCGATTTCGACCGGACGCTCTACCGGCGGATGCACCGCTACCTCAAACGCGAAGACCCGAACATGGTGATGATCTACGGCGCCAACGACCCGTGGACGGCATCGGGCGCGGCATGGGCCGTGACGCCCCGCAAGCGCAACATGAAGCTCTTCGTGCAGCCCGGCGGATCACACCGCACGCGCATCGCCACCCTGCCCGAGCCGATGCGCGAAGAGGCGATCGCCGCCATTCGCGGATGGTTGGAATAGACGGAGCACGCTCCGCCCGAACGGAAGCCCGAACTCAGGCTTCCGTTTTTCTGTGCCGTTTGGGAAAGAGCCGCCGGAAGCGAAGCAAGAAAGAGGCGAACCGCCCGCCGGCGACGATGAGCGTCACGGCCACCAGTATCAGCGCGATGCCGAGTCCCAGCCGCGCCGTAAGTTCTTCGTGGAAAATCACCACGCCGAAGAAGACCGCCGTGACGGGTTCGAGCGCACCGAGGATGGCCGTCGGCGTGGAGCCGATGTAGTGGATGGCCTGCGTGGTGCAGAGCAGCGAAACGGCCGTCGGCAGCGCCGCCAGCGCCAGCACGTTGCCCCACAGATACCACGACGGGACGGCTTGCAGGCCCGTGAGGAAATCGAGCCGCACGACGTAGATCGCAAGGCCGAACAGCAGGGCGTAGAAGGTGAGCTTGACCGTCGGCAAGGCCGCCAGCGCGGAGCGGTTGACGCCCACGATATAGACGGCGTAGGAAAGCGACGAGAGCAGCACGAGCGTCACGCCCGTGAGGCTGAGCGTCTGGCCGTCTCCCTCGTAGAGCAGCCCGATGCCTAAAACGGCCAGTGCGATGCAGAAGATCGTCAGCGGCGTGATGCGTTCGCGGAAGCCCAGGGCCATGATGAGCGCCACGAGGATCGGATAGACGAACAGAATCGTCGAAGCGATACCGGCGTCCATGTAGTTATAGCTCATGTAGAGAAAGAGCGACGAGGCGGAAAAGAGCAGACCCATGGCCACGAGCGGCAGCATCTCACAGCGGCGCAGGCTGAAATCCTGCCCCCGCAGACGGATCATCGCCGCCAGAATCGGCAATGCGAAGGCGTAGCGGTAGAACAACACCGAGTCGGGCGTCATTCCCGCATGATAGAGCGGCAGGGTGAAGAGCGGGTTCATCCCGTAAGTCGCGGCCGCCACCGCACCGCAGACGAGACCTTTGGTTCTGACATTCATGGTCGTATCGATTTCGGCCGCCCCTTCGGAAGCGGCCTTTTCCGGCAGGCAAAGATACGCAACATGCGCCGAGAAAAAATCGGATTGCACAAAAAAGTTGCGAAGCGCCGGTTCGCACCCCGCGTCCGGACTGCAAAAAAGAGGCCGCAGCGGAAGACGCCCCGCTATTTCGACTTCACCCGTGCCCGGATCCGGCTCAAACTCACCGGCGTAATCCCCAGATAGGAGGCGAGCGTCTCCAACGGTACCCGCCGCAACAGTTCGGGGCGTTCCCTCAGCAGCGTCTCGTAGCGCCGGGCAGCCGGAAGGAAAAGCATCGGAATCAATTTCTGCTCCGTACGCAGGAACTCCGATTCGGCGAACCGCCGCGCCCAGTTGGCGATGTGGATGTCCTCGGCGAGAAATCGCTCCAAATCGCTGCGTTTCAACACATACAACAGGGAATCCTCCATGAGTTCGACCGTTTCGTAGCCCGGTTCGTTGTCGACGTAGCTTTTCAGGGAGACGAGCGCCGATCCCTCGGCCCCGATCCAGAAGGTGACCTTTTTCCCGTCGGCGGAAATACAGGCGCGTGCGATCCCCCGGCCGATGAAGAAGAGGTTCGGTTCCACACGCCCCGCTTCCAGCTCGCAGTATCCCCTGGGGCGGGACAGGCTCGACATGCAGGCCGCCAGCCTGACGGCGGAACTCTCCGGCATCCGATAGATCCGGTCGATGATTTCACGTATATCCATGACGATGCGTCCGCAAGCGTTTTCCCTGCAAAGGTAGTCAAAGTCGCCGGCACACGCGCACTTTTCCGATTTTCTTATCAAATTTGATTTTAGCACACAGTAATATATAATAAGTTTCGTAATATGTTGTAATACAACGATATGAATAACAAGGAAACAAGTTTTGTATTACGATATATCATTTTATTGTCCCCGAATTTGTCACGGCATTAAAAAAGTTCTATATTTGCAGAAAAACTTTGTATTATGCGTGCATTTCGTTATATGGCGGTATACAATCGCCGCGGCCAGTTGGACAAACAAGGATTCGGGACGGTCTCGATTTGCGTATCGGATTACTACGCCCGCCGCTATGTAAATACGGGTGTCAAGCTGCTACCGTCGCAATGGGATTCCCGCCGCCGCATTGTTCGGCCAGGCGTCGCGGGTTCACGCGAAAAAAATGAATATCTTCGTAATATGGTTGCGGACATGGAGGCGCGGGAGTGGTCGTTGCGCCAATCGGGTATTGCTCCGACGCTCGAAACCGTCATCCGCCAAACGACGGCCAAACGCTCGTACCTCGTAACGGAGTTCGTCCGGACGGACTACATCAACAGCCGCGCGATCAAGCGCAACACGGTACGCAATTACATTACGCTGTGCAAACACCTCGACGCATACAAAAAAGGGCTTCACTTCGGGGGCATCGATTACAAATTCGTAACCGACTTTGCAACGTACCTGCGAAATTGCATATCGGTAAATTCCGCCCGTCAGATGCTAAGCACGTTACGCGCAGTTGTCCGCGAGGCGATCCGGCGCGATCTTATGGATTCGAACCCCTTCGAACGAATCCAGTTACAGAGCCAGCGCGTCGAACACGAATCGCTGACCGTCGACGAGGTTTCCGCAATCGAACGGGCGGGCGGTTTGTCTGAGACGGGCGGTATCGTGCGGGACATGTTCCTGCTATCGGTTTATACGGGTCTGCGAATTTCGGATGTCCTTGCCCTCACGCCGCACGACGTCCGAATCATCGACGGCGAGCGCTGGTTATACCGCAAGACGATCAAGACGGGAGCCGTCGTCGAGATTCCGTTATCGCGCATCTTCGGCGGCAAAGGCGATCGAATTCTGTTAAAATACGGCATCGGAAAAGGTATCGACGACCGATATTTCAAACTCAGCCCGAACGTGACGAACAGCATACGCGAGTTCTGCACCGCCGCCGGCATAACGAAGCGCGTTACGTTCCACACGGCACGGCGCACGTCGGCAACCCTGTTGCAGAGCATGGGCATTGCGACGAACGTCGTGCAGAAGATATTGGGACATTCGAACATATCGACGACGCAAATCTACGCACAGACGACACACGACCAAATCGCCACGGCCGTAAAAACGGCATTTGCGCAGTAGGTCGGACACGGCGTTGTCGTTGGGGGAATCCTGCGGGATTCCCTTTTTTCGTCGTTGTACACGGCCGCTTCGGATCGAGCGACCACGCGACGGCCGGAACCGGCTCGCGCCAGCTGGGGCGAGGCCGTTCCGTGCGGGGTTCGTTTGCGACACCGAGAAACAAAAAGAAACAAGTTTTGTATAAAAATTATCCTTAAAAACGTATCTTTGTAGCGCAAACCAAACCGAATACCGACCATGCCGAGAAAGACGCCGGACGGACATCGTATTAATACCTCGTTGGGGATCGTCAGCGTTACGCACTTTCTAAACAAGAAGGTGAAACGCTGGCAAGATGCGGGGATGTACCCGATCTACTACAATATCAACCGAAAAGGGGTACCCTACGCGCACGTAAGCATGTATAGAGAACCGTTGCGCCCCGAAGAGTTAAAAACGGCAGCGGTGCGGGAGTTCATCGAAACAGAGACGCGCAACGTTCTTGCGATCGTGCATCGATACGGCGAAGATAAGGCGACGGGCAATACCGAACGGATGTTTAAAATCTGGTCGATCGACGATAACGTCAATTATTTGTCGTGGTTGGAATCGCAGGAGGCGGATGCCACGGAAACAGAACCTCCGCACGAAGGGTGGGAGACGCAGCGCACCGGTTCGCCCCCCGATTCCGAGATGATAAACGCCTATTTGTCGCACTATCAAAGTTCGGCGGAAAAAGACCTGTTCGAAGAGATTAAAAACGTCGTTTCGGGGTATGCGTCGGCAGCTATAAATAAGCGCTTCGGAGTTTCTCTATCGTGGGCTGTCGACTTTTCGAACGTAGATTCCGACGATGCAGTTTGCGCGGGCGCCTTCCAAATATTGAAAAAAGCGGGAACGACGCAAGAAAAACGCCTGTTCGCCTTGTGGCAGATTCTCCGCGATATAAACGGGCGATTGCCGAAAAATCGCGCATGCTATCCGTTAACCCGTATCGAAGCCCAGCAAATGACCGTCGAAGGGATGATGCGCGAATTGCGCAAAATCCGGCCTTCGATCTTGTCGGGACTGTGGGATTTGCTCGGCGACATCACGCGAGAAACGGTAGAAAAACGGTTGCTTCCGTTGCTTCGCAATGTGACAAACGGATAAAAAAATAAAAATTTTCGGGTAAACTTCCGCCCCGTTCCATAGCGGGAAACATACTTCGTAACAATCGAAACGGCAGCGTATTATATACGTTGCCGTTTCTCTTTGCGCACTGTATGAGACAAGAAATACAAGTTACGAATACATTTCGCCACTTGCAAAAGTGGAATTTTCTGTATTATATTTGCAGTTGAAAGTTACGAAGTGTATTTATAACTTTCAACGATTAAAAAAATTTCAAATATGGAAACACGAGAACTCAGGGGTACGACCTTTATCGCCATACCGGAGGAACGGTTGCGGCGTATCGAATCGGGACTTGCGACGATCGAGCGATACGTGTCGAAGGAAAAAGCGTATCTGACGCTTCAAGAGGCGATAACGCGCACGGGGCTTTCCCGTTCGACGTTTTACCGGCTGTTCAATCAAGGCAAGCTGACGCCGCACGGCGGCGGCTCGGGCCGCAACGTTCGAATCAACGTCGAGGAGCTGGACGAATTGATGAGCAGTAAAAAGGGGGCCTCCACGGAGAAATAAGATGCTGGAATCGAAATCGAACCATATCTACGCCTACGGCACTATCGGAAGCGACTACACGGGCGCAGCCTTCGCCGAAGCGCTGCGCGCCGCCGCACGCTGCGGCGATCCGGTCGTGCATCTTCACACCGGCGGCGGATCGGTCACGGACGGCGTGCTAATGATAACGGCGATGCAGCAGGCGGGACGCCCTACGACGGTAGTCGTCGAGGGCTTGGCCGCCTCTATGGGTGCCGTATTCATGCTTTCGGCAACGCACATACGCATCGCGCGCAATGCTTTGATCATGGTACATGCGGCCTCGATCGACGGAGGCGGCAACCGTCGGGCGTTGGAGCAGCAGATCGAGACGCTGCACAAGGTGGACGACGTATTGCGCGCACAGTTCTACCGGCGGGGAATATCGCGCGCCACCGTCGACGGGTGGTTCGACGGTGCGGATCACTGGTTCACGGCCGACGAGGCGATAAAATGGGGCATCGCCGACGAACTTACGGATGCCGTCGCGACGGTTGCCGTCGCACGGGACGTCCGTCCGACGGCCGTTTCGAAGATCACCGCCGCGCTGACGTACCGCGTGCCCTTCTCTGTTTCCTCGGCGGCGGGCAGCACGCGCAAGCGCTACGACGACTATACGCGCGACGAGCTGCTGGACATGAGCGAACGCGACCCGAAACGGTTCCGCGCGCTGCTCAACGAGAAGTACGACGGCGGAGCTGCCAGCGCGGACACGGCACCATGCCGCAAGCGCTACGACGACTATACGCGCGACGAGCTGCTGGACATGAGCGAACGCGACCCGAAGCGGTTCCGCGAGCTGCTCAACGAGAAATACGACCAATAAAAAGCAACGGAAAATGAACGTCCGAGAGGTCATTTATGAGATCAGCGGAAAAGACCGCCTGACCCCGACGCTGGAAAAAATCGGCGTGCGGGGAGAAGCTACGAATAAGATTCTAACATCGTTAAACCGCGATACGTTTTCGTTGAAAAACAATATCCGTATGGCTGCGAGTGAAATACCTGGCCTTTCGCGCGGGTTGACCATGTTACGCAACCCCGCGATTGTCGCCGGCACAGCTATCGCCGGCACGGCGGTATTGTTGAGACAAGCCACGGATCAAGCGGCGCGCTTCAACCACGAATTCCGCAACCTTGCGAACTTGAATCTGAGCAAGACCCGCTCCGAGCTGCAACAGTTGCGCGAGCAAGTCGTATCGACGGCCTACGCCGGCGGCTTCGACCTCTCGAAAACGAACTCGGCATTTTACGACGTGCAGTCCGTCACGGGATTGTCGGGCGCTGCGGCTGCACCTATGGTGCGGAAAGGTATGGAGTTCGCGCGACTGCTGGGCGCCGATCCTAACACATGGGTGCAGGGGTTGGCGCTCGCGCAGGCCAACTTCGGATTCTCGAACCGCGCGATCGACGATTTCCAATCCAAAGCCTACGCGACGCTCAAAGCCGGCAACATCACCTTCGACCAGATCGCGCAGCTTATCCCCCGCTTCGCGGGTGCTGCGGCATCTTCGGGGCAGGGTTACGAAGAGGCGCTGAAAATGTTTACGCTCTTCACCATGCGTTCGTCGTCGCGCGACGAGGCCGCGACGATGACGCAGGCGTTGTTCCGCGATCTGACGAATGCCGGAGTAATCAAGGGGTTCACGGCCGCCGGCGTGAAGATGTTCGACAAGAACGGCAATATACGGCCCGTGTCGACGCTGCTCGAAGAGCTGAGCGACCGTTTCGCAAAGGTTCGCGCATTGTCGGGCGACGCGGGCGTGGTCAAGCTCCGCAACCAGTTCGCGGGGTCGGAGGGGATCAACGCCTTGTTGAACACTGCCGCCGACCGCGCCGCGACATTCAAGGATCAACTGCGCAACTTCGCCGATTCGGAACTCGAACTGGGGCGCGCACGCGAGATCGCAAAAGACGACGCCGTGCTGCTTTCGGAGGAGCTGCGCAATAAACTCAATATTGCCGTTACGCAGTTGGGCGACGCATTGGTGCCGCTGAAATTGCGCTTGACCGAAACGGCGATCGGGGTCGTGAATTTCATGAACTCGATAGGAGGGAATAAACCGGCGATCGCCGCAGCCTACGACAACACGATATATTCGGGATATTCGGAGCGTTACAACGGTTTCCAAAACCTCACGGATGCGCAACGCGAATCTTTGCGCGCCGAGCTGCTGGCGGATCGGGAACGCTATTCGCAAACGAACCGCGCCGTGCAGATGTTGGCAGAATCGAAAGGGTTGAAAGCGATGATGTTCGCTCTCACGGGATTCGCGGCCCCCGGATTGATCGCATCGGCCAACGATGCCGCCTTCGGCAAGTCGGGAGCACTGGCGGCCGTAAACCGCATATACGGCGAAGTGTTCGGCGACGCGGGCGCCGCAACGCCCCTACTGGGCGGAGGCAAGACGGGCAGCACGGCCACCGACGCCGCGGCAATGCAGGCGGCACTCGCCGCCGCGGGTGGCGGGAGGCAGCAGAAAGTCGTCACCGTTACGATCGGCTCGCTCGTGGGCAATCAGTCGTTCAACACCTCGGTGCGTGAATCGCGCGACGACATCACCGCAGTAGTCGAGGAGGCGTTGTTGCGCGCGATCAACGGCGCCGAACAAATCGCAATAGGATAACCCGAAAACCAGTCGAATATGGAACAGATCAACAAAGTAAACTACACGGGCGAAGGCGTGGAGGTGTGCTATACGCTCACGGAAAAAGGCTACGCGGAGGAGATTACGGAGTACATCAAAGACGAGCCGCACGGGGACTTCCTCGCAGCACTGCGCGCGCTGGGTGCGCATTTCGCGGTTCTGTCGGAGCTGCGGGGCATCCCTGCGGACTACATAAATGGCCTTTCGGCATGGGATGAGGAGAAGGTCAGACAGAGCGCCGCGGGGCGCGTGAGCGTTACGACGGTTCGCATCAAGGAGGACGGCACGGCGGGGCGCTGCGTCGTCCTTACGGGACGCCGGACGCTGGCGGGCGGCGGTGAACTGTCGTATAGGCTGCCGAAACTTACACCGGCGTCGCCGTATGCCTACTTGCATCAGTTTACGCAGGACATCGAAGCGCTGCTGTCGGAGACGCGGGCCTACCTCTTCGACGGGAAACGCGCGGCCGTGCAGGGCGACCTGTTCGCGCCGGCCGAAGCCGCGGCCGACGACGCGACGGAGGGCCGGAGCACGAAAAATGCGAAAAAATAACGCCCTACGTGTACAACTTTCGAAAAAATGATTACATTTGTCACGTTCAAAGATTACACAAAGCGGATGAAAGCCGCCGCGTCGCGGCTGTTTTCGTCTGAATATACGACCCTTAGCGGTTCCGTACCCCCGTGCGGCACGTGTAATGCGTCCGCAATGCTTTGTGTAGCTTTGAACAGCGGGAAAGGCGGAGCCGCTTTTTTACTTCCGCCGCAACTGTTCAAAATACACAAAATGTTACGTTCACCACGGGCGACGACTGTCGCCCCGTCCCCTATGCCGGGACACCTGGACGCTGCGCGTTCTGCGGGCGTCGCCTATCAACTTCGTTACGGCTCTTACATCATCGACGAGTTCGCGACCTCGGCGGCTGCCGTGTGCTATGCGGACTATCTCCCTGCGGGCATCTACGAGGTGCGGCGGGTGCAGTGCGACGGCGAGTTCCGCATCTTCGACCCTACGACGGACTACTGGCGTCGCTTCTACAACAAGGCAATACCCACGTGGGACGCGGAGCGGCTTATACAGACGTCCGCGTCGCACGCGGGCGCTGACAACGAGTTTTTCAACCCAACGACAACCGGCCATGACACGCACGAATAATCGAGTAAAAACGGCGTCGGAGCTTACGGCGCTGGCAGGGCTGTCGTGCGGCGCTTCCGTGGTGCTGTCGTTCGACGGCGTGGACTGGGAAGCGCTTCGCGGCAATACGTCGTACCCCTTCGAGACGCTGTGCTGTCAGGGGCGGCGGGGTTATACGTCCGTCGAGCTGTACAAGCTTCGAATCAAGATCGAGGAGCTTGCGCACGGCCGCTCGCGTGTAACGGCCTACACCTCGGACGGCCGTCTGTGCGTAAGCTATCAGTATATGGCCCTCGCGGATCGCAAGTTCATCGGCGCGTGCGTGCAGATGTGGTGCGCAGAAAGGGGGCAGGCATGAAACGGGGCCGAAAAAAGCAGGTCGTAGGCCGTTACAATGGCTCGGGCATGGTCTACACGACGACGACGGTCGCCGAGCCGAACGAGGTATACCAGCTGCAAAGCCCCGACGGGCGCGTGCTGGGGACGTTGGCCGTCCGCTCGGATGCCGTCGCCGCCGTATCGCAGCTCGCCGAGGCCGGATATACGGTGCGTGTGGTTCGCGTGCCGATCGACCAGGCGCGCAGTGCCTCGGAACCGGCACCGCGGCCGCAGGTCGCAGAGGATGCCGACGCGGAGCTGCGGCGCGCCGCAGCGCGTAAAATGCCGCATTTGCTGGGGCGTCACGACGACAATGCGCCGTTGTACTCTGTCGTGGAGATATGCCGCCGCAGTCCGGCCCCCGCGCCGTTGTACGGCGTCGCGGCTTCCGGTACGAAAGGCTGCGGCGCCGCCTCGACGCAGAAGCGGCAGAAGCCGACGCGCAAAACGACCCCTGCGCCGCATCGCGAGGCCGTAAGTCTGTCGGCGACCATCGAGATCAAGATACCGCGCCGCCGCCGGCTGTTCCGCTCGACGAGTGCCGCGGCGTGCGAACGCTATTTGTGCATCATGCGGGAAAAATACGGCAAGTTATGACGGAGCGGATCAAGACACGCACGCGCACCGACAAATCGATCTATCGGGATCGAAGCACGAAAATTCGGTACACGACCGTCGACGGGCGCGAGGTTTGGCGCCGTCACGACTGTTGGAGGGCGGATTACCGCCACGCAGGAATAGACGGCGCGGTGCGCATCCGTCGGCGGTTCAAATCTTACGAGGAGGCACGGGCATGGCTGAACGGATTTTAACGAAGCGCAGAGGCACGAAGCGGCGCACGGGAACGATCTACAAGGAACAGCAGCGCAACACGGGCCACCGCAGCAACAGCGGCGGCCGTCATTGCGGCGTGCAGTACGTTCGCGGCGTGGGCCGCGTAGTACGGTCGCGGTGGGTCGCGGAGATTTCGGTACACGGCAAGCGCTACCGGTTCCGCTCGACGAGTTACGACAATTGCCGCTGGTGGATCCGTATGATGGTTGAAAAATACGAAAACGATTAAACGCAAGACAATGAACTGTATGAAAAATACGGAAAAGACGAATGACAGCGCCGAGGGCTGCGACGCCACGACGCGCGACGCGCTTATTGCGTGGCTGCGTTCCACGAAACAAGAGTTGCGGAGGCTCAGCCGCGAAGTCGCACGAACGAACGAATGCACCGTGCGGATATTGGGGCAGCTGCACACAGCGGCGGAGCGCTCCGACGTCGTTTCGCAGTTGTCGCGGACGTTCTACACCGTCGAGCAGGCCGCCGAGCTGCTGAAACTCAACGCGGCGACGGTGCGGCGCTACTGCTGCACCGGTCGGATTCGCAAGGCGTGCCGCGTCGGCCGCAGTTACCGAATCCCCGCGGAGGCGTTGGAACTGTTCATGGAGTTGAACCCTAAACCCAGCGACAATGTTCCGGCATAAGGATCGGCGGCGCATGACGCACGCCACACGGGGCCTGTGCGACCGCACGGGAAAAGGATTCGACGCGGGGTGCTTTTTCGGCGCGGTGGGCAAATCGTTCGACACGCTCGACGAGTGGAAAAACGCACTCACGAAGGGGTATATCCTCCTAAGCAATCGGGCAATGGATTGTCCGGAGATACTGGACGAATCGATGCGCGATGCACTCTACACGATCGAAGTATCGATCGAAGCGATCATCGCGGCCGAGGAAAACGCCGCGACAGCAACAAAAACGACAAAACACACGAACAAATGACGACATTTCAAACAGAAGGGTTCACCGTCACGATCAATACCGGTTATTGTCCGGTAGAAAGTTGGCAGAACTTGCAAAAACAGTTATACGACCTGCTGTCTACCATACGCGAAGACAATATGCCGTCCCGCATCGACGCTATTATGCTCCTTTTGGACGCATTGCAGCCCGACTGGGAAACGGCGCGACGTATGATACCGGAGGAAAGATCGACGACAAAATGAAGTAAATAACACTCAAAAATCACACGACAATGACGACATTTCAGAAAGACAGTTTCACAATCACGATACCGACGGGCGGCGATCCGGTCGAGAATTGGATGGATTTGATAAGCGAGATCGGCAGTATTTTTTCGATGCTCACGCCGGAAACCATAAATAGATGCGATGGTCTATACAACTTGGCGGTATTGCTGCAAGCGCTGGTGCCGGATTACGACACGGCGCAGCGGATGACGAAAGGTGCGGCCGCTGCGACGTCGACCGATGATGCCGCGACGCCGAAAACGCACACCCCGCCGCTGGGTGCGCTGTTGGACGATTTGCAGCGCCTCGGCGAGGAGAACGGCCGTTTGCGCGAACGTTTGCGGATTATGGAGGAGCAGGCGTCGACGACCGACGACGAGAAGAAACCGCGCACGGGCAGCAGCAAACGGGCCGCCTAAGCGCTGGGATAGTTAACAACAATTCAATTATACGATTATGGCAACAGTTAAAGCAAAGGCGGGGGCGGATAGCGCGACCCCGAAACAAGGGTATCAATTTTCGGACGACGGCGCACAAGTCACGGCCTGGGATCAAGTAAACGCGATACGCACGGCCTCCGACAAATGCGCGGAGCAGATAGCCGCGGCGTGGCAGATCATGCACAGCAACGCGCCGCAGATGACCTTCGGATCGTTCATCGAGCTTGTGACGAAGATAAACGGCAAGTTCCGCGGCCGGTGGGGTTCGTCGGATGCCAACGAACACCGCCGCGCGGTTCGCATGGCAGTCGTCGAAAGCCATAACCCCGACGGCGCGACCGTGGGCGGAATTAAAATCGACCTTCACAAGTTGGCCGAGCTGGCCGAACTGCCGTTCGTCGACGAAGCGATCGAGGCGATCGAGGCGATCGGGGAGAACCTCAGCGGCGGCGACGTCGTGGAGATCAGCGGATTCGTGCTCGACGACGACGGGCTGTCGGTCTCGTGGGACGATACGGCCGTTGTCGAGCGCTACACCGTGACGCTGACCGAATCGGAGATCGCGGCAAAATCGACGCTTACGACGTTGATTCCGACGCTCAACGCCCTACGGCCGTACTACGACCGCGTGCCGACAAGGTATATAAAGTCGCAGACTACGGAGTTCGACAAACCATTCGACCGCGGAATTTACATCCACGGCCTCGAATACGACGCTACCACGCAGACGTACAAGGTCGCCGCGCGGTTGTTCTACGAGGGTATCAACGGCCGCAGGTAGTATAAAGTCGCGGCGGGTTGCTGCGGGTGTGCAGAAAAGTTCGGGTTCGTTTGCGGTTGGTTCCGCAGCTCCCGCCCGACATTTATACTCCATTTAAACGGCGTTTCAAGAGAACGACCCAAACGATGATAGACCAAATAAGCATAAGAATCGACGCCACGCCGGAGCAGGTGCGGCAGCTCGTGCAGCGGCACCGCCTTACGAGCGTGGGGAACGAGGGTTCGCAGTGGGCCTACGTCAGCGGCGAACAGCGCAAGCTGACGGGAATAGTCTTAAAAATCGACAATACCGATGCCGTATACATCGAGTGCAGCCTCCACAAGCAGTACAACAGAATACGATACGGACAGCTCAACAATTACGGGATATTCACCATGCAGCAGGCACGACAGACGCTAACGGAGCTATTGCCCGACGTGCTGGGCATGGATATTCGGCGTGCCGTGGTTCGAAAGGCCGAAATAGGCTTGACGATGACCATGCCGCACGACGCGGGCGAATACATCATGCGCATCGTTTCGGTCGGAGATAAGGAGTTGATCGAGGAACCGAGATACCGCGAGAATTTCCAAAAAGTAACGCGGCAGATCAACACGCGCCGAATATATAAAATCTACGACAAGACGGGCGAAAGCAGACAAAAGCGCCGCCGCGATATTCCGCATTCGCCGATGCTGAGAATCGAGACGAAAATAAACTTCGTGAAGGATCGGGGCGCCTGGACGATGGGCCGATTTTTGGGGCAGTTGCCGACGCTGGCGATCCGCTTTCTCAAAGATTGGCAATCGGTAATTTTCATCGCCTTTTGCACCGAACAACGCCCGCACGACGAAGATCGATACGCTACGCTGTTGATGGCGTTGGGCGTAAAGCGCTTCAACGACATTACGCGCATTGAGCACAGCGACGGACGCATAACGGCCGACGAGAAGCAGCGACGCGACAGCTTCGCCGCACGTTGGAACGACCTACGCCGAAAGGAGTACGCACGCGGCATCCTCTCGATCCATGAGCGGGAGTATTTCGACGCGCTGAAAAGGAACTACAACGAGGCGATCGCAGACGGTGCCGCGAAAATCGTAAGCGGAAAAACCGCCGATGACATAAACGCACACAAACGCACATTG